>ERZ1740067.17-NODE-17-length-155445-cov-44.067829_pt1 | contig 155445 bp, 166 predicted proteins | sample MGYA00581736_ERZ1740067 | MGnify/ENA primary metagenome ERZ1740067 (study PRJEB43018, sample SAMN04849236) | marine metagenome | isolation source: floating plastic debris | place: Pacific Ocean | collected 2008-08-27 | study: EMG produced TPA metagenomics...
CAGGCTTCCCGCGGTTAGACGGAAAGACCCCGTGCACCTTTACTACAGCTTCGCATTGGCATCAGGCACAATATGTGCAGGATAGTTGGTAGGCTTTGAACCAGAGACGCCAGTCTTTGGGGAGCCATCCTTGAGATACCAACCTTATTCTGCTTGATGTCTAACCGCGGTCCGTTATCCGGATCCGGGACCCTGCGTGGTGGGTAGTTTGACTGGGGCGGTCGCCTCCTAAAGAGTAACGGAGGCGCGCGAAGGTTGGCTCAGAGCGGTCGGAAATCGCTCGTTGAGTGCAATGGCATAAGCCAGCCTGACTGCGAGACTGACAAGTCGAGCAGAGTCGAAAGACGGCCATAGTGATCCGGTGGTCCCGAGTGGAAGGGCCATCGCTCAACGGATAAAAGGTACGCCGGGGATAACAGGCTGATACTGCCCAAGAGTCCATATCGACGGCAGTGTTTGGCACCTCGATGTCGGCTCATCTCATCCTGGGGCTGGAGCAGGTCCCAAGGGTACGGCTGTTCGCCGTTTAAAGAGGTACGTGAGCTGGGTTTAGAACGTCGTGAGACAGTTCGGTCCCTATCTGCCGTGGGTGTAGGATACTTGAGAGGAGTTGCCCCTAGTACGAGAGGACCGGGGTGAACGATCCACTGGTGGACCTGTTGTCGTGCCAACGGCAGTGCAGGGTAGCTATGATCGGACAGGATAACCGCTGAAGGCATCTAAGCGGGAAGCCCCCCTCAAAACAAGGTATCCCTGAGGACCGTGGTAGACCACCACGTCGATAGGCCGGAGATGTAAGCGCAGTAATGCGTTCAGTTGACCGGTACTAATTGTCCGATAGGCTTGATTTGATCCAGTAATAGCCAGACTATCACTTGGTCCGAAAGCCATACACCGCAGGTGTACTGACTTGGAACTCTGGAAAACGAACCAGAAAACAAAGGTTTTTCTTGGTTTGGTGGTCATAGCAAGAGCAAAACACCCGGTCCCATCCCGAACCCGGCCGTTAAGTGCCTTAGCGCCGATGGTACTGCGTCTTAAGGCGTGGGAGAGTAGGTCACTGCCAAACCTAAAAAGTCCTTTGAACAAGTGTATCTCTCTGACGATCTCTACTATTATAATTTTGAGTTTGGTCACGACCGGTGCGCGAGGACCAATTGGCATGCCACATAAGGCGTGCACTTGACAGACGGCCTGTTTCCCTAATTTGGTCGACCGGGCGGTATTGGTGAGATGAGGACCAACATGCGGATCGCTTTCATAGCGTTGTGGTCCCCCACGAATATCAAGTACTGGAGCGGTACTCCGCATTACAGCTACAATGCGATACGCAAGGTTATTCCCGATATCGTCCTTTTGGATACACCACGGCTAGATCGCTTCCTGTTCTACGCTGGGAAAGTCTCGCGTCGGTTGGGACTGGACTTGCTGCGCGAGCCCCTTGTTTTGTCCCTGTACAAACGTCTGATCAATCGGATGCTGATCAAGTACCAGCCGGACATCGTGATTTCGGTCGGTGCCAGTCACAAACTGTTCGACATCGATCAGAACGTTCGCATCATTCACGTGGCTGACGCGCTTTTTGCGACGATCATCGAATTCTATGAAAACATGTCTCAGATAACCGCGCGATCCAAGGCGCTTGGTGACGAGGTCCAGCGACGATTTCTTGAAAAGGTGGATGTATTGTGTCTGTCCTCGGACTGGGCGATCGACTCGGCCAAGTCACATTATGGACTGCAGGATTGCGATCTTCGGGTGTTGCCGCTTGGAGCCAATCTGAGCAGCGATCCCGGCTTTGACAAAGAAGCACGCTTTGCCAATCAGAAATTGTCGTTCTTGTTTATCGGCGGAGATTGGGAACGTAAGGGCGGGCCGCTATTGCTAGAGGCGTTCCAAGTGCTGAAAGCGCGGCATCCAGACGCTGAACTACATATCATCGGCTGTACGCCCTCGATCGATCCCAAAGTTTCAGACGTGCATGTGCATGGATTTCTGAGCAAAACGGATGCGCAAGACGCAAAAACCCTTAATGCGCTCTTCCGCACCTCGGCTTTTCTTTTTGTCCCGTCACGTCAGGAGGCATTTGGGATCGTCTATTGCGAAGCTTGTGCCTATGGCTTGCCGCCGGTCGCAACGGAGACGGGCGGCGTGGGAACCATCGTTATGGACGGTGAGAACGGCATTCTTCTGGGCCTGCAGGAGAATGCGGCCGCATATTGCGATAAGATCACCGATCTATGGAAGACGCGTGAAGCATATAAAAAGATGTGCCAGACGGCCCGCCAGCACTATGAAGAAAGACTAAGCTGGTCAGGCTGGGCGAATGGCATAGCGTCTGAAGCAAAACGATTGGCGGCGAAGGCAGGGGAGTAGCCCATCACCTGCCTCATCTGACTGGTCCACGTTGATAGTTAGTGCATTATTGGCCCAGGCTGTGTTGACAAAAGGGATTCACACAGGGGCTCAGGCGTGATTCAAGCTGGTATCTGCTATGGAGGCCATCTTGCCCCGAGATCTTGTGAGCGACGAGGAATGGTCGCTGTTTGAACATTTCATCCTTGCCATCTGCGCCCCCAATGGTCGCAAACCTACCAACCATCGCCTTGTTCTGGATGGGATATTTTGGATAGCCCGCACGGGATCGCCGTGGCGAGACTTGGCCACCCAAGGCAGAACATCGTCACGTTTCAACAGCGTTCTAGCCTATGAATATCAAGACCGAGGACTTCGCGAGACCCATCGTTTGACGGTAGATAGCGGTCCTAGGGCTGGGGGCGACGGGTTATGCTTTGTCCGGGCATTTGCACAATGCGGGGGCCGAACTGGTCGTGGCAGATGTCCGCACCGCAGCTGTCGACCGGGTGGTGAACGAGTTTGGCGCGACCCCGGCGGACCCAGATCAAATCGATACTGCCGACGTGGATGTGTTCGCACCCCTGCGCGCTTGGCCCTCGACTCGATGACCAGACCATCCCTGAGATCAAAGCAAAGGCCATCTGCGGGTTGGCAAACAACCAATTGGCCGACGATCGCCACGGCGAAGCGCTGCGCTAGACCGGGATCGCCTATGTCTCCGATTACGTTGTGAATGCGGGCGGGGATGATGTGCGCTTCGATTGTGATGTTCACAGAACCGTCCCGCGAAGCGTCGACCAAGCAAATGGAAGGACTACAGGATACCATCAAAGAGATCTTGATCCGCGCTGAAGCTGACGGTCGACTAAGTTCAGAGATCGCAGATGCCATGGCAATGGAGCGGACCAATCTAAAGAGGAAAGTATAGTGCCAGCCTATGTTATATCCATGATGCCGAGACCTATAAACAATACACCGACCGCACGCCGCCCATTTTCAAGAAATACGGCGGCAAGTTCCTGAACCGCGATACGGCAGGCTCACGCTCAGTGTCGGCCAGCGACAACATATGGTGTTGAAATCCGGCGCTGCCCAATCCAGATTGACCAGCCGGAGCTGGCTTTGAACGACCCCAGTTGTCTTCCGAAGCGGGAGGCCAAATAGGACTTTCAATGTCAAGCAGATCTGAATGGCAGCGTCACTGAATTGTTGCTGCTGACCGCGTTTGCTGCCTGGCGGCGGCGTCCACAACATCTCTGGATCAAACCAGATCGACAACGATCCGCGCCGCTTCAAGCTATCATTGTAAGACGGTCCGTTCGTGGCCTTGTACTTTGTCGGGGCCCAACGGCTCATACACTCGGCTATCACACTGAATTCATAAAGTGAATCCCTGCAAACCGTTTCTGCATCAGAGTTCTGGCTCAACGGCGCGGGCCTGACAGAACGCTTGCCGTGACACCTATCCAGCGGTCCAGAACGCCGCAGCCGAACGTCGACAAGCGTTGATATTTGGGCGCGACGTCAACAACCGTTTTTTCGACCGGGAAGCCGACATCGCGGAGCCACCCCCGCGCGACCTGCATGTCTGTCGCATGAATACCACTTTGCCCAAAGTCGCCAACGATCCGGGCTTCGGGCCATTCTTCCTGTTCGCGTCGTCGACGTCGTTGCTCGGGCAGGGCCTGCCAATTCCAGCAGACGATCAGAAAGCGGCCATTGGCCTTCAGCTTGCCCGCCATGGCTTTCAGGAAGGTGGCGGGTTCTCGCATATAAGGCAGGCAAAGATTCATCATAATCACGTCATAGGAGCCATCCGCGATGTCGGGAGCGGGGTCGCTCAGATCAACATTCAGGACTTTCACGCCACGCATTTCTGCCGAAGCTGCGATCACGTAATCCAATGGGATCGCTTCGACTTCGTGGTTTGATTTGATCAGTTCATGCTCCATTCGGCCATCGTCACAGCCGACGGACAAAACCCGCAAGGGTGGGCCTTGCGTTGCCTTCGCAACGCTTGAAAGCCCGGGCGTGTAGTAGCTGCGATCATATCGTCCTGAAAACTCAACCTTGGTGCGCCAATCAAGCAGCGAGGCGCAGGATGTCTCCCCCCTTGCGATCTGTAACAACTTCTCGATCTGAAGATCCATCTCGGCCTTTGGCACGCCGATCTTGCCAATGTACTTGTTCGGCAGGTGGTGAAGGCTGAAATCGAGCAAGCGAGATACACAAACGACCTTTGTCAGACCGCACCGCGTGTAGGGGTCGGTCGCTGCCGAACACAGCATGTCATAGCGACCATGATGCGGTGGGCAGAGAAAGTTGCCAGAAGCGATACAGGCTTTCAGTTTCTTTCTTGAAAGTATGAATGCGGCTGAGTGTTCGTTGGTGAAATTTGCATAGACCTCTCCCCCCGCGGTTATGACCGAGGCCGGATCCCAGTGGTAGGCACCATGAACGGTGGAGTAGTGGTACGTGCCGTTTGGTTCGATTTCGTGGCGGACAAACCCCGCGATGCGATCGCTTGGCAAGACGGCCTCGGCCGCCACGAAAGCGTCGACAGCGTCCTGGGTGATAAGCGTGTCATCTTCGGAATAGATGAACAGGTCGTAGTCGTCCTGACGTTCGGCAAAGAGGTCCTTGTGTGCGAACGGCAAGGACCAGGGGTTGCTGCTGGGCACACCGACGCGCAGCTCGACATCCGACCCAAGGTCCTTTTCGATGTTGGAGAGGATCACGATGGTGACGTCGTGATCGAAGCCCTTGTAGCAGTCGATCAACGTGCGGACATATCGTTCGTTCGAAGTTCCGTGATTGGCAATTGCGACAAGTATTTTCACCGTTTAAGAACTCCTGCCGCCGGAAATGTCCGACTGCATAACCGTAGAAAGCTGCCCTCCCAGCATCAGCTATGACTGGCTGCAGACTGACTAGAACTGCGCTTGTTGGCGGCAATCTTCTTTGCGCTGTCCTTCCAACTTGGCCGAAAACCGAGCGAATACTTAATATCCGTATATAGCCATTTTGGGTCGCGGATCAGCAATCCGGTGAGGGCGTGGCGACATTTTTGGCGTTCTGTGGCGTCCGGCACCAGTTCGTTGATGGCCTGATAGAGATTTCGAATGTGGGTGATCCGCAATGCAACCTCGTTGTCGAAAAGCCGACTACCACCCCTGGCGGACGTGTTGAACCACGCCTTGCGATCAGCGTGGCTTTTGTGTGCAGCGGTCGAGATGCCAGGATGCACGCGCCGCTCAAAAAGAACCTCGGGAATGGCGACAAACTTGCCAAGAAGTGCCAGATGGGCAAGCAGTATCAGATCTGACGCAAGAAAGTCCTGGATCAGTCTTGTGCGTCTCAAAGGTTCGGTGCGCATGACCCCAAATATCGGATTGCAGAGCCCGCGATGGCGCATGAAGTTCTGCTTCAGGTACCGAACCAGCCTTTCGTCGGGTGTTGGATCGGGCAGATCGAGACCGTCATCAAAAAGGCCGATCTCATCGCCATTCCCATCGATAACAGATGTTAGCGGGTAGGCCAGCATAACCTCTGGGTCAGTGTCCAGAGTATCGACTGGGCGGCTTAGGCAGCCTTGTAGAAGGTTGTCGTCATGTGCGGCCCAGCGGAAGTACTCCCCACGCGCCAGCGGAAGCAGCAGGTTGTAGTTCGGGGCGGCGCCAACATTGACGACCTGTCTTTCGTATCGAACCCGCTTGTCCCGCGCGGCGAAATCCCGGCAGATATCTGCGGTGTCGTCATCCGAGGCATTGTCGCTGATGATAAGCTCAAAATCTTCGAAATCCTGCGACAGGATTGAGGTGACCGCCTCGGCGAGATAATTCGCGCCGTTATAGACCGGCAGGCCGATCGTTAACCTTGGTGTGGTCATTGTCGTAAATACCTTTACCCCGTCGCCTTACGCAGCTGCGCTTGGCTTAAATGATGGTTTCTGCCAGCTTCGCAGATCATGGCACGCGGGCATTTAGTCCTCGTCTCTCGTCCCGGGCCGTTGGTCGGGCTTTGCAATGTCATCAGATGTTTGTCCCAGATCTCTGGCATAAAGAAGGCGGCTGTTGACCCTTTTTCCTCTTTTGCTGGGCTTTCTTTCGATCTCCTCCGGCGGGACATTTGCGGGCCGCTGCGCTTCAAACTCCGCGATCCTTTCGGAAAGGGCATCTTCGCCCCCCGAGAGATCACGGGCATAAAGCAGGCGGCTGTTGACCCGCTTTGCCCTTGGCCGCAGGGTTGCAGGCTCTTCGGCGGTGTCAGGAGTATCTGCCTGCGACGCTTCGACTGGGACCAGCGGTGTAACATTGGCCGTGTCTCTTTCCCCGAAGTCTCGTGCATAGAGCAATCGGCTGTTCACGCGTTTTCCGCGCGGACGTCGTGCAGGCTCCATATCCGGTTGGGCGATAAGTGGTTGGTGTGGTGCTGTATCCCTGCCCGAATCTGTGGGTGTTTCGTTCTCATCGGTTTTGTGGAAAATGATCCAGGCGCCGCAGCCGAGGAAGAACATAAAAAGAACGTAGATCACTTTCCAATAATGGACAGTCCATCCCGCAAGATAGAAGCCCATCATACAAATTAGGTAGCCCGTTCGATACGAACTGGACCTGTCATCGAGGTTCGACTTAAACGCGACTGACAACACCATCACGATATAGGCGAGATGCAGAAAAATGCCTGCAGGCAGGCCGTGCTGAACCGCAGACACGATCCAGAACATGTCCATGCTGCCGCTCATCCACCAAGGGCGGACCCAATCGCCGGTCAGCCCGATCCCCAGCAAAGGGTGGTTGGCGATCGACATTGTGCCGAACTCCCAGATCCGCAGGCGGTTGTAGGCCGTGCCTGGGTTGAATGCGAAATAGGTCAGGAAAAGCTCTGGCACGGACCTGTTGGCGGCGATCTCCGCAAGGATCCACAGGAATATGACCCCCGCGCTCAGGAAAACCCAACGCCTCGGAAATCTGCCCAAGATCTTGTCCCACAGGATGAGGCCAAGCTGTGCGACCAGCGCTGTTATTGGGCCGGATGAGAGCGACAAGAACGTCATCAGACCGACCGTCGATGTTCGGACGAAGCCCAGGAATTTTGACGCCTGATAGCCAAGCACATAGTAGGTGAGGGCAAATGCGCTGCCGCAGAACACGCCGAAAAGGATGGGGTGGTAAAATGTCAGGGCTACCCTGTCGAGCCCCCAGCGGGGTTCTTTGGGCACGTCGGCATAAGACGGCCAGATGCTGTTGGCGATGGAGAGAAGACCGTTGCGGGAAGTGAGCGTTTCGTGAATGGCAAAGGGCAGCATCAGCAAAACAAACCAGAACAGAAACCGAACGACCGAATGGAACGCGTCCGCATCTCGCACAAAGCATCTGGCAACAAGATAGGCGCCAAACGTTTCCAGAAAGGCTATACCCGCCCCTTCAACGGCGATCGAAGGTCCGTCAATGACAAACATACTGAGCGCGGACCAAAGACAAAGGAGCAAGACCATAATGTCAGCCGCGTGGATTGGGCCGGCTTTGCCGCTGGCCCAGATCGTCAGGCAGGGCAGTATCAGGGCCAGCAGGATGAAGCGATCCGCAGTCAAAAAAAGCGGCCCAATTGGAAAGAAGAAGGGTATGGCGAGGCAGACGATGAGAAGCTTGGCCGGCCAGACAGGCGGTGAGGATGCCGACTGATCCTTTGCCCCGGCTGGGAGGGATGAGGTGACATCAGCCATAGGCGATACGCCGAGTGCAGGCCTCGCCTGTAAGATACCCGCAGCGTACTGATTTCATCAGAAAGGCTGCTTTTCCTATGATATTCAGATGTATCTTGAAGTTATCCAACAGAGAAACTCATCATCACAAATGTATCGTGTCAAAAAAACAGCACCGATAGGTCCAGCTAAGAGGACGAAGCGGTATAATTCTGGTGAAAGATACTAACTTATGAAGTTACGCAAGTAAATCTCAATCACGCCCGCGAAGCTTCAAAACCGATGCCGTCTGGCTTGTGAGTAGGGAAGGGCCGTATCCCTTTGCCCAGTCTCTTCTTTGATCCCAAACATCTGCCCAGGCCGAATGCGTGTCGTACCAGCGGTCCGAACGTGTCAGTCGTGAAAGGGCCAACGACGCGAGCAGACGCGATAACGGCCAGAAAGACAGAAGCGCAACACCCAAGTGCTGCTGCCATCTTGGGAAATGCCGCCTGATCAGTGTCACCTTCGCTTTGAGTAGCATGACCAGCTTTGCCGAACGGACCTTTGAGGACGCACCAACGTAGTGGATGATCTCCGCATCGGGTGTCACAAGGGGCTGCGCGCCGAGGCCGCGGGCACGGAGGCAAAGATCAGCTTCTTCACCATACATGGTGAATGACAGGTCAAATCCGTCCAGCGCGCGCCATAGATCTGCCTCAATCAGAAAAAAGCAGCCCGAGACGATATCAACCTTTCGAACTTTGTCGCGTTGCCAGCCCCCATAAGCTTCGGGATTAAAAAAGACGCTATTGCGAAACACCTTCGTGAGCCCAAGCGCTTGACTGGCGAGGCTCCACAGCGTCATTTCCCCCCAACAATTTGTCGGGTTCAGGCTGCGGTCCGAAAACAGCGTTCTCCCCCCCCAAATACGTGCGTTAGGGTTGGACTTTGCAAAACCGACCAGCGTGTCGATTGCGCCATTCAGGACAATCGTGTCCGGGTTAAGCAGAAGAATGTACTGACCTTTTAGGTTCTCGGCGACGATGTTGTTCGCCCTTGCGAAACCGTGATTGATATCGCTGGCGATAAATTGGATACCCGGAAACTCTGTAGTGATCGCCTTAGCCGATCCGTCGGAAGAGGCATTGTCGTAGACTGCCAGTTCATATGCACAGGTGGTCTGATCAAGAACGGATCTGATACAGTCCAGCGTCATCTCGCGGGTGTTGTAGCTAACGACAATGATGGAAACGATAGGGTTTTCACCCGCGTCTTCTAGGGCTGAAACTGTTGAGATGTCTTCGTCAAATGAGGCAGGCAAAGGCTCAGCCCTTCACAAAATACATGATGGTCACATAAGGCGCAGCGGAGTGTTTCACGAGGCCGTGCCCAATTCAACATCTTTCCAATATTTTGGTCTATCGTGCCCTGCGTCGGAGCAAGATGCAGGGGGCGAGATCAGGTCTTGACCGTCGAACGCCCGCATACGCAACCGAAGGCATTCGAGTTAAGTTGTATGTTTTTTTCGGGGCAGTTTTTCAGAGCGGTTCTGTCTGTGTTTGCCTCGCAACGTCAAGATTTTGCCACATTTGACACTTCTGTCGCGAAGCTTGAGGTCGAAAACACTCATAAATTGAGGGACTTGGCGGATATTGGGCAGAAAAGTGCCGGATGACTCAATTGTGGTTAATTCACTCGCTTCCGACCGTGATTTTTCCTTATTTCACCATTAGCCAAGGAATGTGGGGTAAGAGGAGAATTCAATGGTACCGAGTACTGCTGCTGCAGGTCTAACCGCCACACCCGTATTTTCTGAACTTGCTGTCCGTTCCTATTCCGGCCAACCCGGAGATTATCTGGACGTTGGTCATCACAGTTCTTTGGTTTTGGCTGGAGGTACGATCAGCTTGAGTTTTTCTGCGTCTGATCTTTCTGGAGAGAAGGCGATTTTGGCGAAGGACGGGTCCGGGCGCGAGGATGGGGGTCATCTGAGCATTCGGATCAAGGATGGCACGCTTGTTGTCATGCAGGAGAACACCCAGAAAACCGAATGGCTGAAGGTTCCTGATCTGGTTCTGACCCAGAACAAGACCTACCAACTGGGCCTGACGTTCGGGGATGAAGGCATGAAGGTCTGGCTTGACGGTGCGCTTGTCGCGGCCGAGCCGGACTTCAAGCAGGGCATCGCGACCAATGACCGTGCGCTGGTGATTGGCGGCACGCGGGGCTGGCGCGACAGCGACAGCAAGAGCGCGCATTCGCTCTTTGAGGGCGAGATCGGCAATGTGATGATCTTCAACCAGCAACTGGGCGAGGCCGAGATGCTGGCGCTTGCGGCGGCGGTTGATCCTGATCTGGACAATCAGGCCCGCATGGAAGCGGCGATGGAAGATCTCTTCCCGGTTTTGGGTGACATGCATCATGCTTCGGACACGCTGAAGGAGATCCTGAAGGATTACGGCGCGATGCATCACGGGCATCTTTCGGAGATGCCGATGATGCGCATGGGCACCGATGCGGGCGAGACGATGACCGGCGGTATGGGCCGCGACGGGCTCAACGGTGGTATGGGCAGCGACGTGATCGGCGGGGCAGGTGGCAATGACATCATTCAGGGCGATTACGGCAACGATACGCTGTACGGCGGTGCGGGCGACGACATTCTGGATGGCGGTCATGGCGAAGACAGCCTTGTGGGCGGGGATGGCAACGACTTCCTGATCAGCCGCTCGGACGGGCGCGAAGGCGCGATCTACTATGATCCGAACCGCGACGAAGGCGATCCCTATGGCGAGCTGACCAATGGCAAGCTCTACCCCGATCAGCCGCTACCGGCGAATGACGTTCTGGTGGGCGGCAGAGGCGCTGACATCTTCTACTTCCAGGCGCTGATCAACGCCAAGGAACGCTATATCGAGAAGCACACGCGCGACGACGGCACGATCAACTGGCATGGTGTCGCGGGCGAGAACGACAAGCTGCATGACCACTGGGTGGACATCATAGGCTCGAATGACATTGTGATGGACTTCAACCGGGCCGAGGGCGACCGGTTGGTGATCGAAGGGCACACGGTTCAGATCTCGAACATCCGCTACGGCGATGCCAATGGCGATGGGATCATGGATCACACGATCATCGGGCTTTATTCCGAGCAGGGCAAGAACGGCGGCGCGCATGCGGATGATCGCTTGGGCCAGATCACGGTCTACGGCGACCTTGTGAAGGAATCGGACATCGAGCACACGGCCAAACCGGCCTACGGTATCGTGCACACGATCGACGACCTCAAAGAGGCGGTCACGCCCAAAGAAAAAGGCACAAGCGCCGCAAACCCAGCACCACCAAACAACCTCCCAGACAGAGGAGATCTGGGCGTTCAGGGTGTGCCTGACCCGGTCTTTGCGATTGCCGGGATGCATGAATTCGACGGTAGCGATGGCAACTACATGGACGTTGGTCATCACAGTTCTTTGGTTTTGGCTGGAGGTACGATCAGCTTGAGTTTTTCTGCGTCTGATCTTTCTGGAGAGAAGGCGATTTTGGCGAAGGACGGGTCCGGGCGCGAGGATGGGGGTCATCTGAGCATTCGGATCAAGGATGGCACGCTTGTTGTCATGCAGGAGAACACCCAGAAAACCGAATGGCTGAAGGTTCCTGATCTGGTTCTGACCCAGAACAAGACCTACCAACTGGGCCTGACGTTCGGGGATGAAGGCATGAAGGTCTGGCTTGACGGTGCGCTTGTCGCGGCCGAGCCGGACTTCAAGCAGGGCATCGCGACCAATGACCGTGCGCTGGTGATTGGCGGCACGCGGGGCTGGCGCGACAGCGACAGCAAGAGCGCGCATTCGCTCTTTGAGGGCGAGATCGGCAATGTGATGATCTTCAACCAGCAACTGGGCGAGGCCGAGATGCTGGCGCTTGCGGCGGCGGTTGATCCTGATCTGGACAATCAGGCCCGCATGGAAGCGGCGATGGAAGATCTCTTCCCGGTTTTGGGTGACATGCATCATGCTTCGGACACGCTGAAGGAGATCCTGAAGGATTACGGCGCGATGCATCACGGGCATCTTTCGGAGATGCCGATGATGCGCATGGGCACCGATGCGGGCGAGACGATGACCGGCGGTATGGGCCGCGACGGGCTCAACGGTGGTATGGGCAGCGACGTGATCGGCGGGGCAGGTGGCAATGACATCATTCAGGGCGATTACGGCAACGATACGCTGTACGGCGGTGCGGGCGACGACATTCTGGATGGCGGTCATGGCGAAGACAGCCTTGTGGGCGGGGATGGCAACGACTTCCTGATCAGCCGCTCGGACGGGCGCGAAGGCGCGATCTACTATGATCCGAACCGCGACGAAGGCGATCCCTATGGCGAGCTGACCAATGGCAAGCTCTACCCCGATCAGCCGCTACCGGCGAATGACGTTCTGGTGGGCGGCAGAGGCGCTGACATCTTCTACTTCCAGGCGCTGATCAACGCCAAGGAACGCTATATCGAGAAGCACACGCGCGACGACGGCACGATCAACTGGCATGGTGTCGCGGGCGAGAACGACAAGCTGCATGACCACTGGGTGGACATCATAGGCTCGAATGACATTGTGATGGACTTCAACCGGGCCGAGGGCGACCGGTTGGTGATCGAAGGGCACACGGTTCAGATCTCGAACATCCGCTACGGCGATGCCAATGGCGATGGGATCATGGATCACACGATCATCGGGCTTTATTCCGAGCAGGGCAAGAACGGCGGCGCGCATGCGGATGATCGCTTGGGCCAGATCACGGTCTACGGCGACCTTGTGAAGGAATCGGACATCGAGCACACGGCCAAACCGGCCTACGGTATCGTGCACACGATCGACGACCTCAAAGAGGCGGTCACGCCCAAAGAAAAAGGCACAAGCGCCGCAAACCCAGCACCACCAAACAACCTCCCAGACAGAGGAGATCTGAATGCGCAACGCCTGCCAGATCCGGCGTTTGGTGCGGCGGGCACGCAGGAGTTTTCCTCGGATGCGCGGTCACCGCTTGTCTTCGCGCACAATGCTGACATGGATCTGGCGGAAGGAACAATCGCGTTTAACTTCTCCGCGAACGAATTGAAGGATTTCCAGGCACTCTTTTCAAAGGACGCAAAAGGGTACGGCAATGGTGGCCACATCACTGCTTATTTGAACGACATTGGCACGCTTACTGTTCGGGTTCAGGATCAGGATGAGGCCTACTACTTGAAAGCCGAGGGCCTGATCGAAGCGGGCAAGGCCTATGATCTTGCGGTAACCTTCGGGGAGCATGGGGTTGAGTTGATCCTGGATGGCCAGCGCGTGGCCTATCGGCCGGATGTTGTCTATGACCTGACGACCAATACGGAGTACCTGGTCGTTGGTGCAACGGGATGGAACAATTCGGCCAACAGAGCAGACAACATCCACAGTCATTTCAACGGCACGATAAGTGACTTTGTAATTCTGAATCAGCCGATGACGGCTGCTGAACTGCGGGCTGCGGGCCTGGGTACGGGAGACTTCGGCCGTCTGGGTCTTGACGCAGACCCGATCGTCGCATCCGGAACAGCGAATGATGACGAGTTGGAGGGCGCCGAAAACAATGATACGCTCTCTGCCGGAGAAGGCGACGATGTGTTGCACGGGTTCAGCGGTGACGACGTTCTGCGCGGCGATGAAGGAAACGACACGCTGCATGGCGGAACGGGGTCCGACACGTTGAACGGCGGTGCGGGCGACGACAGCATCATGGGTGGTGACGGTACCGGGGACCGACGTGATACGATCTACGCGGGAAGCGGTGATGACACAGTCGATGGCGGCCATGGCAACGACCTGATGTTTGGTCAAGACGGGAACGATGTCATGCTTGGCGGCTTTGGGTCCGATGAAATGATGGGCCAAGGTGGTGACGATCTTTTGACCGGTGCCGGACTGGCGGATGTCCTGTTCGGGGGCGACGGGAACGACTTCCTGAATGGTGGTTTCGGCTTTGACCGTTTGAACGGCGGCGCTGGAGCCGACAAGTTCTATCATCTCGGAACAACTGATCATGGGGCGGACTGGGTACAGGATTACTCCGCCGATGAGGGAGATATTCTTCTATTTGGTCAGGGAGACGCCACTGTTGGTGATTTCCGGGTCAACTTTGCTCACACAATTTCGCCTAACGGTGAGCGTGCAGGTGATGACGGGGTGAGAGAGGCTTTCGTGGTCTACCAGCCCACCGGTCAGATCATCTGGGCGCTTGTCGATGGGGAAGGCCAGGATGAGCTCAACATACAGTTTGCGGGATCGTCAGAAACGTTCAATTTGCTTGCCTAGCTGCCACGCATCCTGATTGCCCATTTAGGTGCCCTTCCATCGACGGAGGGGCGCTTTTTCTTAGTCGTAGTCAACTAGGTAATCGGGACACTTCGATCCGTTTCAGGACGAAGTTGTCAAAGTGCGCGATAGCCTGCCGATGGTCTTTGCGGTCCGCCCGGTTTTGCAAAACCGGTGGCCAGCAAGTCTGCGGTAAGTGTTGCATCTGACCCCTGATTGGGTATCCCACATATCTGGAGGGGTACGCTGGTGGAATCTGGGCTGCCTTCGGTTTCTATATCGACGTCATGCCGCCAATCCCGGTGTTTGGACTTTCGTTATTGTATGACGAAACCCTGCGCGCCATTGGTTCGGGAAAAATGGTTGAGTAAGCTAGCGCGTTGCGTGCTCCTGCACTTGATGCTGTCAGAGTGATACCGACGGAGCCATCCGGTTCGTACGCCTCGGTTGTAGCGCTCGACATGGGCGTTCTACTGAAGCTTGCCGGGCTGGATTTAGAGCAGAGCGATCGCGGCCTTCTCCGCCCGACTCTGAAGCCGACCACTGACGTATTGCGGGCCGTTGTTGACGCGAACAGCTAGGGGTGCTTGCCGTGCCAGATAATAAACGCGTTTGTGGTTCCATGTGAAGTCTTTCACGTTGTGCAGATGCAGAACGCACAGGCCAAAGCCCCAGGTCTTCTTGGCATTCATCAACGCGATCAGCCAGTCGGTGATCAACTCGTTCTCATAACTGAGCTTGGGCTGATGCTGATGGCATGTCTTGCTGAGGCCGAAGGCCCGGCCTGCCAAAGCGATACCGGTGTATCGCTGCACCGGCCATTTCTTTGGGCGCTGGTGGCTTCTACTCAGACATACGCCGTCATCCGGCCAAGGAAGAGACCGATCTGTCGAGCGCGATGCGCACTTTGCTTACCAGCTTATTAGACGATCTGGATCACCTGGAACGTCGTCTGAACGCGTTGTCCAAGGAGACCGAAGCCATCGCCCATAGCGACGACACGATCAAATGCTTGCTCAAAATCCCAGGCATCGGGCCACCCGGAGAAACCGGACTTGTAGCCGCGCGAGTTCGCGGGCCGTTCAGGAAGGCGCCGGATATGACCGCACGGTTGGGCCTTGTGCCTGCAGAGCACTCATCCGGTGGTAAACAAAACCTGCTTGGCATCAGCAAACGCGGCAACGGATATGTCAGGCGACTTCTGATCCATGGCGCACGATCCTGTTTCTCGCACCTGTATCGCGAGACACATGCTCTCGGCGGGTGGCTCAGCGGCCTCGAAAGTCGAACATATCCAAACAAGGCAGTTGTCACGTTGACGAGCAAACTCACCAGGATCGCCTGGGCCATTTTGACAAAACCCGGTGAGGACTACCTGCGGACGAAAGTGGCGGCTGCATGATCTAACCCTTTAACCGCAAACTGATTACAAGGGGTTTGATGACCAAACGGCTAATCGACCACGGGTAAGCTACGCGTAAAAAAGAGGGACATGATCCCGGAACTGGTAATCTGGAGCCCGAGGTGCGGATCTTATCAAGGCATTGCTGGCAAAATCAGAAGCTGATCGGAGGCCGGATACATCTAAGCAAGCCAAAACAGTCATTCAAAAACTTGCAACTGCGCGTGGACCATACACTTTTCCAGTCATTTCCTTCGGCAGATTGTTCTGCATGCTCTTTCCAGCATACGTCCTCCTCAGACACCTGTTCTCCGCGCCAAGCTCTTTCATGCGCACCATCACGCCGGCATCCATCCCGCAATACCCGGAGTGCCACCGGTAAAAGCTTGCGCCGCTCATCCCATGCTTGCGGCTCAGATCTGGCAGGGCAAGCCGTTCTCCGCCCGCTTCAAAATCGCCATGATCTGCGCGCCGCTGTGCTTCGATTTCTTCATTGGGCCCCCTCTTTCATCATTTGAGCAAATTCGACCTCCAAACACCCCTCGACTTCAGGGCGATTAACGGTCGACTGCGCGTTGTCAGACAGTTATCAGCCAAGTTCCGACAACGCCGCATAATAAATCTCCAAATGCAGACTGATCAGGGTCCAAACAGGGGGGGCAGATGCGACGCTTACAGTCTGCGAAGTTGAGCTTTATCAGAAGCTTGAGGCCAGCAAATGCCAATCAAACCCGATAGCGGTTCAAAATGGGTCGGGCGGCGAATGCAGAACGGCGCCCCGAGCAGCTTGTTCATTCCATTTGCAAGTAGGCGGGATATTGTGATGGCGGAGGAGACTTCACCGGTTAACGCATTTCTGACCGTACCGGGTAGAAAGAAACCGAGGACGACGCCTGGCGCGATGAAGCCACGTTTGGTGGCTTGATCCAGATGAACGAGCGAACGACAGGCAACCGCTGCAGCCTCGAGCCGGGACAAGGAATTGTGGGCACTTCGGCGATGAAGACATGTTGCAGGGGTGGGGCATCGATTAGATCCCGACCCAAACGGAAGAAGGCCCGTGCATATCTGTTCGCGGAGGTCACCTTAAGCATCAATGTCAATATCCAAGCAACACGCGCCCGACATCGTGGAGACGGTCAGGCCAGAGTTCTGCGGATCGGACCATTCCAGACCATCCCCCAATACAGATCAGCGGGACAGTCATCATTCAGAGTCAAGATGTCGGGCAGAAGGAGTGTATGCCGCCTTCGAAATGTGCGCGTTCTATAGCGTCCGGGTCTGCAACAAACCTTCTGCTCGGCCGCAGGTTTAGAAGTGGGGTCATAGAGCGGTCGACGCTCGGGTCTCGCAGGCCAATGTCTCCATAGTGCCGGATCTTTGTGAGATGGCGGCTGGCGGGTTGTCTCGGGCAACGGGACTGGCAAGCATGTCATCGCCGCGCTTTCGTGAGGGCCGGTGAGCGGTGCTTTCGATGTGGCATTCCAGATCTTTCTGACACTGTAACTCGCGGTTCTGAAGCCGCCTGTGTCCCGCTTGGTATCGAAAAAGACTTGTTCTCTCGCATCGATAGGCGGCCCGTTTTGGCGCAGATTGCCAGCTTCTGAACGGGCCATGTGTCGGCGCACGCGGCTTTGGTGCAGCCTGTCGCCGAGCCCAATGTATGTACCGGCTGCTGTTCGCAAGTGAGATATTGGCGTGGCTAGCGGTAGTCGCTGATATGTATCCGGCCTGTTTGTCGGCTCGCGGGCCGTGGCCATTGTGGGTTACGCACGCGCCTTGATCTCATTACTAACCTGCCGGGTGAAGCAGCCGGTACATCCCATTAATGTCGGATGGATGGGACATTGGGGTTGCGCCGCTGCTTCGCTCGATCAGCTGATCGAATGGAACTTTGCCCAGAATGCCTCTGCTCTGGCATGCGGCTGGACACAGGCGTCGATCAGTTTCAAGTAGAATGCGAATGGGCAGATAGGGCCATTTCCAGACGTAATAGCCTGCGCTAGGCGGCAAGGCCAAATTCGAAAACTACGGCTGCCTGCGCGATGATGGGCACCGGTCCTGGATTTGACGCGTCGTAGGCGAGATGCCCAACCGATAAGCAATCCCAATATTTATTTCACATATAAAATATTTTTACTTGAAGCAAATTCTCAACCCGCCTAGCCTTAGTGCTATCCAACGTATCGGAGGGTCCTTATGCGGATCGCTTGCCTTGGCGGAGGGCCGGCCGGCCTTTACTTTGCTATCTCGACCAAACTGCGAATGCCGGAGGCCAATATTGTCATTTTTGAGCGCAACAAGCCCGACGACACATTTGGTTGGGGCGTTGTGCTGTCCGACGAGACGCTGGAAAACTTGCAGGCAAACGATGCGGTCAGCGCCGCAGAGATACGACAGCACTTTGCCTATTGGGACGACATTGCATTGCATCACAAAGGTCAAAAGCTCGTGTCTAGCGGGCACGGCTTTTGCGGGATAGGGCGTAAGCGCCTGCTGCTGATCCTCTATGCGCGTGCGAAAGAGCTTGGCGTCGATTTGCGGTTTGAAGCCGAAGTAGGTGCCGCATCCGATTACATGAACGATTTTGATGTCGTTGTTGCCAGTGACGGTCTGAATTCGAAAACGCGGATGGAGTTTGCGGAGGCCTTCGAGCCCGATATCGACTTGCGGAAATGCCAATTTGTCTGGCTGGGCACACATCAGAAATTTGACGACGCATTCACTTTCATCTTCGAAGAGACCGAAAAGGGATGGGTCTGGGCGCACGCTTATCAATTCGACGACGACACCGCGACCTTCATTGTTGAATGCAGCCAGGCGACCTTCGACAATTTCGGTTTTGCCAAGATGAGCCAGGAGCAAAGTATCGCTGTCTGTGAGGAAATCTTCCGCGATCACCTTGGCGATCATGGCCTGATGACCAATGCACAGCACATCCGCGGTTCCGCCTGGATCCGTTTTCCACGTGTTCTATGCAAAAACTGGAGCCATAAAAACGTCGTTCTGCTTGGCGATGCAGCTGCTACGGCGCATTTTTCGATAGGATCGGGCACCAAACTGGCCTTGGAAAGTGCGATCGCGCTGGCAGATCAAATCACAACGGCGCCTGATTTGGTGACTGCGTTCAAAACATATGAGGACACGCGTCGGCTTGAGGTTTTGCGGTTGCAATCGGCGGCCAGAAACTCTGTCCAGTGGTTCGAAGATGCGGAGCGGTATCTCAATCTGGATCCCGTTCAGCTGAACTATTCGATGCTGACAAGGTCACAGCGGATCAGCCATGAAAATTTGCGAGAGCGGGACGGCGACTGGTTGGGCTCTGCCGAGGCGTGGTTCATTGCGCAAACTGGGGATGGCAGCAACAAGATGCCACGCGCGCCCATGTTCGCCCCATTCAAGTTACGCAACATGCAGCTGAAAAATCGGATCGTCGTCTCTCCGATGGCGCAATACAAGGCCGTGGATGGTTGCCCGACCGATTGGCATCTCATCCATTATGGTGAGCGCGCAAAGGGTGGTGCGGGCCTGGTCTACACCGAAATGACCTGCATTTCCGAAACGGGGCGGATCACCCCCGGCTGTCCGGGGCTTTATGCGCCGGAACACGAAGCAGCCTGGGCTCGTCTGAATGCTTTCATCCACGCTGAGACAGAGGCGAAGACGTGTTGTCAGATCGGCCATTCGGGGCGCAAAGGTGCGACCCGATTGGGGTGGGAGGGCATGGATCGGCCACTTTTGGAGGGGAATTGGCCGCTAATTTCGGCCTCCGCAATTCCTTGGTCGCAGGAGAATGCGATGCCCAAGGCGATGGACCGGGCCGATATGGATACTGTTAAGTCGGACTTCGTTGCCGCGACCGAGATGGCCGCACGGGCAGGTTTCGACATGATAGAATTGCATGCGGCACACGGCTATCTGATATCATCCTTCATCTCACCTTTGTCGAACCAACGCAGCGATGAGTATGGCGGCGTGCTGGAAAACCGCATGCGCTACCCGTTGGAGGTATTCGATGCGATGCGTGCCGTCTGGCCGGAAGACAAACCCATGTCGGTTCGCATCTCAGCAAGTGACTGGGCTGGCGATGATGGCGTGACTGAGGAAGAGGCCGTTAAGATCTCAGTCCTTTTTGAACGCGCGGGCGCTGATATTATCGATGTTTCGGCCGGTCAAACCTCGACCGAGGCGAAGCCGGTCTATGGACGGATGTTCCAGACCCCGTTTTCCGACCGTATCCGCAACGAGGGAGGCATCAAGACAATGGCGGTCGGCAATATCTACGAGCCAGATCACGTAAACTCGATCCTGATGGCGGGGCGCGCCGATCTCGTGTGCATCGCCCGCCCGCATCTGGCGGATCCCTATTGGACATTGCGCGCAGCCACCGATTTGGGAGACCGTCAGGAAATTTGGCCAAAGCCATACGAGGCCGGCCGCGATCAAGCGTGGCGTCTTGCAGACAGGGCAGCCGAGTCGGGTGCTAAGGTATGAGGCGGGTGTTGATTACGGGCGGCGGTTCCGGCATCGGGCGTAGCATTGCGCATTCCTTTGCTGATGCGGGCGAAGCGGTCACGATCGTCGGGCGCCGGGCCGACGCTCTGGAAGAAACAGCCAATCGCCATGAAATGACCTGTATTCCGGTCGACATCACCGATGAGAATGCGGTGAATGCCCTGTTCGATGAGCCTTTCGACGTGGTTGTGGCCAATGCGGGCCAGGGACGGGCTGCGCCTTTGACCGAGATTAGTCTTGAGGAGTGGAGCACCACCCTTGCAGTAAACCTGACCGGAACGTTTCTGACCTTCCGCGCAGCATTGCGTAACATGCCTTCGGGTGGGCGGCTAATCGCGATCGCCTCGACCCAAGCCCTGAAGGGAGGCGGGCGCATCGCCGCCTACGCTGCGTCAAAGCATGGCGTCCTCGGCCTTGTGCGATCCGTAGCCCAAGAGGTCGCGCGGAGAGGCATCACCTGCAACGCAATTTGTCCGGGCTTTGTTGATACGCCAATGGCCGAGGCAGCGGTCAAAAGCGTGATGAGGGGACGTGGGCTGGGACGCCAGGCCGCGGAAAACATGGTCGTGTCCAACAACCCGGTTGGAAGGTTGATCACCACAGAAGAGGTTGCGTCGGCCGCTGTTTATCTTGCTTCATCCGGTGCGGCGATGATCAATGGTCACGCGCTGAGCCTTTCCGGTGGAGAAATCTGATGCAGAGCGCCGAAGCAAAGAGGCCTGAAGTCGCCTCAAAAGAACGCCTGCGTCTATGGCTGCGTATGCTGAAGGCAAGCCGTTCCATAGAGGCGACATTGCGCGAAAGGCTTCGTGAAAGGTTTGCGACAACGTTGCCCCGCTTTGACGTGATGGCGGCCCTTTCGCGTTTTGAAGACGGTTTGAAGATGAGCCAGCTTTCGGGCGTATTGCGGGTTTCGAACGGCAATGTCACGGGCATTGTGGATCGGTTGGTCGATGACGGGCTTGTGATACGTGTACCCGTCCCGGGCGACAGACGGGCGTCACTTGTGAGGTTGACCCGCCGGGGGCAAGAGGAATTTGCAAGGCAAGCCATTGCGCACGAGATCTGGCTGGATGATCTGCTGTCTGAGTTTTCCGCCGAAGATGCGCGCGACATTGGCCAACGGCTCGAAGCGCTTGAGGCCGGGCAGAAAGAGGGAGGGGTATGAGTATGCGGACAGATGTCGATCACTTCCGCTGCGAGATCTCGGAGGAGATCGCGACCATCGCGCTGGATCGGCCGGATCGAAAAAACCCGCTGACCTTCGAAAGCTATGCCGAGTTACGCGATTGGTTCCGCGACCTGCACTACTCCGACGATGTGAAAGCGGTTGTCTTTGCATCGAATGGTGGAAACTTCAGCTCTGGCGGCGATGTGCACGACATCATCGGACCCTTGACGAACATGTCGATGAAAGAGTTGTTGGCCTTCACGCGCATGACCGGGGATCTGGTCAAGGCGATCGTGAATTGCGGAAAGCCTGTGATCGCAGCCGTTGACGGCGTGTGCGTTGGTGCGGGCGCAATCATTGCAATGGCCGCCGATCTGCGTGTCGCCACACCCAAGGCAAAGACAGCTTTCCTATTCACGCGGGTGGGCCTCGCGGGATGTGATATGGGTGCCTGTGCGATCCTGCCTCGGATTATCGGACAAGGTCGCGCGGCTGAGTTGCTTTACACAGGGCGTTCGATGAGTGCTGAGGAAGGCCTTGCCTGGGGTTTCCACAACTACGTTGTTTCCCCCGCAGAGCTTGAAACGGTCGCTTACGACATGGCAAAGCGCATCGCGGCTGGCCCGAACTTTGGACACATGATGACCAAGACGATGTTGGCGCAGGAATGGTCGATGTCAATCGAACAGGCGATTGAGGCAGAAGCGCAGGCGCAGGCGATCTGCATGCAAACGGCGGATTTCGAACGCGCCTACAGGGCTTTCGCCGCCAAGGAAACACCGGTATTTGAGGGCGATTGATGGTGGATCAAAGCTTTCTTCATTGGCCGTTCTTCGACGATAAGCACCGTACCTTGGCCGAAGATCTTGAAAGCTGGGCAGCAGCGCATCTAACGGATATCGATCACAGTGACGCCGATACTGCCTGTCGGAAACTGGTTTCGGATTTGGGGCAGGCAGGCTGGCTCACTCACGCCGCTGTCGATCCGGATGGGACAACAGCGCTGGATGTCAGAACACTGTGCCTGATCCGCGAAAGCCTCGCGCGTTATGAAGGCCTGGCCGACTTTGCCTTTGCGATGCAGGGGCTTGGAACCGGCGCCATTTCACTGTTTGGCAGCGATGCGCAGAAGGCGGACTGGCTGCCCAACGTCCGGCGGGGTGAGGCGATCGCGGCCTTCGCTTTGACCGAACCGCAATCAGGGTCGGATGTCGCCAATTCCACGATGACCGCCACCATGGACAGCGATCATTATGTGCTGAATGGACAGAAGACATGGATCAGCAATGGCGGCATTGCCGATGTCTACACGGTCTTTGCCCGCACCGGCGACGGGCCGGGTGCGCGAGGGCTGTCTGCATTTGTCGTTCCCGCCAACACAAAAGGCCTGAGCGTGGTAAAGCGGCTGGAAACGATCTCGCCGCATCCTCTTGCCACATTGGAATTCTGCGATTGCCGTATCCCTATTGCAGCCCGCATCGGAGACAGCGGTGCGGGGTTCAAGATCGCCATGTCTGTCTTGGACGTGTTCAGATCAACCGTTGCCGCCGCCGCCTTGGGCTTTGCCCGCCGCGCGCTGGACGAGGCTTTGGGCCGTGTTAGGGCTCGGCAGATCGGTGGTGCACCGCTTTTTGATCTGCAGATGGTGCAAGGGCATATCGCAGATATGGCAGTGGATGTGGATGCCAGCGCCCTTCTGATTTATCGTGCCGCCTGGACAAAAGACAAGGGAATGCATCGCGTCACGCGAGAAGCAGCCATGGCGAAGCTTTTCTCGACCGATCAGGCGCAGCAGGTGATTGATCGAGCCGTACAACTGCATGGCGGGGATGGCGTCCGCTCGGGTGAGACCGTCGAACGGCTTTATCGCGAAATCAGGGCCTTGCGCATCTACGAGGGTGCCTCGGATGTTCAGCGGGTTGTTATCGCCCGGCAAACGCTGGCCGCCTTTGAGGCGCGTACGTGATGCTTGTTGCTTCCGCTCATATCGATACATTCGCCAGAGACAGTCTTCCGCCGCCCGAGCAATGGCCGGACTTCAATCTGGACGGCTTCGACTATCCTGATCGTCTGAATGCCGGATACGAATTGACAGATGTGATGGTCGAAAAGGGCTTCGGCGATTGCCCAGCCCTGATCGGCAATGGGCGCCAGCGGACTTACAAAGAACTAACCGATTGGACCAACCGTCTGGCGCATGTGCTGGTTGAGGACCTCGGAGTGAAACCGGGCAACCGTGTGTTAATCCGCTCGGCCAACAACCCCGCGATGGTCGCCTGTTGGCTTGCGGCCACAAAAGTCGGTGCAGTGGTGATCAACACGATGCCAATGCTGCGCGCGTCAGAACTGGTGAAATACGTCGAAAAGGCCGAGATCCAGTTTGCGCTTTGCGACACGCGCCTGATGGACGAGATGGAAATAGCTGCTGATCAAAGCCCCCATCTCAAGAAGGTCATAGGCTTTGACGGTACATCCAACCACGACGCGGAACTTGACAGGCTTGCTTTGGAAAAGCCAGTGCAGTTCACTTGCGTGCCAACCGGTCGGGATGATGTGGCGCTTTTGGGCTTCACCTCCGGTTCGACGGGCGAGCCGAAGGCAACGATGCATTTCCATCGTGATTTGCTGATCATCGCGGACGGATACGCACGCGAAGTGCTTGGCGTCGTGCCGGAGGACGTGTTTGTAGGCTCTCCACCGTTGGCCTTTACTTTTGGCCTTGGCGGGCTCGCTATATTCCCTCTTAGATTCGGGGCTACGGCAACCCTGCTGGAAGAGGCCACGCCCCCGCGCATGATCGAGATTGTCGAAAAGTATCGCGCCACGATCTGTTTTACCGCACCGACGGCCTATCGTGTCATGCTGCGTGCGATGGATGACGGGGCCGATCTGTCTAGCTTACGCGCCGCTGTGTCGGCCGGTGAGACTTTGCCAAGCCCCATCTATGACGAATGGATGGAAAAGACCGGCAAACCCATGCTGGACGGTATCGGTGCCACTGAGATGCTGCACATCTTCATCTCGAACCGCTTCAACGACCATCGTCCAGCCTGCACGGGCAAGCCCGTGGGGGGGTATGATGCGCGCGTGCTGACCGAGCAAGGAGACGATGCAGATGTGGGCGAGATCGGTCGGCTTGCGGTGCGTGGTCCGACGGGCTGCCGCTATTTGAAGGACGACCGGCAAGCACAATACGTGGATGGCGGTTGGAATATCACCGGTGACAGCTTCTTCAAGGATGCCGAAGGCTACTTCCATTTTGCCGCCCGAAATGACGATATGATTGTGTCATCCGGTTACAACATCGCCGGACCCGAGGTTGAAGCGGCGTTGCTGGGCCATGCATCTGTTGCCGAATGCGCTGTGATTGGTACCCCCGATGCAGCCCGTGGCAATATCGTTCAAGCCCATATCGTTCTTTCGGAGGGCATATCCGGTGACGATCACCTGATCAAGGCGCTGCAAAATCACGTCAAATCAACGATTGCCCCTTTCAAGTATCCGCGCAGTATCGTCTTTTGTGACGCGCTGCCGAAGACATCGACGGGAAAGATCCAAAGATTTCGGTTGAAGGCAGACTAATTCGACGACCTACCAAAACGGGGCGTTTGACGACCCCGAACGACAACAAGGGAGAATGAAAATGAAAAAGCTGATGCTTGCAACTGCCGCACTGGCGCTTGGGGTGACCTTTGCCAGTGCCGAGGTCAAAGTGGGCATGATCACGACCCTTTCAGGTGGCGGTGCCGGGCTTGGCATCGATGTGCGGGACGGTTTCATGCTGGCCGTGGCGCAATCAGGCCGTGACGATATCGAGGTCATCATCGAGGACGATCAGCGCAAGCCTGACATTGCCGTGCAGTTGGCCGACAAGATGATCCAGTCGGAACGCGTCGATGTGATGACCGGCATCATTTTCTCCAACCTTGCCATGGCGGTCATTCCCGGTGCGACGGCGCAAGGCAAGTTCTACCTGTCTCCGAATGCCGGTCCTTCTGCACTGGCGGGTCAGGGCTGTCACCAGAACTATTTCAACGTGGCCTGGCAGAACGATAATCTGCATGAAGCGGCCGGGGCGTATGCCAAGAACGCGGGCTTTTCCAACAGCTTCATTCTTGCCCCGAATTACCCGGCGGGTCAGGACGCGCTGACCGGTTACAAACGGACATATGAAGGTGAACTGGCTGGAGAAATCTTCACACAGCTTGGCCAGACCGACTATGCCGCCGAGATCGCGCAGATCCGGGCGAGCGGGGCCGATTCCGTCTTTTTCTTCCTGCCGGGCGGGATGGGGATTTCGTTTCTGAAGCAATATGACGATAGTGGAGTGGACATTCCGGTCATCGGGCCTGCCTTCAGCTTTGACCAGGGAATCCTTCAGGCGGTTGGCGATGCTGCCCTGGGGGTGGTCAACACCAGCCAGTGGAGTAAGGATATCGAAAATCCCACAAATGCAGCCTTCGTCGAGAGTTTTCAGGCCGAATACGGTCGCTTGCCATCTCTTTATGCAAGCCAGGGCTTTGATACGGCGAACCTGCTGATCTCGGCCATGGAACAGGCGGATGTGGCGGATGCGGATGCCTTCCGCGCAGCCCTTAGAACCGCTGACTTCGACAGCACACGCGGGGATTTTTCCTTCGGGCCGAACCATCACCCCGTGCAGACGATCTATGCGCGTGAGGTTGTGAAAGAGGGTGACGTGTTTACCAACAAGATCATTGGCGTCGCCCTCGAAGATCACGGCAATGTCTATACCGATCAGTGCCAGATGTAAGTCTGACTGCCCCGTCCGAGAGTGTTCGGATGGGGCATTTCTGAGGTTGCGATGTCCACAATTCTGATCATTGAGCAGGTCCTCAACGGCGTGCAGTTCGGCGTCATGCTGTTTCTTATGGCAGCGGGCCTAACGCTGATCTTTGGCGTCATGGGGCTGATCAACCTTGCCCATGGATCGCTTTACATGGTCGGGGCTTTCGCCGCTGCCGCCGTGGCGGGGGCCACGGGTTCGTTCCTGCTGGCGCTTGTCGCGGCCCTTGCAGCAGCGGCAGCGGCAGGCGCGCTCATCGAGATGGTGGTGATCCGAAGGCTTTACCAAGCGGCACATCTGGATCAGGTTCTGGCAACGTTTGCTCTCATCCTGATCTTCACGGAAGGCACACGCTGGTTTTTTGGATCCTTCCCTCTCTTCCTCGACATTCCAGACTATCTCTCTGGTCCTGTGACCTTGCCCGGGGGAATCCAGTATCCACTTTATCGGCTGGCGCTGATCGCTATCGGGCTCGCCGTTGGGGCGGGGCTTTGGTGGCTGATAGAACGGACCCGGCTGGGCATCCAGATCCGCGCCGGTGAAAATGATCGCGAGATGATCGCGGCCCTCGGGGTAGACATCTCGCGCCTTTATACATTGGTTTTTGCGCTGGGCGCGGCACTGGCTGGCCTTGCCGGTGCGTTGGTGGGCGCTATCCAATCTGTCCAAGTCGGGATGGGAGAGCCGGTGCTGATCCTCGCGTTCGTGGTCATCGTTATCGGTGGAATTGGGTCGATCCGAGGCGCGTTTGTCGGCGCGATCCTTGTCGGTTTGACCGACACGCTGGGGGGCATTTTCTTGCCCGGATTTTTCGGACTTTTTATGGCGCCTGGTGCTGCTTCACAGACGGGATCCGCGATCGCGTCGATGGCGATTTACATCCTGATGACCCTTGTTTTGATCTGGCGTCCCTCGGGCCTTTTCGGAGCGCGCGCATGATCCGGGAGAGCTATCTCAATTGGTTAATCTTGCTGGGGCTGCTGGCCGTCCCGATCTGGGCACTGACCGCGGATGAGCCTTTTACGATCACCCTAGCCACGCGGGCGGCGATCCTGGCATTGGCGGCCGTTGGGCTCAACATCGCCTTGGGCATTGGCGGTCTGGTCAGCTTTGGCCACGCCATGTTTTTCGGGATCGGCGGCTATGTAATGGGCATCCTTGCCTATCATGCCCAAAGCTTCACGCCGCTGGATCTGGGTGCCTTTAGCATTGCGGGCACGAAATCGATGCCGATCATCTGGCTGGTTGCCCTCATCCTTTCGGGTCTTGCGGCCTGGATCGTTGGCCTTCTGTCGCTGCGGACGGGCGGGGTCTACTTCATCATGATCACGCTCGCCTTCGCGCAAATGTTCTTCTATTTCTCCATATCTTGGAGCACCTACGGCGGCGAGGACGGCCTTTCAATCTATGTGCGCAACGGCTTTCCGGGGCTGAACACGCTGGATCCCATCCAATTCTTCGGCATCTGCTTTGTGCTTTTGTGTCTTGTCTTGTTCCTGAACGCGCGGCTTCAGGGCTCTCCCTTTGGGCTCGCGCTGAATGCGGCGCGGCAGGTTCCAGCACGGGTCGAGACGGTGGGCCTTGATCCGATGCGGATCAAACTGCTGGCTTTTGTCATTTCGGGGGCGATCACGGGATTGGCGGGCGCGCTTTTTGCTGATTTGAACCGCTTTGTCTCACCTACCATGTTCAGTTGGCAAATGTCGGGTGAATTCATTGTTCTGATCATCATCGGCGGCGTGGGGCGGCTGATGGGCCCCGTCGTTGGCGCTTCCCTCTTTGTTTTGTTGGAACACTGGCTGGGAGGGCTGACCGAGTTCTGGCACATTTACCTCGGCACGATCCTTCTGCTGATCGTCCTTTTCGCGCGCGGCGGTCTGATCGGGTTTCTAACCGGGAAGGAGGGCGCCCATGTTTGAGCCTGTGCTCGAAACGCGCAACCTTTGCAAAAGCTTCGGTGCACTAACAGCGACGGATCAGGTATCTATTGATCTGCGACCGGGTGAAATCCACGCAGTGATTGGGCCGAACGGGGCCGGCAAATCCACGCTGATCCAACAGATTTGCGGGGGATTGCGACCCGACAATGGGCAGGTGATGTTGCTTGGAAAGGACGTAACATCTGCCAGCACGCAGGCGCGTGCCAAGGCCGGGCTTGCGCGGACCTTCCAGATCTCTGCCCTCGCAATGGAAGACAGCGTCCTGGAAAATGCTCTTTTGGGCGCGTTGGGCGCCTCTGGCAGGCCGTGGCGTTTCTGGCAACGGGCAAGTGCCGCGGTGGATCTGCGGGATCGGGCAGAGGCCGCACTGGACCGGGTGGGTCTGCTGGACCAGGGAGATAAACGCTGCGCTGAACTAAGCCATGGGCAAAGGCGTCAGCTTGAAGTTGCTGTTGCTCTAACGCTCGCCCCGCGTGCATTTATCATGGACGAACCCATGGCGGGTCTGGGCGCTGCGGGATCCAAGCAATTGACCGACCTGCTGGACGGTTTGCGCGGGCAAGCACCGATCCTGCTGGTGGAACATGACATGGATGCTGTGTTTGCGCTTGCCGACCGCATTACCGTGCTGGTCTCTGGCAAGGTCATCGCCACTGGCCCGGTTGAGGACATTCGCGCCAGCGGGGCCGTGCGCGAGGCCTATCTTGGGGAAGCCGCATGAGCCTTCTCGAACTGCATGCCGTTACGGCCAGTTACGGCGCAAGTCAGGCACTCTTCGGTGTTGATCTGACTTTGAGAGAGGGCGAGGTGGTTGCCCTGATGGGTCGCAATGGCATGGGAAAATCCACGACCGTCAAGGTGATCTGCCGGATGATCCCATCCGAAGGTGGCCTGACCTTTCTGGATCATCCGCTGCACAGGCTGCCCAGTCACAAGGCGGCACGGCTTGGCATTGGCCTTGTGCCGGAGGGGCGCCGCTGTTTTGCCGACCTGACGGTGCGCGAAAACCTGATTGCGGCGGCGCGGCCAGGGCATTGGACATTCGACCGCGTGGCAGACCTGTTCGGTCGACTGGGCGAGCGGCGCCACCAGCGGGCGGCTTCGCTGTCGGGCGGCGAACAACAGATGCTGGCCATTGGGCGCGCGCTTATGACCAATCCGCGGCTTTTGATACTGGACGAGGCGACAGAAGGCCTCGCCCCGATCATTCGCCAGGAGATCTGGGCTGCGATCCGCACCCTTAAGCAAGAGACCGGGCTGTCGATCCTGTTGATCGACAAATCAGTCAAGGAGCTGTCTCAGATCTCGGACCGGGCCGCTATTCTGGAACGCGGCAAGACAGTTTGGTCGGATCGCATCGACGCGCTTACACCAGAGATAACCGAACGGTATGTCGGGGTATGAACGTGTTCGAGATGACCCAGAAGACGCTTTTCAAGCATTGTGATCCCGCCGGGATCGTCTTCTATCCGAGATACTTTGAGATGATGAATGATTGTGTCGAGGCCTTCTTTGACACAGCGCTTGACCATCCATTTGAGGACCTGCACCAGACGGCATCGATCCCCACAGCACAGATCGAAACGCGCTTTGCCGCGCCCAGTCGGCACGGGGACGTTCTGCGTTTCAAGCTTGTCATCAAAAAGCTTGGCAGGGCCTCTGCCCGCTATGGCATGACGGGGCATTGCGAAGACGAATTGCGTTTTGAGACACTTGCAACGCTTGTACATGTTAGTCGGGACGGGCGTCCGAAGCCTTGGCCTGTCGCCTTGCGCGCGCGGCTTTCTTCCTTTGAGGAAATGGCATCATGACGACACACACGATCATTCATCCCGAAGGCTGGCTGCCAGCGAAGGGCTATGCAAATGGCGTTCTCACGAAAGACGGAACGCTGCACATCGGCGGCCAGATCGGTTGGGATGCCAACAAGCAGTTCGCCTCGGACGGTTTCGTCGACCAAATGCATCAAGCTCTGCGCAACATCGTGGCGATTGTCGAGGCTGCCGGCGGAAAAGCAAGTGATGTGACACGGCTGACCTGGTTTGTTACCGACAAACATGACTACCTCGCCCATCAGGTCGAGGTCGGCGCAGCATATCGGGATGTGTTCGGCAAGCACTTTCCAGCGATGTCGATGCTTGTCGTCGCCGATCTGATCGAAGACAGGGCCGTCGTGGAAATCGAAGCGACGGCCCATCTGCCTTAGTTGGGTTTAGTTGGGTATCGTCACCCAAGCTGCGTTCCGTGCCGATGACCGAACGCAGGCGTCTACGAATTGGACTCCGCGCAAGCCGTCTTTTACGGTCGGAAGCAGCGTTTTCACCTCCTGACCTTCGCGATGCGCTTTGATCATGTCGGCTGCTTCGCTATAGATATTTGCAAAGCCCTCCAGATAGCCTTCCGGGTGGCCGGGCGGCACCCGGCTAACCTGAGCTGCGGCCTCTCCCGCACCTGCACCGTTCCGTGTGATGAGGCGTTTGGGTTCACCGAAGGGCGTATGCCAAAGATAGTTCGGATCCTCCTGCGCCCATTCGAGCCCGCCTGTCTCTCCATAGATCCGGATGCGCAAAGCGTTTTCATTTCCCGGAGCAACCTGGGAACACCACAGCATCCCCTTCGCCCCGCCCTTGAAACGCAGCAAGACATGGCCGTTGTCGTCCACCTGACGGCCCGGAACGAATGCGTCGAGATCTGCGGCCAACGCTTCGACTTCTAACCCCGTGATGAAGCAAGCCAGATTGTGGGCATGGGTCCCGATATCACCGGTTGACCCGCCTGCGCCTGATCGGGCAGGATCCGTGCGCCATTCGGCTTGTTTGAAATCCTGATGGATTGTCAGCCAGTCTTGCGGGTACTCGACTTGAACGACCCGGATCTTGCCGATCTCGCCTTTCGCGACCATCTCGCGGGCCTGCCGCACCATGGGATAGCCGGTGTAATTGTGGGTCAGGATGAAGAGTGCATCAGATCCTTCAGCGGCTTTCATCAGCTTTTTCGCGTCTGCCAGCGTCGAGGTCAAAGGCTTGTCGCAGATTACGTGGATCCCGCGTTTCAAGAACTCGCGTGCTGTAGTGTAATGCATGTGATTGGGCGTCACGATGCTGACCACTTCGATCCCGTCTTTGAGACGCGCCTCACGAATGGCCATCTGTTTGAAATCGTCGTAGATTCGCGCAAGCCCCAGAGCCTCCCCGCTCTCTCGCGATTTCTCCGGCGTTGAGGACAGTGCCCCGGCCACCAGTTCATAGCGGTCATCCAGACGTGACGCGATGCGGTGCACTGCGCCGATGAATGCATCATTGCCGCCCCCCACCATTCCGAGCTTGATCCGATCCATTACGAAAACCCCAACATCTTGCGGTTCGCGGCTTCATCTGTGCCGCCGTCGGCAAAGTCATCAAAGGCACGCTCGGTCACGCGGATGATGTGGTCAGACACGAATTGCGCGCCTTCCCGCGCCCCATCCTCAGGGTGTTTGAGGCAGCATTCCCATTCCACGACCGCCCAGCCTTCGAAGTCATTGGCTGCCAGCTTTGAAAAGATCGCCCCGAAATCGACCTGCCCATCGCCCAAGGATCGGAACCGCCCGGCCCGATCAACCCAGGGCTGATAGCCCGAATAGACACCTTGTCGGCCGGTCGGATTGAATTCCGCATCCTTGACGTGGAACATCTTGATCCGGTCTTTGTAGATATCGATGTTGTCGAGGTAGTTGAGGCACTGCAGCACGTAATGCGACGGATCGTAAAGCATGTTGCAACGGGCATGGTTGTCGACGCGTTCAAGGAACATCTCGAATGTTACACCGTCGTGCAAGTCCTCGCCCGGGTGGATTTCGTAGCAGATGTTGACGCCGTTCTCTTCGGCATGATCCAGGATTGGCCGCCACCGTTGGGCAAGCTCGTCAAAGGCCGTCTCGATGAGGCCAGCAGGGCGCTGCGGCCAAGGATAGACGTAGGGCCACGCCAGTGCACCTGAGAAAGACACATGGTTTTCGATCCCCATATGCCTTGAGGCACTGATCGCCTTCATCACCTGATCCACCGCCCATTCCTGACGCGCGGCTGGATTGCTGTGCACCGATGGATCAGCAAAGCCGTCGAATGCGCTGTCATAAGCGGGATGAACAGCCACAAGCTGGCCTTGCAGATGCGTTGAAAGTTCTGTCACTTCAACACCGTTTTCGATGGCCTGCCCTTTGAACGTGTCGCAGTAGTCCTTACTCGCTGCCGCCTTCCCAAGGTCGAAAAGCCGCTTGTCCCAACTGGGCACCTGCACTCCGTTGTAGCCACAATCGGCCGCCCATTTCGTGATGGCGTCCCATGAATCAAAAGGCGCTTCATCACCCGCGAATTGCGCCAGAAACAAGGCCGGGCCCTTAATGGTCTTCATGTTTCATTCTCCCTTGGATGCGCGCCATCAGGGCGGCATGTTTTCTTTCAGATAAATGTCGATGCGGATCCGTTCCTGCGCGATGTTGATAGGCATCCGGTCGCTTTTTGCCCGCATGATCCGGACGGCGCTGCGTACCAGATGGCCGGAATCCTGGCTGATGACTGCGTCGAATAGGCCGTGGTTCAGAGCTTCGCAGGACAGCGGTGTCAGTTCGTGCGCGATTATTGTGGGCTTGCTGATCCGGGGCGTTGCCCGCAGAACCCGCAGCAGCCCCTCATTGCCCGCCGCGGACGAATAGATGCCCGCCACACCTTTGTTCTCAGACATCACACTGGGCAGTAGCTTTTCGATCAAGTCGGGGTCGTCGCGGCCTTCCAATGACGGCATAACCTCTAGATGTGGAAAGTCGCGCGCCATGATCTCGTCAAAGCCAAGGCGTCTTTCAAGGTGATCACGGGCCAGCATTGAACCTGTCAAAACAAGGATCTTGCAGTTTGCGGATCCGACGAACCGCCCAAGCAATTGCGCAGCAGTTCGTCCCGCTGCGATGTTATCGACGCCTACATAGTGGTCCCGATCAGAGCTTGGAATATCCGCGACAAGCGAAACGACCGTCACGCCGTTCGATTTGAGATGCGCGATGGAATCCCGTACTGACGGCGTTTCGGGTCCGAAGATTGCGACTCCGTCCACCTCCTGTGAATCAATCGCCCCTATCGCCTCGGCCAGAGCGACGGGATCAAAGGCCGCGACCCGAATGAAGGACAGTCGGGTCCTTTCGTGGCGCAGGCCCTTGCTAAGCTGCTTGATCTCGGTCTCGAGCGAGGTCAGAAATTCATTGCTGCCCGCTGGTAAAATGAAGACGAAATTGTAGATCCGCCCACGTGCAAGACTGGCAGCCGCCGCATCGCGTACATAGCCCAGATCCTCTATGGCTTGATTGACTTTCTTGACGGTCTTTTCGCGCACTCCCGGGCGCGCATTCAGAACCCGATCAACCGTCGCAAGACTGACCTGAGCAACGCGCGCGATATCGTTAATCGTCGGTAGCGAAGGTGTGTTACGGTCTTGCGTCATTGGGCCAACAATCTGTCTTCAGATGGTATCTGCCAGCCCTTCAAAAAGACGTGCAACCGCCTCCGCACCTGGGTCATTGTGACCGATCAGGTTTGCTTCTGGCACGTAGGATGCGCGCCCCGCTTTGGCTCGGCCCATCCTCGCAGTGGCGTCAGCGCCATTACGGGCAGCCCGGGCCGCCGCTTTGATGCCGTCCGGCAGAGCCTGCAGGGCCGGGTTCAGCGCGTCGATCATCGTGCGATCGCCCTGCGTGGCGCCGCCCACCTGGCTGATCCGACCGAGGCCCGCCATCAGCGCTTTGGCGATGGGTTTGCCGTTGGCGCACGCGTCACCCGTTGCGCCGAAGAATATCGCAAGGATCACACCAGATGAGCCCCCCATGGTTTGGCTCAGCTCCTCCCCGACGGCCCGGAAAAGCTGGGTTGGATCGGCAAGCGGCATTCGGTCCAGCGATCCTTTCAGCGCGCGCGCTGCGGTCGCAAGCGTGCTACCAGTATCGCCGTCCCCCGATTTTGCATCAAGCTTATTCAAATCCGCCTCTGCGCCCAGCAGAAGGTCACAGCATTGCTCGAGAATGGCTTTCGTCTTGTCGTTTGCTGATGGGATCGGCTTGATCGGGCTCAGCCCATCCGGCAATGGGCGTGTTGGCGCAGCGGTAATTCTGTTCATGCCTGGCCATGACGGCAAGTCGACGGGCGCTGCAAGATGGCCTTCGTTAGTTGCATCAAGCGGCAGGACAGAGACGGAAAACCCATGCATGTCGAGTGATGTCATCAACGGCGCGGGGCCGATGATATTTTTGATTTTGTTTGCTTTTTCAGAGGTTGCAAGTTCGTGAGCCAAGACACTCATCTCAAGCGGGGTTGTCGCTCCCAGATTGTTGAGTATAGCGACATGTGGTTTTTGCCCGATCCGGGGTGCGAGTTTTTCCAATACCAGATCCATCGCATTGCGCGCATCCTTGAAAGCCACTTGCTCTACTCCAGCCTCACCGTGGATGCCAAGGCCCAGCTCGGCCATGCCGGGCGCGATGCGCTCTTCCTTGGCGCATCCCGGCACTGTGCAGGTGTCAAGCGATTTGCCGATGGAGGCCATGTTGGCGATGGCTGCATTGGCCGCTTTGGTGATTGCGTCCAGATCCGCGCCGCTTTCCGCCATCGCGCCCGCGATCTTGTGGACAAAAAGCGTGCCTGCCACGCCGCGCGGTTGCGGCAGATCGGGCAGGGCGATGTCGTCATCAATCACCACCATGGAAACTTTCAGACCGAATGCGCGCGCGCGTTCCGCCGCGAGACCAAAATTCAGTCTGTCGCCGGTGTAGTTCTTGACGATTAGCAGACAGCCTGCATCTCCTGTGACCGCAAGGATGCCTGCAAGAACTGCGTCAACTGAGGGAGAGGCGAAGACCTCTCCGCAGACGGCGGCGGTGAGCATGCCCGCCCCCACAAAACCTGCATGCGCCGGTTCATGCCCGGACCCACCGCCGGAGATCAAAGCGACCTTGGACTTGCCCCAATCCGTTCGGCAGACAACCTTGATGTGCGGATATCCATCAAGACGGGTAAGCGCCCCACCTGAGGTTTCCAGAAGTCCGTCGATCGCATCGGTGACCAGCGTTTCTTTGGTGTTTATGAATTGGTTCATCTCTGGATCTCCTCAGCGAATGCGGTTGCCGTCGGCGTCAAAACACAGCGGGTTCCTTGGCGCGATTTTGATATGAGCGCCAGGCTCGTAATCGACGCTTGGATCGGCAATTGTCGTTAGCGCGTGCCCTTGCAGTATCAGGTGCAGGCGGTTTTGATCCCCCAGATGTTCGACGCGCTGAACCTCGGCCTCAAGCCCATCGCCTTGCGCGATGTGCTCGGGCCGCATACCGATCTGAGCGGTGCCGGATGGCGCGCCGCCGAAGATGCCAGCGGGCAATACGTTGATCCGTGGCAGGCCGAGGCGGCTGGCCACATAGAGCGAATTGGGGTTCTCGTAGATCTCCCGCGGAGTGCCAAACTGCACCAGTCCCCCTTCGTTCAGCACGCCCACATGGGTTGCCATCGTCATTGCTTCAATCTGGTCGTGGGTGACATAAAGCAGCGTGGCCCCAAGGCTGGCCTGAATGCGTTTTAGCTCGACACGGAGATCGGTGCGCAGCTTGGCATCGAGCGAGCTAAGCGGTTCATCCATCAGATAAATCGCCGGATCCCGGACAAGAGCGCGCCCAATCGAGACGCGCTGCATTTCGCCACCGGACAGGGCCGTTGCCTTGTTGTCGAGCTTGTGGCTGATCTGCAAAACCTCGGCGACTTCACTGACCTTGCGCGCGATATCCCCTTCAGGCGTTTTTAGGATCGGGGATCTGAGCGGGAAGGCCAGATTGTCCCGCACCGTCAGGTGCGGGTAAAGCGAGTATTGCTGGAACACCATTGCCACATCGCGCTGTGCGGGCGTTTCCCGAGCGACGTTGCGCCCGGAGATCCATATCTCTCCTGTGTCCTCTTTCTCAAGACCAGAGATCAGGCGGAGCGTCGTGGTCTTGCCGGCGCCCGTGGGCCCAAGCAGCACAACAAAGGCGCCATCCGGGATGCTCATGGAAATGTCCGCAACACCAACATCGGTACCAAAAGACTTGCTCAGGTTTTTCAGAGTGACTTCAGCCATGGGCAAGCACCTCGTGATTCAACTCGGATCGCAAGGCTTTGCCCGTCGCCTCGTCAAAGAGCGTCACCTTGGGCGCCTGAAAGCTCAGCCCGACTTTTTCCCCCACTTTGGCGGTCTGGGTGCTGTCGATCCTTGCCTTGAGATCCCCGTTGGGTGTGTCGAGCGTGATGATTTGCGTGGTGCCAAGGTATTCCGAGGCCAGAACCTCACCGCGATAGCCACCGGTGTCGGATAGGGTGACATGTTCGGGCCGGACACCGAACACAAGATGGCCCGATGCGCCTTGCCTTAGTCTAGGTACTCCGATTGCTTGCCCAGCAAGGTTCACGGATTGTGCCGCTTCCGCCACAACCCCTTCGAAACGCAGGAAATTCATCGAAGGTGAGCCGATGAAATCGGCAACGAACATGCTGGCGGGCTTATCATAGATCTCTTGCGGGGTGCCGAATTGTTCGACGACCGCATTGTTCATCACAACGATCTTGTCGCCCATCTGCATCGCCTCAAGCTGGTCGTGCGTCACGTAGACGGTCGTGGCTCCCATGCGGTCATGCAGCGCGCGTAACTCTTCGGCCATGTGTTCGCGGAATTCAGCGTCCAGGGCCCCTAAAGGCTCGTCCATCATAAAGGCCTTTGGGTCGCGCACGATGGCCCGACCCAGGGCCACGCGCTGCCTGTCCCCGCCCGAAAGTCCCCCCACTGGACGATTCAGGATGTCGGTGATGCCGAGGATCGCAGCAACCTCTTCAACCTTGGCTTTTACCTGCCTGCGGGGCATTCCTTGGCTGACCAGTGGATAGCTGAGATTGCGCCTGACATTCATGTGCGGGTAAAGCGCAAACATCTGAAAAACAAAGGCAATGTCGCGCTCCGAGGGAGGCCTTTGGCTGATCTCTTCGCCGTCAAGGTAGATCTCTCCCGAGGTTGGCAATTCGAGTCCGGCGATCATCCGCAGCGTCGTGGTCTTGCCGCAGCCCGAGGGGCCCAGCAGCATGAAGAATTCACCGTCTTCTATGGTAAAGCTGCTTTCTTTGACGGCGACGAAATCACCGAATTCCTTGCGGACGTTTTTGATAACGATTTCAGCCATTTGGGCTATTCCGGAAAATGTGAGACGATGATGAACATCACGGTCCCCACAAGCGTGGTGATGAAAGAATAGGTGAAAGCCCAGAGCACGAAGGGCTGCATCAGCATAAAGACCCCGACAGCGATGATGATCGTTGCGAGCATCTCCCATGGGCCGCGGCGGAGGCGGAGCAATCCTCTGAGAAAACCGGTCATGCTGCGCCTCCTAAGGGGCTGTCTGCATCATGTCGGTAAAACGTCGGTATTGCGTCGGTATTTTTGTCGGTGCTGCGGGTCATTTGCGGACGGCTCCGAAGGTTATCCCGCGCAGCAGATTTTTGCGCAGAAGGATAGTGAAAATCATAACGGGCAGGAGGAAGATGGTGGCCCCGGCAGCGACCGCCGGCCAGTCGAGCCCGCCGACCCCGATGATCGTCGGGATGAAGGGCGGGGCAGTCTGGGCGGTCCCGCTCGTCAGCAGGACGGCGAAGGCGTATTCGTTCCAGGCGAAGATCAGGCAGAAGATTGCGGTGGATGCGATGCCTGTCGCGGCCTGCGGGAGCACGACTTTGTAGAAGGCCTGAAACCTTGTGTAGCCGTCGATCAGCGCCGCTTCTTCATATTCGCGGGGGATCTCGTCGATGAAACCTTTCAGCAGCCAGACGGCGAGGCTGATGTTTACAGCTGTGTAAAGCAGGATCATCCCAAGATGCGTGTCGCTCAGGCCAAGTTGGCGGTACATCAGAAAGATCGGGATAGCGACAGCGATTGGCGGCATCATTCGTGTGGAAAGTATGAAGAACAGAAGGTCGTCGGCCAAAGGTATTTTGAATCGGCTGAAGGCGTAGGCTGCCAGGGTGCCAAGAAATATCGACAGGAATGTCGAGCCGAAGCCGATGATGACAGAGTTCAAGAACCGCTCGCCGAATTTCGACGGGCCGACAATGACCATGTCGTATTGGCGCACGATCTCATCCCGCCAGTTTTCGGGCGGGTTATTGGCGAGGAAATCCTCCGTCTGCCGCGTCCGCTGCGTGAAGAGATTCACGTAGCCTTCGAGCGTTGGTTCGAAGATCACCTTGGGCGGATAGCTGATCGCGTCGGCCGGGGATTTAAAGCCGGTAAGCATAATCCAGGCGAGTGGGATCATGGTGATGAGCGCGTAGAGGATTACGAGGGTGCCTGCGAACCATTTGGAGCGCTTGGAGGGTTCGGTGACGGAGAAGCTGCTCATGATATGTCCTCCGGTCGACGCGGAGATGGGCCGCGCGAGACCTCGGGTGCGTGCTTGACGATCTTTGATTGAAAAACGACGTTGGCAACAGGCCCGCCATTACTCTGGTGATTGACAGTAAAATGCGCCCTCACGGAGCAGAGGTTGGGCGCGGCGCGGCTTTGCCGTGCCAAATAGTAGGGCTGATCTAACATCACCGCTCCTTCACCTTGTTGAGCGCTTTGACATAGATGCTGGCGAGGCCAAAGACCGTGACGAAGAGGATAATCGCGTAGGCCGAGGCGTAGCCCGTGCGCCACTTCTCGAACGCTTCGCGCTTGAGGTTGATTGAGGTCAGCTCGGTCGTTGATCCCGGCCCGCCACCGGTGAGTTGAACCACGAGATCGAACATCTTGAAGTTTTCGATCCCCCTGAACAGGACGGCGAGCATCAGGAAGGGCAGGACCATTGGTACGGTGATTGTCCAGAATTGGCGCCATTTGCTGGCCCGGTCGACCTCTGCCGCCTCGTAGATGTAATCGGGGATGGATCGCAGCCCGGCCAGACAGATCAGCATGACGAAAGGCGTCCACATCCATGTGTCCACGATTACAATGGACCAGGGGGCCAGGGTGACGCTGCCCAGCATCTCAAAGCTCGACGGATCCTTGCCTGTGAAAAAGGCAACGACGTAATTGAAAAGCCCGATCTGTGGCTGATAAAGGAACTTCCAGAAGTTGCCCACCACCGCAGGCGAGAGCATCATGGGCAGCACGATGATCGTCGTCCAAAGGTCGTTCCCTTTGAATTTCTTGTTGATGAGGTAGGCGAGCGCAAAGCCGATCAGCACCTGAAGGACGATGGTCCAGAACAGGAAGTGTGCCGTGGCCTGCATGTTCAGCCAGATGTCGCTGTCGGTGAGGATCCGTTCGTAGTTGCGCAGGCCGACATTCTTGACCTCGCGTCCGATCCGGTTGGCTTTGTAGTTCGTAAAGCTTAGCTGGATCGTCCAGATCAGCGGAAAGATGTTGATTGCGAGCAGAAGAAAGATCGTAGGGGCCACGAAGATCCAGGCGATCGCACGGTCGCTGAGACCTCTAATCTTTCTGGCAACGCGAGGCGGCGTGGCAGCAGCGATGCGGTTGGCGGGGGTGTCGGACATCTGGACAAAGCTTTCCCGGGGTAGGGTGGGTTCAAACCCACCTTACCGGTTGACGATCGGGGGTAAGGGTGGGGCTGATGCCCCGCCCAGCGTTTCAGATCAGAGCTTGCCTTCATCCTCGAAGACTTCAGTCCAGTCCTCGATCAGGAGGTTAAGCGCTTCTTGTGCGGTGCCCTGGTCAGCCACCACGTAGTCATGAACACGCTTTTGCATGGCGAGCAGAAGTTCGGCATAGGCTGGCTCTTGCCAGAAATCCTGCACCGCTCCCATTGCGTCTAGGAAGTCGCCCGCAAAGGGGGCGCTGTCCTTGAAATCGGGCGCATTCAGGACAGAGTTATGGGCCGAATAACCGCCAAGTTCCCACCATTTGGCCTGCACATCGGGTTGCGCGAACCACTTGATGTATTCAAGTGCGGCGTCCTGTTTGTCGGAGTAAGCCACCACGCTGATGCCTTGGCCGCCTAGCGTGGAGCCGTCCTGGTTCTGGGGGGGGTTCACAAAGAAATCGATCTTGTCCCCACCCGTGTTCGGGTCCGCATAGAGGCCGGGGAAGAAGGCGAACCAGTTCATCGCCATGGCGACCTGACCGGATTTGAAGGCGTCGAGGCTTTCGCCCATATAGCTGTTGGTGTAGCCGGGGGGCGTTGCCGTCTTGTAGAATTCCTTATAGAATTCAAGTGCTTCGACGGCTTCAGGCGAGTTCACAGCCCCTTCCATATCGTAGGAACCGGGCGTGTTTTCATACTTGAAGCCCCAGGGATAAAGCGCGGATGTAACGCCCATTGTGATGCCTTCGGAGCCCCGCTCGGTGAAGATCGCAGCGCCGTAGACTGTCTTGCCGTCAATCTCGCGGCCCTGAAAGAACTGGGCGATCTGGAGCATTTCCTTCTGACTTTGTGGCTCGCGCAGATCTTCTCCGGTCGCCTCTTTGTATGCAGCCTGAATGTCTTCGCGGGCGAACCAATCTTTGCGGTAGAACCAGCCATTTGCGTCGCCCATGGCGGGCAGGGCGTAGTAGTTTGGCGTACCCTTTGGCCATGTGGAATAGGCATAAACGGTCGCGTCGGCGAAATCATCCATGCTGATTCCCTCGGCGTCGAAGAAATCGTTCAGCTTGACGTAATGGCCGTTTTCCGCACCGCCACCGATCCACTGGCTGTCGCCGATCAAGAGGTCGCAGAGTTTGCCGCCAGAGTTCAGTTCGTTCAGCATCCGATCGGCGAAGTTGGGCCATGGGATAAATTCGAAGCTCATCGAGTGGCCGGATTGTTCCTCGAATTCCTTGCTGAGTTCGACAAGCGCGTTGGCCGGATCCCAAGCCGCCCAGCACAGGGTGAGATCTTCGGCCTGCGCGCTCGTCGAGAACGACGCGGCTGCAAGACTAAGCGCACTGGCAGAGGCCAGTTTCAACGTTTTCATGTGATTTCCTCCCAAGTGTGATCGACCTCTCTTGTCGGACGTCGAATCGTCGATATGACATCTTTGACGCTATTTGAGGTGCGCACCTCAGGTCCACACATTTTTTGAGGTGCGCACCTCATTTTGACGTTATGGAGATCTAAATATGGGAAATAAATAGAGATTTTTCTAAGATACACTATCCAGTCCGTGCCATGCTGCTGGCAATTGCAAAGCCAATGATATCCGTGCAACGGCTGCCAGAACTGATTTTGAACAGGGACCGGCGCGTTGAGAACGGTGATCAGATCCGTGCTTGTCATCAAACCGGGTCACTGTGCCTTCTGACAGTCCCGAATGGCTTTTGCAGGGCGCGTCAGGTCGCGTAAGCTGGAAAAGGCTAAGCAGACAGGCTAGGGATTGTCGGAGCATATGGGAAGTTGAGATGAGACTGACAACTGCCGTGCCCGAGCGCCGGACAAGTGCCGATATCGTGTTTGAAACGCTTTACGATCGTATCGTTTCGCTTGGTCTTATGCCCGGAGAGAAGATGTCGGAGGCAGACATTGCCGAGCAATTCGGGGTGTCGCGCCAGCCGGTGCGGGACGCGTTCAATCGGTTGGGCAACATGAACTTGCTGCTGATCCAGCCGCAGCGCGCCACCCTGGTCCGCAAGTTTTCCATCAGCGACATCGCTGCATCGAGATTTGTGCGCCTCGCGGTGGAGCTAGAGATTGCGAAAACGGCTTCACGTCGGTGGACTGTGGATGCCACGCGGCGTATCGAGGCGCTGCTGGAAAATCAGGACCTAGCCGTCAGGCAGAATGATGTGCGGGATTTTCTCGAACTTGATCAGGCCTTTCACGCGGAGATCGCCGAAGTGGCCCGGCAGCCCGAAGCCTTTGAGGTGGTTCTGGAGAACAAGGCGCGGCTTGATCGGATCTGCGTTCTGAGCCTGAAGCGTGTCGATGAAATGGCCCGACTGGTTGAGGATCACCGGCAGATTGCGGCAGCGCTTGCCCGGGGGAATGTGGTCGAGATGGAGCAGGCCTTGCGCCTGCACCTCTCACGTATTGACGAAACGATCGACAGCGTGCGAGCCTCCCATGCGGAGTATTTTGAGGCCTAAGCCGGATTAAGGTACCCAAATCTTCAGGGTTTTCAGAACTGGTATCCTAGTATACGATTTTGCGAGCTGCCCGGATTTTGGCTAAGGCAGTTCAAAGATAGAAACGCGGTGCGTCCGCGATAGAGTTGTTTTCATGGGAGGAAAACATGAACATCAAATCGATTATCGGCGCAACAATCATCGCTGCGCTTGTTCCATTGTCGGCCATCGCGCAGGACTGGCGGGGTTGGAATATCCATCCCGAAGGCTATCCAAACAGCGTGGCCATTGACGAATTCGTGGCGGCTGTGAATGAGACCACCGATCTGAACCTGCAGATCTTCCATGGCGGTGTGCTTGGATCGCAGCCCGATGCCATCGAACAGGTCCGCAACAACGCGCTGGAATTCGGCCAGTTCAACATGGGGCCGATGGGCCCGATCATTCCCACGACAAATGTGCTGTCATTGCCCTTCATCTTTTCAAGCGTCGACCACATGCACAAGGCCATGGACGGTGAAGTGGGCGAGATCTTCGCTGCAGCGATGGAGAGAGAGGGGCTTGTCCCGCTGGCCTGGTACGACAGTGGATCGCGGAGCTTTTACAACTCCAAACGTCCGATCATGAGGCCATCTGATGTTGAGGGTCTGAAGCTGCGCGTTATGAACAACGATCTTTTTGTGGACATGGTTGCACAACTGGGCGGGAACGCGACACCCATGGCTTTCAGTGAGGTTTATCAGTCGCTGAAAACCGGTGTGATCGACGGGGCCGAGAACAATTATCCCTCTTATGAATCGACGGGGCACTACGAGGTTGCCGGTTTCTACTCGATCACCGATCACCTGATCATTCCGGAATGTCTGTGCGTCTCGACAGAAAGCTGGAACGCGCTGGATGACGCAACCAAAGAGGCCGTGCGGACGGCAGCGCGCGCTTCGGCAACAACGCAGCGCGAACTTTGGGCTACCCGCGAAAAAGAAAGCCTTGCCAAGGTTGAGGCAGGCGGCGCGACGGTCAATGAGGTCGAAAACAAGGTTGCCTTCCAAGAGAAGATGGCGCCGGTTTACGAGAGCTTCATCGCGGCCAATCCTGATCTGTCTTCGGTGATCGAAGCTATTCAGGCGTCAAACTAACACAAGTTTGGAAGTGACTATGAAGAGGGCTTTGACGGCCCTCTTCGATTTGGGGATCGGGCATGACACTTTCAGATCGCATTCTGAACGGGATCGCGCAGGCCGTGATGACGCTGGCAAGCGTGATGATGGTGGTGCTGATTTTCATTTTCGGCTGGCTGGTCTATGGCCGCTATGTCATCAACGCGACGCCGACATGGGTGGAACAAGTGGCGTTGCTGATGGTCGTCTGGATCGCCTTTCTTGGGGCGGCCGTGGGCGTACGGCGGCGTACGCATCTGTCCGTGGAATTCATCCGCGATGCGATGCCGGGGACGTTGCGGATGCTTTTGGGCGTATTCGCCTTGCTGGCCATGCTGTTCTTTGGGGTGGTCATGGCCTGGCAGGGTTACGTCATGTTTGAGCGGACGGCGGGCCGCGATATTCCGCTTCTGGGCATTTCGGAGGGCTGGCGTGCGATACCCGTCAGCCTAAGCGGCGTGTTGATTTCGCTTTTCTGTCTTGACGATCTTTTCAAGTTGATTGTCGGCCGGCGGGAGGGCTGAGATGGGTCTTTCGCTGCTGTTCGGCGTCTTCTTTCTTTGCATGATTGCGGGGGTACCTGTGGCCTTCTGTCTAGGGATCGCGGCGGTTGTGGGCTTCATCTACGAGGGCCTGCCGCTTTTCATCGCGTTTCAACGGATCGTTTCGGGTATCTCAGTCTTTTCACTTTTGGCCATCCCTTTCTTCATCTTTGCGGGCGAATTGATGTTGCAGGGCGGGATCGCCGCGCGACTCGTTCGTCTGGCCTCTGCCGCAGTGGGCTGGATGCGCGGGGGCTTGGGCGTGGTGAATGTGTCGTCCTCAATGCTTTTCGGAGGGATTTCGGGGTCCGCCGTGGCAGACACATCCGCGCTCGGTTCGATCCTGATGCCGGTGATGAAAGAAAAGGGATATGACAGTGATTATGCGGTGAATGTGACAGTGACGTCCTCTATTGCCGGAGTGGTCATCCCGCCAAGCCACAACATGATACTTTACGCGGTTGCGGCGGGCGGCCTGCCGATCAGCCAGTTGTTCATCGCCGGGATCGTGCCGGGGATCCTGATGTGCCTGTGCCTTGGCTTCGTAGCGTGGCTGGTGGCCGTGCGCCGGGGCTATCCGGCAGAGGCCTTCCCGGGTTTGTCGAGCCTCTTCATCTCTTTCGTTGTTGCATTGCCGGGCCTGCTCACGGCGGTGATCATCGTCGGTGGGGTGCTGTCGGGGATCATGACGGTGACGGAATCCGGGGCTTTCGGGGCGATATATGCGATCATCGTCACCACATTGGTCTACCGCGAGCTGAGTTGGGAAAACTTCAAGGCCGCCGTGCTTGTGTCCGTGCGGACAACGGCCATGGTCATGATCCTTGTCGCATGTGCCTCGGCCTTTGCCTATCTTCTGACGCTGAACCGGGTGCCGGATTTGCTTGCGGGGTTTGTTCTGTCGATCTCGGAAAGCGAATTCGTCATCCTACTGCTGCTCAACCTGACACTGCTAATGCTGGGGATGATCATGGACATGGCGGCGCTGATCCTGATCACGACGCCGATCTTCCTGCCGATCGTCATGGATCTTGGGATGAGTCCGGTGCAATTCGGAATCATCATGATGATGAATCTGGGCCTTGGGCTGACGACCCCCCCGGTCGGAGCCTGCCTTTTCGTCGGTTGTGTGGTCGGGAACGAACGGATGGAGAATGTCGTTAAGACAATCTGGCCGTTCTACTGCGCGATCCTGCTTGCGCTGATGCTGGTCACCTACATTCCTGCCGTGTCACTTGGCCTTCTGGGCTTGCTGCCGGGCTAACGGGCCAACCATCCACCATCGACATTCAGCACCGCGCCATTCACGTAGTCCGAAGCGGGCGCGGAAAGATACACCGCCGTCTGCGCAATATCTTCGGGCTGGCCCCAACGGCCTGAGGGTATACGATCCAGTATGGATTTGTTCCGGGCGGGATCGTTGCGTAGGGCTTTGGTGTTGTTGGTCGCGATATAGCCCGGTGCGATGGCGTTCACGTTGATCCCATGGATCGCCCATTCATTGCAAAGGATCTTGGTCAGGCCCGCGACGCCATGTTTCGATGCGGTGTAAGATGGCACGCGGATTCCGCCCTGAAACGACAGGAGCGAGGCGATGTTGACGATCTTGCCTTTGGCTTTGCGCGCAAACACCGCTTTGGCAAAGGCCTGCGCGGTAAAGAAGACGGCCTTCAGGTTCACATCGATGACCGCGTCCCAATCCGCCTCGGAAAAATCGGTGCTGTCGGCGCGGCGGATGATCCCGGCATTGTTTATCAGGATGTCGATCGGCCTTTCTGCAAATACATCTTTCGCGGCTATCGGATCCGTGAAGTCTAGCGTCAATGTCTCGCCAGAGGCGATTTGCGATGAGGTGCCACTGCAATCGGATCGGCCTGCGCAAATGACATGCGCACCTGCCTGCCCGAGTGCTATCGCGATGGCCTGACCGATCCCGGTATTGGCGCCGGTCACAAGTGCGGTTTTGCCCTCTAGTGAAAACGCGTTCACCGCAGATCTTCCACCGTGACCATTTCCACGTCCTTGTAATCCACATTGTCCCCCGCCATGGCCCAGCAGAAGGTATAACTGCCCGTGCCGCAGCCGCAATGGATGGACCAGGGCGGAGAAATTACAGCTTCTTCGTTTTGCACAATGATGTGCCGTGTCTCGTCGGGTTTGCCCATGAAATGGAAAACGCGGTTTTCCGGGGCAAGGTTGAAGTAGAAATAGGCCTCCATCCGGCGGTCATGCAGGTGGGCGGGCATGGTGTTCCAGACAGATCCGCCGTGAAACATCGTGTAGCCCATGACAAGCTGGCAGCTTTCCATCACGTCGGGGTGGATGAACTGGTAGATCGTGCGTTCATTGGCGGTTTCCGCAGCGCCCAGACCGATGCTGCCCGCGTCCTCGATCTTGATCAGCTTTGCAGGAAGCGCGCGATGCGCCGGGGTCGAGACAATGTAGTAGCGCCCGCCCGCGCCAAAGGTGATCGGGCCACTGCCCAACCCAAGATAGAGCACGTCCCCCCGACCCAGATCAAAGCTGCTTCCAGCGGCCGCGACGGTGCCAGTGTCGCCCACGTTCAGAATGCCTATCTCGCGTCTGTCCAGAATGGATGGTGTGCCGCAGGGAGCAACCTTGTCGAGGACCAGATCGCCGCCCTCGGGGAAAACGCCGCCCACGATCATGCGGTCATAATGGGTATAAAGCAGGCGCATCTCACCACTCGCAAAGAGACCCCCAAAATGGAAATTTTCGCGCAGGGCGCTGGTGTCCATCTGGCGTGTCTCTGATGGACCGGTCGCATAAAGTGTGCGAACACTGAGCATGGGTTTGTCCTTCTTAAAGAAAATCGTCGCGGCGGGGCGTGAAGCAATCAATTAACTCGCCCGGCTCAAGGCAGATACAGCCATGTTTGGCCCCCGACGGAATAATGAAGCTGTCGCCAGGCGCGATTTCTAACGTCTTGCCGTCCAAGGAGAAACTGAAGCGCCCAGTTTTGACATAGGTCGATTGCACGTGCGGATGGCTGTGCAGTTTGCCTTCGGCTCCGGTTTCGGCAAAGCGGAAGCTGACCATCATCAGGTCAGGGGAGTCGGCGAGGACTTGGCGAGTGACGCCGGGATCCGTCTCGACAATCGGGAAATCTGTCATGAGAGGCCTGTCGGACTGTGAATATTTGGTATATTAGTATCCCAGTCTGAATGGTGCGGCAAGACATGCGATATCCAACGGGGTCGCTATTGCGAGAGGATTTTGCGCTTTTGTGCCATCGCTTCGCGCTTTTCCTGTTCGATCCCTGCCCGGAAAGAACGTTCGACAAAGTCGATGTGATCAAGCGCGGCCTTTTCGGCGCGGTCAGGCGCGTTTTCCAGAATGGCATGGCCGAGTTCCAGATGCTGGTCCAGAAGCTGCCGACCCGAGCCGTCGATCGTCATCAGGTAGTCGCGATTGTAGAAAACACCCTGACGGGCCATGTCGTAGATCGACGTCATGATGTGGATGAGGGTGGCGTTCTGGCTCGCATCGACGATGGCGGCATGGAGCTGAAAATCGGCCTCGCGCGAGGCGCTGCCGTCGCCGTTCTTCCAGGCCTGTTCGATGGTGGCAAGCAGATCGGCAATTCGGGCTTTGTCGGCCTTGGTGGCGCGTTCGGCGGCGAGGCGTGCTGCAAATGCTTCCTGCGCGCGACGGTATTCGAGATAGTCGAAGAACGCTGCCCCATGCCGGGCGTAGAGCGCGACCAAGGCCGGGGTCATCGCGTTGCCGGTCAATTGTGAGACAAACGTGCCTTCTCCATGGCGGGTGACGACCAGATCGCGGTCTTCCAGCATCTGAAGAGCTTCGCGCAATTTTGGGCGTGAGACGCCGAGCTTTTCAGCCAGACCCCGCTCTGACGGGAGTTTGTGGCCCTGTTTCAGAATGCCTGATGCGATAAGGTCTTCGATTTGTGCGACGATCGTGTCGACGAGTGAATCATGATCTACAGGTTCGAATATCGCATGTTCGGACATGGCGGCGTTAGGCCTTTGCGGGTTGCCAGTGGTTGCAAAAGGTAACCACCTGAGTCTGCGGTATCAAGTTCAAATCAATTGATAAAGAGAAGCTTCCGGTCGAGAAAATGCGGTGAACTGCCGTGCAAAGTGTTGACTCTTCAAAGTGGTAAAGTTTATTTACCAAGAAAGGAGCTTCGTCATGGACAGTGATACCGTCATCCAGAGTTTCCGCGATATCGTCGGAAAGGCGCATGTTTTGACAGGAATGCGGGCGACCGAGCGGTTTCGGCGCGGCTTTCGATCGGGGGAGGGTGAAGCGCTTTGCGTTGTGCAGCCCGGCACGCTCCTGGAGCAGTGGAAGGTTCTGGAGATCTGCGTGGCCGCCGACAAGATCGTCATCATGCAGGCGGCCAATACTGGGCTGACCGAAGGCTCGACCCCCAGCGGGGCCTATGACCGTGACGTGGTTCTTATCAATACGCGTCGCATGGACAACATTGTGGCGCTGCAGGGCGGCAAGCAGGTCGTGTCCTTTCCGGGTGCCACGCTCTTTGCCTTGGAAAAGTTGCTGGCGCCGCTGGGACGAGAGCCGCATTCGGTGATCGGATCCTCGTGCATCGGAGCCTCGATTGTAGGGGGTGTCTGTAACAATTCGGGCGGATCGCTTGTAGAGCGCGGCCCGTCCTATACGGAGCTTTCGCTATACGCCCAAATCGACGAAACGGGTGCGCTGAAGTTGGTCAATCATCTGGGGATTGATCTGGGCAAGACACCGGACGAGATCTTGACCCGGCTGGAAAATGGCGATTTCGACAAGGAACCCGCCCCGACAAACCGCAAGGCGTCCTCGGACGACTATGCCGATCAGGTGCGCGACGTCGATGCGGCCACGCCTGCGCGGTATAATGCGGATAAGAGGCGGCTCTTTGAAAGTGCGGGCTGTGCGGGCAAGCTGGGGGTCTTTGCGGTCCGTCTGGACACCTATGCCAAACCCGAGGCGCAGAAGACCTTCTACATCGGGACGAATTCGGTTGATGATCTGACCGCATTGCGGCGTCACATGCTGGCGGAGTTCGAGACGCTGCCGGTCTCTGCCGAGTATATGGAGCGCGAAGTTTTTGACATCACCGAACGCTATGGCAAGGACACCGTGATGATGATCGACTGGTTGGGCACGGACCGTTTGCCCACGTTCTTTGCGCTGAAAGGTGCGGTCGATGCGCGACTGCGCGGCATTCCGGGTTTGGCCAATTTGACGGACCGCGTGATGCAGGTGGTGTCGCGCATCACGCCGAAGGTTCTGCCAAAACGAATGCTGGAGTTTCGCGACCGATATCGTCACCATCTGATCCTGAAAATGCGGGATGCCGGGATCGGCGAAGCTGCGACGTATCTCGCGGATCATTTCAAGGATCGTGATGGGGATTTCTTTGAATGCACCGACCGGGAAGGCAAGATCGCGGGCCTTCAACGCTTTGCCGCTGCGGGGGCGGCGGTGCGCTACATGGCAATACATGCCGGAGAGGTAGAGGATATCATCGCGCTGGACATTGCGCTGCGTCGGAATGATCGGGACTGGTATGAAAAGCTCCCACCCGAGATTGAGGACAAGCTGGTGCACAAGCTCTATTACGGCCATTTCATGTGCCACGTCCTGCACCAGGATTACGTTGTTAAGAAGGGTGTGGATCCCAAAGCGCTGAAGGCGGAGATGCTGGCGCTATTGGACAATCGCGGGGCGGAGTATCCGGCCGAACACAATGTGGGTCACCTTTATGCAGCCAAGCCCGATCTGGCAGAGCATTACCGCTGTTGCGATCCCACAAACTCGTTCAATCCCGGGATCGGTAAGATGTCGAAGGCGAAGGATTACGCGGATGCGGCCAAGAGGGCGTGACAATCGCCTCTGACACGGCATAGCTTGCCGCCATGAGTTGGGGTGTGCAGGTCATATTCGGGTCCGCCGTCCTGGCGATTTGCGCCATTGTCCACGTGGCCGTGCTGGCTGTCGGTATCCCGATGTTCCGCCGTTTCGTAGCTTTTTTGCCCGACAGCCGGATGGTGCATCACAATATTGCACTTCTGTGCTTTGGCGTCTTCATCATCGTTTTGGCGCATACCATCCAGGTCTGGTTTTGGGCATTCACGTTTTTCTGGCTGGATGCTTTCACGTCTTTTGAGGAAAGCTTCTACTTTGCGACGATCACCTATACGACCTTGGGCTACGGTGATCTAATCCTGGGCGAGGGCTTGCGGATTTTCGGGGCCTTTGCCTCGATCACAGGATTTCTAACCTTCGGGATCAGCACGGCTTTTCTGATCGGTCTGGTGGTGCGCATCCTACCCGATACGTTCCGGACGGATGATGATTGAGGCCCTCAGCCCGCAAAAAGCGGGGTTGAGGCAGCGATGGCCCAAGCGAGGCAGATCCCCATGCCGATGGCGATACCACCTACGCCACGCACCGCCAGGACAAAGCGGCCAAAGCTGCCGTAGACGACGAAGAACAGCAGCAGGACGGGCAGGATCGTAAACATCGGTCCTAGGCCTTGCGGCACCATGACCATGGCAGTTGTGAGCGTGGCCAGAAGGGCAAGACGGGCAATGACACGGCGCCAAAAGGCCCCCTGGGCCAGCAAGTACGTGTCAGCGATCATCAGCGGCAAGGTGCCCGAAAGCAGCAGCGCCATTATGCCAAGGCGTGGCCCGGTTGGCAGGAAGGCAGCGCCGTAGCGATCGAGCGCAAGGGCGAAGATGCCGAGGCCCCAGAAAAGCAGGATCGCGGTGCCCAACAGGTCGGGCCGGTCTAGGATCACGCGATGGCGTCGCAGGATCAGCAGTTGGACGCCCCCCCAGATGGCGAAGGCGGCGGCTATGGCCACAAAGCCCGCAATGGGGCCAAGATCGGTCGGCAGGGCGACCGCCACGGCGAGGGTGGGGACAACTGGTAGCAGAATGGCAAGGAGAAAGGCGCGAAGCGGCAGGGGGGGCTGGCTCTGTCCGCCGCGCAGAGGGAGCAACCTGGACAAGGGCCAGGCCAGAAGGACCAGAGTGCCGAAGAGAAGACCGGCAACCCATCCGGTCCCGTCCAGATCGGGGAGGGCTTGGCTGCCCGTGGCATTCGCGATCCAGCGGACGATTTCGTCAAGGGTAACAGCATGATAGAGCACCCCGACATGTCCCACATTGGGCGCGACAATTGACTTTCTGGCGGTGTTTGCGCCGATGGCCACATCTCCTTCTCCGGCTGCGGGATCGATCTGTTTCACGGCGTCGAGGGCCACGCGGCTTAGATGGTCCTCGAAGGCGCCTGAGACGATCAGAAGCGATGGCGGAAAGTCTGCTGTCACGGCTTCCGAATACATCGAGATGGCGGCGATGGCGGCGACATCGGGCAGGTCCTGGGCGGCCCGAATGATCACATCGGTGGCCATCGAGTGCCCGACAAGGGATGTGGGGCCAGCGGTCTCAGGCAGGGCCTGCATCGCCTGCGCGACCTGACGTGTTGCTTCGACAAGTTGCGCGGTTGTCCCTTCAAGCGATGTGATGTCGGGAGACATGGGCACGGGATTTCGGCCGTGGCCCGGAAAATCGAGTGAAGCGACCAAAAGACCCGCACGCGCCAGCGTGACCGAGATCTGGTCCATCATCTGGCGCGATCCACCGAACCCGTGTGCGACGACGACGAGTGGTGCTGCCTCGACCCCAGCGGGCGCATAGATCGTGACCGGGGTCTGATCGACCGTGGTCTCCGTGACCTCAAGCCCTTCAAAGCGCTGCTCAAGCAGGAACGCGCAGAACAGCGAAATACCGCCAAACAGTAGGGCCAATGCCACAAGCATCGGCCTTGCGGCAGCGCGGGATCTCAGTTCAGCCGGGTTTGCAGATCGGTCCACCATGCTGCGCGAGGTAGTGCCGCAGGCCTTTCTTGCCAGATCGGACGCCTATCCGAAGACCAGTCCGCCATCGACGATCAGGTTCTGTCCGGTGATCGCGCGCGCCCATGGACTGGCGAAGAAGAGCACTGCATCTGCCAGCTCGTCCGGTGTGGTGACGGACCGAAGTGGCGTGTTGGCAGCGATGTAGTCAAAAACCTCATCGGGGGTCGCAGCACTCGCATCCGTCACCCGCAAGAGCCCGCCCGAGACCATGTTGACGGTCACGCCGTGCGGTCCAAGCTCTGCCGCTGCGGTGCGGGTCAGCGCAAGCAGCGCGGATTTGGCGGCGGTGTAATCATGATAAGGCACGACGGGGTTCTGGACGAGATTGCTGCCGATCGTGACGACCCGGCCGAAGCCTTCCGCTTGCATTGACGGCCCGAAGACCTGCATCAGGTTCAGCGCGCCTGCGACGGCCGTTTCGAGTTGTGCATGAAGCGCGTTGGCCTGCAGACTGAAGATAGTTTCGCGCCCATCGCCGTTGAAGCTGTAATCGGCCAGAGCGTTGTGGACGATTGTTGTAGGGGCGGACCCTTCAAGATCCTTTGCGAGTGTATGCAGGGCGGAAAGGTTGCGGACATCGGCCTGCATGGCACGTGCCCGGTCGCCTAGTTCCTCCGCCAGGCGTTCCGCTTGCGCCTGACTTTTGCGGTAGTTGACAATGACGTGCGCGCCTTCACGGGCGAAGGCTTTTGCGATTGCGGCGCCAAGCCCTCGGCCCGCGCCGGTGACAAGAACGATTTGGTCAGAGATGGGCAATGTCATGAATTGGCCTTCCAAAGTTGGATAAAGTGATGTGTGGGTCCGTGGCCATGCCCGACCGACAATTGATCAGCGGCCACGATTGCTTGGGCCACGTAGGCTTTTGCCTTGGCCACGGCATCTGAAAGATCATGACCCTGGGCCATTTGGGCGGCGAGTGCGGCGGACAGTGTGCAGCCGGTGCCATGGGTGTTTGCGGTGTCTTTTCGCGGGGCCTCGAACCAGACGATGTCATCCTGCGTGACAAGGCAATCCGGGCTATCGGGCCCTTCCAGATGCCCGCCCTTTAGAAGAATTGCACTGGGGCCGAGATCCAGAAGCGCACGTGCATGTTCCGCCATCTCGGCGCGTGCCTTTGCGACGGGCCGCTCCAGAAGATGTGCTGCCTCGGGCAGGTTGGGTGTCAGCACCTCCGCGCGGGGCAACAGGGTACCGCGCAATGTCTCGATGGCGTCCGGCTCCAGAAGCGGGGCGCCGCCTTTGGCGATCATAACCGGATCCAGCACGATTGGAGAGTTGGGCCGGTCGGAGATCGCCTCCGCGACCGCTCCTGCGATCGCGGCGTTTGCGATCATGCCGATCTTGATGGCGTGAACCTCGATATCGTCGAAGACGGTTTGGACTTGCGCCCGGACAAATTCGGGCGGCACCAAATGCACCCCGGTGACGCCCTTCGTGTTCTGCGCGGTCAAGGCGGTCAGCGCTGCCATGGCGTAGGCCCCGTTGGCTGAGATGGCCTTGATGTCCGCTTGAATGCCTGCGCCGCCCGACGGGTCAGAGCCTGCGATGGAAAGCACATTGGCGATCATGGCTGTGTCCTTTTCTGAAAGAATGCTCTCGCAGCGGCTTCTGGATCGGGCTGGCCGCAGATGGCTGAAACGACGGCCAGACCGTCGGCCCCACTTTCCAGAACTTTGTCGGTGTGATCTGGTCCAAGGCCACCGATGGCGACCGAAGGCAGGGTGCTGAGGGAGGTCAGTTTTGACAGACCATCGAAGCCCAAGGGTGTCTTATGGTCATGCTTCGTGGCGGTCGCGAAGACCGGACCGAGGCCGAGATAGTCGACAATCGTCGGGTCCGCCGCCTGAACGGTCCCTGCGGTCTCGCAGGAGAGACCCAGTAATTTGTCCGCACCCAGAAGGGCGCGTGCCTCTGTCGGTGTTAAATCGTCCTGACCAATATGTGCACCATCTGCATCTGCCTGGATGGCGGCCTCAACGTCGTCATTGACCAGAAGCGGCACGCCCGTGCCCTGAAGGACATCTTTCAGCGTCTTAGCTGCGGCGATGCGGTCGGCGCGTGTGCCGGTCTTGTCGCGCAGTTGCACCATCGTAACGCCCCCCGCGACGGCGGTGCGCACCGTTTCCATCAAGCCGGTTTCAAGACACAGGCCCGGATCTGTCACCAGGTAAAGCCGCAATGCCCGTCTGATATCGGTCATATCAGGACGGCCTTTTCCAGATCTGCAGGTTGTACATTCGCGAGCGCGTCCAGGAAGTGTAGCTGAAAGCTGCCGGGACCGCTTGCCTGCTTCTCCGCTTCGGCGCCTGCCAGCGCGAAATGCGCCAGCGCGGCGCGTGCTGCCTCAAAGGGCGGCGTTACGGCAGCATAGGCGCCCGTCAGCGCGGTAAGAGAACAACCCAAAGCCGTCACTTTGGGCATCAGAGCCGAGCCGCCGGCCACCCGCGCCGTTCGTGCACCATCGGTCAGAAAGTCGACCGGCCCGGTGACGGCAACGGCAGCGCCGGATGTTCGGGCGAGGGATTTCGCCGCATCCTCTGCGGCTTCGACCGCATCGCCGCTATCCGCGCCCTTACCGCTGCCAGCAACACCCGCAAGCGCCAGAATTTCAGAGGCATTGCCCCGGATGATCGCGGGTTGCTGGGCGACAAGATCTGTTGCGGCCCGACGTCGATAGTCCGAGATGAAATGTGCGACGGGGTCGAGTACCCAGGGTATATTTCCGCCCTGCGCGGTTTGTGCGGCCAGTTTCATTGCGCTCAGCCAGGGCTCTGACAGCGTGCCGATGTTGATGGTCAGCGCACCTGCAACGGGGGTGAATTCGGGGATCTCTTCGGTTGCGTGAACCATGGCGGGCGAGGCGCCCGCTGCCAGCACCACATTTGCGGCGATATTCATGGCTACGTAGTTCGTGATGCACTGCACAAGTGGAGCCTGATCGCGCAAGGTGCTGAGGGCTGTTTCTGGTGTCATCGTCTTTCCAATCGAAACGGGGAAAGAGATGGCAGGACGACACTGGCCGCTATGCACCTCCCTCCGCCAGCATTATCTGGTTCAGGTTCAAAGGGTTCATCTCAGCCACGCGGGCGCCCCTGGTCTTCTTCGACATAGAGTGCCTCACCGTTCGGATCAATGCACTTGCAGGGCGATATGTCGGTCGATACGTTCACCGAACCAAGGGCGTCAGGGGGAGCATTCGTTGACATACACACCCGCGATCACCGGAACCGGTGTCTTCACACCCGAAACGTCCATCTCGAACGCGGAACTGGTCGAGGCATTCAACGCGTATGCCGATAGGTTCAACGCCGAGAACAAAAATCAAATAGAAGCCGGTGAGATACAGGCGAAAGAGCACTCGTCAGAGGATTTCATCTTCAAGGCCTCGGGTATCGAGCGGCGCTACGTCATGGACAAAAGCGGAGTACTGGATCCCGAGGTGATGCATCCACTTTTGCGGCAACGCGGCGATGACGAGCCAGGGATCATGTCGGAAATGGCGGTGGATGCGGCGAAAAAGGCGCTCGCGCAAGCTGGAAAGGGTCCGGATGACGTGGATGCGGTTATCTGTGCAGCGTCCAACCTGGAACGGGCTTATCCGGCGATTGCCATCGAAATTCAGGAGTTGCTGGGCATCAAGGGCTTTGCTTTCGACATGAATGTCGCATGCTCATCCGCCACCTTCGGTATTCAGGCGGCGGCGGATATGGTGCGGTCAGGTTCCATTCGGTCGGCGCTCGTCGTCAATCCCGAGATCTGCTCGGCCCATCTGGAATGGCGAGATCGGGATTGTCATTTCATCTTCGGCGACGTGGCAACAGCCGTACTGATCGAACGGCTCGAAGACGCAAAGGGTTCGCATTTCGAAATCCGCTCTACCCGCTGCGAGACGGTCTTTTCCAACAACATCAGGAACAACAATGGGTTCCTGCGCCGCTCGCGACCCGATGGCATGAAAGACCGGCGTGACATGCAGTTCATGCAAAACGGACGGAAGGTCTTCAAGGAAGTGCTGCCAATGGTCAGCCAGCACATCGCCGATCATATTGCGGAGGAAGGCGTGGAGAACACGCAACTGCGCCGTCTGTGGTTGCATCAGGCGAATAAGACAATGAACGATTTTATCGGTAAGAAGGTCCTTGGCCGCACACCCGAACCCGGTGAGCAGCCAAACATTCTGCAAGACTATGCCAATACGTCATCTGCCGGTTCAATGATCGCGTTCTCGAAATACTCTGATGATCTGGGAGATGGCGATTTTGGTCTGATCTGTTCGTTTGGCGCAGGCTATTCCGTGGGGTCGGTTCTGGTGCAGCGGCACGACTGAGGCGCAGCATCACCAATCCGCCAGATAAGCCCAAGATGCCACCCGGACTTTCCGTAACAAGTCCGGTTCCCTAAGTGTTCGGCCCTGGCATGTGTTGGATCGGATTTGGGGTGGTTCTGTCTTGTTGTGATGTCCAGATCTTGCAAACCCATTCGTAAGGTATTGACCCGCGCAGTGTCTTCGAACGACGCCCGACGTTATGTCGGCGCAGCTGCCCCTGGCTTTCATAATGGCAGCGTTTGACAGTCGCGTCCTTGATTGTCCCGTTGATGCGTTCGACCTGCCCTTTGATCCAGGGATGATCTGGCTTTGTCAGCCGATGCGCGGTCCCGTTGGCCTCGCAGATCATGTCGCACAGAATTGGTCCGGAATGGATGGTGTTCCGATTTCGCGGCTGCTTGGCGAACTGGATGCCGTCGGAGCCGACAGTTGGCTGTGCTTATCGTTAGCTGGAAGAAACGGATACGCATTTCCCCGATCACAGGACCAGATACCGCAAGTCTCAACTTGAATTCGCCTATGTCCCGCCCCTGACACCGTCGCAAACTGGCAATTCCGCAGGTGGGGCAGGCGTTCGTGTCAGATCGATTTGAGCGAGACCCGTTTGTGGACCTCTTCGACGCTTTCGACACGTTCGGAATAGCGGTCGACCAGGAAATCCTTGCGACCGCGAACCATCCAAGTGAATTTCACCAGTTCTTCCATCACATCGACGACGCGACGGTAGAAAGAGCCTTCGGGAAGGCGACCCTTCTCAAATTCGAGCCAAGCTTTGGGAATGCTGGATTGGTTCGGGATTGTGACCATGCGCATCCAACGGCCCAGTATGCGCATCTGGTTGACGGCATTGAAACTTTGCGACCCGCCAGACACCTGCATGACGGCCAGTGTCTTCCCTTGGGTCGGGCGGACCCCGCCCTTTAGCGAAAGGGGCAGCCAGTCGATCTGCGTTTTCATCAGGCCTGTCATGGCACCGTGGCGTTCGGGCGAAGACCAGACCATGCCCTCGGACCACGTGGCAAGGTCACGCAATTCCTGCACCTTTGGGTGATCGGCGTCCGCATCATCGACAAGGGGTAGGCCTGTCGGGTCGAACATCTTCGTTTCGCAGCCGAGATAGCGCAGGATTCGCGCGGATTCTTCGGCGGCCCGGCGCGAGTAGCTCACATCCCGAAGCGAGCCGTACAGAAGCAAGATCCTTGGTGGATGGCCGGGATCATCTGCGGCGGCCAGCAAGGAAGGGTCAACCAGCGGAAGCGCTTCCGAGATCAGGGCCGGAAGAATGTCGTCGTCAGCCACTTTCTTCTTCCAGGTGCAATTTCATGTCGATCAATACCTGCTGCAAAAGCATCGTCTCCCGCAAGAGTCGTTTGGCCTCATTGACCGAAATGACGCCGTCTTGAATGGACTGCTGATACTCCGTCATCAACATCGCAAATCGTTGGCTGAGCGCAATCACGTCGGAGTTAACGCCGCCTTTGCGTTCGCCGTTCTGGCGGCGGTCTTCGTGCGAAGTTGAAATTCCCTGCAATTCGGCCAAAGCCCCTGTCACATGCGGATAGGCTGACGCGCGTTCCAACTGCAGTACCGTATCGATGGGCATGAAGCGGTCGCTGTGCTCCGGGCTGTCGGAATAGTAGCGGCCCAGTGTGGCCTTGGATTTCCCGGAAAGCTGGCAGGCGGCTTCGATCCCAACCTCCTTCACCAGGGCTTCGGTGTGCTTTTTCAGGTATCCACCTGTGTCGTCCCTATCCATCAAATGACCATCCATCCCGTGCCGCTACGTCTTCCCTTCGGAGGGGAACTGCGTGCGACTTTTCCCATTCATTTCGTGTTATCGAATTGTCATTTGGAAGTCATCCCGTGCATTCGGGATTCTGTGATGAGTGGCCGGTTACCCGAAATCGGCAATTGGTAGGGCCCGTGCGCAACTGTCATCGGGGCGGCAGTTCCACACGACTGTTGACAGTCGGCGCAACGGATCTGGACATCGAATGATCAGCGGCATGTTTTTCTGTCACGGCACTAGCCCGCCGATGCCTCTGACATTCGAGTGCTTCGGTTCCGGCGTGCGCAAAAGTCAAAGCCACCACTCACATGGGGGACGGGCCCTGCCATTCATCTGTTGCATCTTGCCGTGCTTCGGCAAGACGTCGTAATGGATCGCGCCATGGCGAAGCTGTATTTTCACTATTCGACAATGAACGCGGGCAAATCCACCGTTCTGTTGCAGGCCGCGCACAATTACCGTGAACGCGGTATGCAGCCCTATCTTCTGACGGCCAAATTGGATGATCGCGCGGGCGAGGGGCGGATCGCCTCGCGTATTGGGATTGAGGCGGCCGCTGACACGTTCACGCCCGAGGACGATCTTTTTGCGATGCTGCAAGCGCGGATGGGTCAGGGGCCGGTTGCTTGTGCATTCGTGGATGAGGCGCAATTCCTGACCTCGGACCAGGTTTGGCAATTGGCCCGCGCCGTTGATGATCTGAGTGTGCCCGTAATGTGCTATGGATTGCGAGTGGACTTTCGGGGCAGGCTCTTTCCAGGATCATCGACGTTGTTAGCCCTGGCCGATGAAATGCGCGAAGTGCGCACGATCTGTCATTGCGGCAAGAAGGCGACGATGGTCGTCCGGCAAGACGACCAGGGCCGCATATTGACAGATGGCGCTCAGGTGCAGATCGGCGGGAATGAGACCTATGTGAGCCTCTGCCGAAAGCATTGGCGGGAAGCGATGGGTGACTAAGGCACAATCAGGTTGGGCAGAGGCTCGGCCGCGAGGAATGCTCTGAGGTTGTCGATGGCCATCAGCCCCATCGCTTCTCTGACCTCAAGCGCTGACGTGCCCAGATGGGGCAGCAAAACCACATTTTCGAGGGCTGCCAATTTCTCCGGAATCTGCGGTTCGAATTCGTAGACATCGAGGCCCGCGCCGCCAATCTGTTTGGCTGCCAGAGCGTCGATCAGGGCCGCTTCCTTGATCACGTCGCCGCGGGCGATGTTGATGAGGTGCGCATGCGGTTTCATGGCGGACAGGACCGTTTCATCGATCAGGTGGTGGGTGGCAGGCCCGCCTGGTACGGCGACAACCATCACGTCGGCTGCTGCGGCAAGATCTTTCAGGTTTGCCTGGGCGCTCGCTTCAAAGGGTAGATCCTTGGGTGATCGACTGAAATAGCTGATCTGCATGCCAAATCCGAAGTGGCAGCGCGCTGCAATGGCCTGCCCGATCCGGCCCATGCCGACGATTCCGACATGTTTGCCCGTAAGGTGTAGACCCAGCATCTGTGTGGGCGCCCAGCCGGTCCAAGTTCCGTTGCGGACGAGGCGTTCGCCTTCGCCCGCGCGCCGTGCGCTCATCAGCATCAGCGTCATGGCGATGTCGGCCGTCGCATCGGTAACGGCGCCCGGCGTGTTTGTGACCCGAATGCCAGCGATGTTGGCGGCGGCGACGTCGATATGATTGTAACCCACGCCGAAATTGGCCAGCAGTTTGCAGCGCGGCTCTGGAATGTCCGCGAACACCTCGGCCGAATAGGCATCACCAAGGGTCGGCATGACGGCGTCAAAATCACCAAGGCTGGTCCGCAATTCATTTGTCAGCAAGGGCGTGTCTTTGGTGCGCAGGACCACTTCATCAAAAGCCTCCTCCGCCGCAGCCACCACTCTTTCCGGCATGTTGCGGGTGATCAGAATTCGGCTCAATGCATCTGGCCCCCGATGGGCACGTCTTGATCGGGGCCGATCAAGACGATCTCTCCGGTTGCATCCGGCAGACCCAGCACCAGAACCTCTGACATGAAAGGCCCGATCTGGCGGGGTGGGAAGTTCACAACGGCCATGACCTGCTTGCCGATCAGATCCTCAGGCGTGTAGTGCGCCGTGATTTGGGCGGAGGTCTTTTTCTCGCCGATCTCCGCGCCGAAATCGATCCACATCTTGATGGCGGGTTTGCGGGCTTCGGGAAAGGGTTCGGCCCGCAACACGCGGCCCACCCGGATTTCAACCTGGAGGAAATCGTCGAAAGTGATCTCAGCCATTGGCCAGCTCCTTTGAGCGAGCCGTGGCAGTCGCGACGGCCTTCCGTAAAAGTGGCGGAAAACCTGTGTCTTCGTTCATCAAAACCTCCAAAGCGGCTTGGGTTGTGCCGTTGGGGCTTGTCACATTGACGCGTAGTTTGTCTGGCGTCTCTTCCGCCGCTTCCGCCAAAGCCCCGGCACCTGCGACAGTAGCCTTGGCCAGCGACATGGCCAGATCGGCGGGCAAGCCCTGGGCCTCTCCTGCTGCGGCCAACGTTTCAATTAGGTGAAACACGTAGGCTGGGCCGGATCCGCTGACGCCAGTGACCGCATCGATTTGGTCTTCGCTTTCCAGCCTCACAACCTGGCCCACGGCGGAAAGAAGCAACTCGGCCTCGTCAAGTCCTGCCTGTCCGGCGGCGTTTCCTACGATGGCGGTGATGCCACGTCTGATGGCGGCGGGCATGTTGGGCATGGCACGAATGATGGGCTGGCTGGCGCCGAAGTGATCTTCAAGCTTGGAGATGGGGGTTCCAGCCGCAACGCTCAGGACGATTGTGCTGTCTTGTGCAGCTTCGACGATCGCGGGCAAGGCATCTGCCATCATCTGCGGTTTGACGGCGACCAGCAGAATGGCCGGACTGCCCGGCAGGTTGGTGTTGAGGTGAACGCCCTGATCCTGCAGCCAGTCCGACGGAGCCGGGTCACGCACCCAAATCGAAGTGGCTGGCAATCCCCTGTCCAGCCAGCCTTGCAGCATAGCCGATCCCATCTTGCCGCAGCCCAAAAGCACAAGACCCTGGGCTGCGATACGGCTGTCTTTCATCAGGATCCCCCTTGACGCCCCAGGGTATCGTTACGCGCGACCGTAAGCCTCTGCAATGGCGGCTTGCATGGCGGCTTTGGGCGATTGATTGCCCCATACGGCCAGCTGGATCGCCGGATAATATCGCTCTGCGCTCATCACTGCCGCGCCGATCATCGTGTCGATCTGATCCGGGCCCGCCATTTGGTCACCGGCAAGCAGAAGGCCGTAACGGTAGACCATCAACTTCTGCTCTTTCCAATACGTGAAGGACCCTGCCCAGCATTGATCGTTGATCTCGTTCAGAAGCTCGTAGAGGTCCGACAGTTTTTCTTCCGGTGGCTCCATTTCAAAAGTGCAGACCAGCCGGAGCGTCTCGTCAAAACCCGACAGCGCCAGCGTGATCGAGTAAGTGCGCCATTGTCCCTCGACGGCCATGGCGATTTGGTCGTCGGCGATGCGATCAAAATCCCAGTCGTGATATTCGGCAATGTGTTCGACGATGTCGATGGGATGGATGTCGTCTTCCATAAACTGCTCGGAAAGGGTCATGGTGCCACCTCTTATTCGCTCTAGCGAGGTGCCTGTCGGCGCCCCCTAGCGCTCGTTGCCTGCTCAAGAAACCGGGGCTAGCCCCCGTGTCCCTACAAAATATGGTGAGTGACGTCTGGCTGTCGCGCAACCCTTTATTTGGGGATAAACACGATTTGTTGGGGGTAAGCGCGCCTTTGAGGCGAAATCTTGGGAGTTCCAAAGATTTTGTTAACGAATAATCAAAAAAACGCCGCTGAGGCGGCGCATTGTTTAAGTCTTGGGGAGGAAAACTAGCCCTTGGTTTCGAGCGCGTCGATACGGGCTTTCAAGGCTTCGTTCTCTTCGCGGGCCTTTTGCGCCATAGCACGCACCGCATCGAATTCCTCGCGCGTGACAAAATCGCGATCGGCCAGCCAGCGGTCCATCATGGACTTCATGGCTGTCTCGGCCTCTTCCCGAGCACCTTGCGCCACGCCCATCGCGTTGGTCATGAGTTGTGAGATGTCGTCGAATATCTTGCCGCGCGCTTGCATGTGTCGTCTCCGCCTGATTGCAAGTAGTATATGGACCTCTGATAGCGGCGTCGCAAGGTTGACGGCCACATGTCTCAGAGGCATTGAAGCGGCATGACCGCAATGATCCCCTTTCCGGACCTGTCGCCCGAGATCTTCTCGATCACTATTTTTGGGATCGAGCTTGCGCTGCGCTGGTACGCGATGGCGTACATCGTTGGCATCCTTCTGGGCTACTGGCTGGTGATCCGGACAACGCGGCGCGTCACCCTTTGGTTAGATGGCACCCCACCGATGGAAAAGCCGCAGCTTGAGGATCTGCTTTTCTGGCTGATCCTTGGCGTTATTCTTGGGGGCAGGCTCGGATATGTGTTTTTTTATCAACCTGGCTACTATCTCGAAAACCCCGGTCAGATCCTGCAGGTCTGGCGGGGCGGTATGGCCTTTCACGGCGGGCTGCTGGGCGTGGTGCTGGCGGCATGGTTCTACACGACCCGGCACAAGATCCCGAAGTTCAGCGCAGCCGACGCGATCGCCATTGGGGTGCCTCCCGGGCTACTGCTGGGCCGGATCGCGAATTTCATCAATGCCGAGCTTTGGGGCCGTCCGACCGACCTGCCTTGGGGCGTGGCCTTTGCGGGCGAGGCGGCGCAGGCCTGCGAAGGGGTTGTCGGGATTTGTGCGCGGCATCCGTCGCAACTCTATGAGGCGCTTTTGGAAGGGCTGATCCTGGGCGGGGGCCTTTTGTGGTTGGCCTGGCGGCGCGGCGCACTGAAAATGCCCGGCTTCATCTGTGGTGTGTTCCTTGTGGGCTACGGGCTGTCGCGGTTTCTGGTCGAATTCGTTCGCCAGCCAGATGCGCAATTCATCAGCCCTGGCAATCCACTTGGACTTGCCTGGCATGTGGGCGGCGTCGGTCTGACTATGGGTCAAATCCTGTCTCTTCCGATGATCGCGCTTGGCTGTTGGCTGATGATGCGGGCGCGGCGGCGGGCAGCGTCACAACCGGCATGACCCTGCGGAATCGTTTGATCTCGCAGATCAGGATGCACGGACCGATCAGTGTGGCGGATTACATGCAGATCGCCCTGATGGATCCGAAAGAAGGCTACTACGCCACCCGCGATCCATTGGGTGCGGCGGGTGATTTCACCACAGCTCCTGAAATCAGCCAGATGTTCGGCGAGTTGATCGGCCTCTGCCTTGCGCAAAGCTGGCTGGATCGGGGCGCACCTGCGCCGTTCACGCTGGCCGAATTAGGCCCTGGCCGAGGCACTTTGATGGCTGACCTGTTGCGGGCCACGCGGGTTGTGCCGGGCTTTTATGCCGCGGCCCAGATCCATCTGGTGGAGGTTTCGCCAGCGTTGCGGATCAAGCAGGCAGAAACCCTGGAGGACGAAGATCCTGTCTGGTTGGACCGCGTTACCGCATTGCCCGCCCAACCCCTCTTTCTAATCGCGAACGAGTTTCTGGACGCCCTTCCCATACGCCAATTCCTAAGGGATGACGCGCATTGGCGCGAACGCCAGATCGGGCTTTCTGAAGACGCCTTGGCCTTTGGACTTGGCCCCGTACAACCGCAACCTGCGCTCTCCTTTCGGCTGGAGGACACCCAAGTCGGAGACCTTGTGGAGGATTGTCCTGGTCTGGCGCCGATCATTGCGGAAGTCTCTGCGCGCATCCGGGATCATGGTGGTGTGGGCCTATTTGTGGATTACGGAGACTGGCGCAGTCTTGGCGACACGCTGCAGGCCCTGCATGACCACAAACCAGCAGATCCTCTGGCTGCACCGGGTGCGGCCGATCTTACGGCCCATGTCGATTTTGAGGCCGTGGCAAAAGCCGCCCTTTGTCCTCATTCGCGCCTGACACCTCAGGGCGTCTTTCTGGAAAGACTGGGTATCGTGGATCGTGCGCAACGGCTTGCCGAGGATCTGCAGGCTGGTGTGCTGGAGGCCCATGTCGCGGCATTTCGGCGGTTGACGCATCCGGATGAAATGGGAAACCTGTTCAAGGTGATGGCGCTTTATTCCGAAGACGCCGCACCGCCACCCGGGTTGGAGCCATGAGCCTGCAGATCCTGACTTCGGACGCTTTATCGCCGCTAAGGCATGGGTTCTTTACGCGCCATGGTGGCGCATCTTCCGGGGTGTTCGCGGGTCTCAATTGCGGTGTCGGCAGCTCTGATCAGACCGATATCGTGACCATCAACCGCGGCCGCGTGGCCGAGGCCATGGCCGTTAAGCCTGATCATCTGCTTGGAGTTCATCAGGTTCATTCCGCAGACGTTCTGAAGGTGGATGCGCCCCGCCCGCTGAAGCCGAAAGCCGACGCCATGGTCACCAACAGGCCCGGCCTCGCGCTTTCCGTATTGACGGCCGATTGCCAGCCGGTTCTTTTTGCTGATTCTGCGGCGAGCGTGATCGGGGCTGCCCATGCAGGATGGCGTGGGGCGCTGGACGGCGTGCTTGAGGCGACGCTTAAAGCGATGGAGGATCTGGGCGCGGATCGCAGCAGCATCACCGCCATCATCGGGCCTTCGATCAGCCAGCGCGCCTATGAGGTCGGGCCTGAATTCCTTGCGACATTCCTTGATGAGGATCCCGAAAATGGACGCTTCTTTGCCGGGGGCGAGGGGGATCGGCTGCATTTCGATCTGCCAGGTTTTGGGCTCGCACGGTTGAGAAATGCAGGTGTCGGTCATGCCGAATGGATCCGGCATTGCACCTATTTCGATCCTGATCGATTTTACTCCTATCGGCGCAGTGTTCATCAGAAAGATCCAGATTACGGGCGCCTTATCTCATCCATTCGGTTGTGATGCCGCAGATTTGCCGTCAATTTTGACGGCTTTTGTCTCAAGCCAAGCACAGCCCGGTCTCAATCAGCTTCTACTTATGCGACCGAGTCTATCGGAGGGTTCGGCGATGCGCGTCTCGAAATTCACCACATACGTGGTCAAAGCGGCACAAGAATGCGAAGCGGATCTGCCGTGGGTCCGCGGGATGCGGCGCGCAGACATGATTGCCCGACGCGAGACCAAACGGTCTGATATGGACATGTCTTGAGTTACAAATGGCTGCTTTTTGCCGATCGCGGTGTTGCCGCCGCAGTCTTGCCAAATTGTAACGCCATGGTTTGAAAAGAGATTCTGTCGCCTTTCCCGACGCTGCATGGTGGGGCCGGTGTCGGGGCAGGCAGAGTTGTGAAAGGTTCCATATGCGCGCCCCAGGCGATTCACATACCGCACAGTCAAAAATGGTTGTGTCCGAACTTCCTCCGCTGCAAAGCTATGATATCGCTGCGTTGAAGGCAGACGGCTCGCACTTCCGGGCGACCTATCGCGCGCCGACCTTCCCGCAGATCGACAGCGCGTTTTCTGCCTTCGCGCGTGGTGTTTTGCTATCCAGCCCGGAGGGACTTATCGCCATTGAAGATCTTCAGCCGGGCGACAGGTTGAACACTCGGACGGGTGCAGTGATGAAGGTGCGTTGGATCGGGTCAAGCTCCTACGTGCCCAGCAATGCCGACCGCGCGACCCCACTTGTTCGGATAACTGCGGACGCCTTTGGCCCGGGTCGGCCCGCCGCTTGCGTCACGGTGGGTCCCGCAGCCCGTATTCTGCATGCGCCTGAGCAGGTCGATGACGAGGCACGCGTTCAGGGAACGCTGGTGCCTGCAAGGGCTTTCGTTGACGGTGTTAGCGTGTTCGAACTGTTGCCACCCACACCTGTTCAACTTTTCCACATCTGTTTGTCGAAGCACGCAATCATTCAGGTAGATGGCGTTGAGATGGAAACCTTTCACCCGGGTCCCCGCACGGCGCAAGAGTTGAGCCAAAGCATGCGCACGCATTTTCTTGCCATGTTCCCGCACATCTCCCGGTTCAGTGATTTCGGGTCGGTGGCCTACCCAAGGCGCGACGAAAGTAAGGGCGGGCAGAGCGCGGCCTGAAGGCCGTCAGGCGATTTGACTCAATCGCTCTTCGAGTACGTCGAAAGGCACGCCCGGTTCATCCTTGGCCCCGCGAATGACAAGTGATGTCTTCACGCTGGCCACATTCGGCGTGGTCAAGAGATCGCCGGTCAGGAATTTCTGAAAGGTCGACAGATCAGGGGCGACGCATTTCAGGATGAAATCCACCTCGCCATTCAGCATGTGACATTCGCGGACGAATGGCCAGTTGCGGCAGCGTTCCTCGAAGGCGGACAGATCGACCTCTGCCTGGCTTGTCAGGCCGACCATGGCAAAGACCTGCACTTCGAACCCCAGTTCGCGGCCGTCCACATCGGCGTGGTAGCCTTTTATATAGCCGCTTTCTTCAAGGGTCCGGACCCGGCGCAAGCAGGGCGGGGCAGAGATACCGACCCGCTTCGCAAGTTCAACATTGGTCATACGACCGTCGGCTTGCAATTCTGCGAGAATCTTCCTGTCGATGGGATCAAGTCTTGTGCTCGCCATACCGCCTCCCTTTTTGCGGTTGTTACAGCGACAACCATGAAGGCGCAATAATATTGCGACGAAACGCAAGAAAATTTGCCGCTTGCTGGGGAAACAGGCGGCAAATAGGGCAGACTTACCTGATCAGACGCGACGACGCCGCATCAGTCCGAAGCCCGCGAGGGCACCCACGAGCAGCAAGGAGGAGGCGGGCAGAGGGATGGGCGTTGGCTCACCGAAGATGAAATCGTCCATGACGACGCCATCACTGCCATTGAAAGAGGGCGCGATAGCACTGCCAACGGTTATACTGGCCTTCGCGATAATCGGGTCGTCAAAGACAAAGCCGAGGAAAGAAAGACCGCGATTTACGCTGATTTCGACCACCTGACTGTCGATCAGGTTTCCGGCGATGTCGAAGATTTCCATGAACGTGTCGCCCTCATCTTCAACGTCATTGAAGACGACACCCAGACCACGCGTGGTGGCAGGGGTGGTTTGGTCAACGGGATTGAAGAACGTAACGTCAAAGGTGTTGCCTCCAATCGGCGTGAACATCCGTTCTTGGCTGAAGGGGACAAAGCTGTTGGGACGACCGAATGCCGTGGGTTCACCTGACGCTTCGGTGGACGACAGCTGGAAGCCGGTTGTTGAACCGGTGGGGGTGAATTCGATCCCGCGCGCTCTGGGGGCTGCAGAGAAGTTGAAGAAATCACCTGGAAACGCGTTCGGGTCACTGATCGCGTCCGGGGCCGCATCCCAATTGATCTGGCGGCGTCCGCCTGGATCTTCGTTTGTTGGTGTGTTTGGGTTCAATCCGCCCAAGGCTGTGCGAAACTCCTCTACAATCGGCACAAGACCTTCGGGAGTCGCGGAAGTTCCGGAGATTGTCGCGGCCGAGGCTGTACTACCGGCAAAAACGGCGACCGCAATACCTGCAAAAAATTTCTTCATAACGCTATCCTTCCGAACACTTTGCGTCGATTCCTAATCATAGGTTGTATTAACGAAGTTTAACAACGCCATGACACGGGTTCCCTTGGTCGATCCGGACAAATATATACAGCGTGCAACAAAATGAGGCATGTCATGGCTGAGACTCGCAAATCCAAGGTGCTTATCGTCGGTTCCGGGCCGGCGGGTTACACGGCGGCCGTTTACGCGGCGCGGGCGATGCTGGAACCGATTCTCGTCCAGGGGATAGAGCCGGGCGGGCAGTTGACGACCACGACCGAGGTTGAGAATTGGCCGGGCGACACCGAAGTGCAGGGGCCAGATCTGATGATCCGCATGCAGGACCACGCCAAGGCCATGGGATGTGAGATCATCAGTGACATCATCACCTCGGTGGATTTCTCCAAACGGCCCTTTGTGGCGCAATCCGACAGCGGAGCGGTCTATGTTGCGGATGCGATCATTCTGGCAACGGGTGCGCGGGCGAAGTGGCTGGGTCTGCCTTCGGAAGAGAAGTTCAAGGGCTTTGGCGTGAGTGCATGTGCCACCTGTGACGGGTTCTTCTACCGTGGTCAGGAGATTGTCGTCGTGGGTGGGGGCAATACTGCCGTGGAAGAAGCGCTGTTTCTGACCAATTTTGCCTCGAAGGTCACGCTGATCCATCGGCGTGACGAGCTGCGCGCAGAAAAAATCCTGCAAGATCGGTTGTTTAAGAATCCCAAGATCGAACCTTTGTGGTTCAATCAGCTTGAAGAAGTCTACGGGGCCGACGCTCCGCTGGGCGTTGAAGGCGTGAAAGTGCGCAACGTCCAGACAGGTGAGATCACCGATATCGCGTGCAAAGGCGTCTTCGTCGCGATCGGTCATGCCCCGGCGAATGAGTTGGTGAAGGATGTGCTGGAAACGCATATGGGTGGTTACGTTGTGACAAAGCCCGACAGCACGGCGACTTCAATCCCCGGCGTCTTCGCGGCTGGCGATCTGACCGATCACATCTACCGTCAGGCCGTGACGAGCGCGGGTATGGGCTGCATGGCAGCGCTTGAGGCAGAGCGTTTCATTGCAGAAACTGATAGCGCGGAGACCGTGAAAGCCGCCGAATAGAGCGAAGCTGTGCTAACAGGCTGAAAAACGTCAAAAACTATGGTTTAAATCTCGTCGGTGTTGTGGTCGGCATGACATTGGTTTGACCGAGCGTGCGCTTGATTGGCGCGATCAAAAAGGGCAAGCTTCCCGGAAAGCGGGATTTTTGTCATGTCGTCTACAACCACGCTGTCCCACATTCCCAACCTGCCGAAACTGCCTGTCCTGGGTCACACGCTTGACATGCTGCGGGACAGCTACGGGCTGCACCAACGTTCTGCCAAGGCGTTCGGACCGGTCTATTAAGTTCATGTACTGGGCCAGTGGCGCGTCAGTTTGGGCGGGGCGGAGGCGTTGGAGTTCATCCTTGGAGACACCAGCAATCTCTTTTCAAGCCATGACGGATGGGACGTGTTACACAGCCTCTTCCCCGGCGGGCTGATGCTGCGCGATTTTGAGGATCACCGTGGCCACCGTCGCATCATGCAATCGGCTTTTCGAAAGCCCGTCATGGATGGCTATCGTGACCGGATGGCCGAAGCCTTGGAAGGCTTGATCGCCGATTGGCCCGCCGAGACGCCATTCGCGTTCTTCCCCGCGATCAAAACAATGACCTTGCAGATGGGAGCCGCCGTCTTCATGGGCTTGCCGCTGGACGATCCACGGGTGGGCAAGCTGAATGCGGCCTTCGCGGCAGAGGTTGCGGCCTCTTTGGGGGTCGTGCGCAAGCCGTTGCCACTGACCAAGATGCGGCGCGGTATGCAGGCGCGGCGCTATCTGTTGGAGACTTTTTAGGAGATGGTTCCCGAACGGTGCGCCAATCCCGGCGGCGATTTCTTCAGTCAAATGTGTCTGGCTGTGGACGAAGACGGCAAGGGGTGGAGCACGCAAGAGGTTTTGGATCACTTCAACTTTCTCTTGATGGCCGCCCACGACACGACCGCAGCAAGTCTGGCAAAGGTCATCTGGGCGCTTGGCACCTACTCGGACATTCAGGCCCGAATTCTGGATGAGGTGGCCGCCCTTCAAGACGCGCCGCTGGATGATGTGGCTCTGGCACAGCTTGAATATACTGAGCGGCTGTTTAAGGAGGCGCTGCGTCTGCTGCCGCCCGTGCCCTTCATTCCAAGGCGGGCAGTCCGTGATTTCGACTGGCACGGCACCTATGTGCCTGCGGGGACCTGGGTCACTGCAGCACCCGGCATCGTTTTGATCTCGCTCACCCATTGGAGCGATCCTGAAACCTTTGATCCTGATCGCTTTTCGCCCAACCGGGCCGAAGACCGGACGCATAAATACGCCTGGGCGCCTTTCGGCGGGGGCGCGCACAAATGCATCGGCCTGCATTTTGCTACGATGCAGGTGAAGATTTTTCTGGTGTTGCTGCTGCGGCGCTACCGGGTGGAGTTGGCGCAAGCGGAACCGGTAGATTGGATTCGCGTGCCTATTCCGCAGCCACGTGGCGGGCTTCCGATCCGTCTTGTGCCACATGCATAGCCGATAGTCGCCGATCCGGGCTGATATTCGCCGTTTTGGAAGGAGCCTCGCTAGACTTTTGCCAGCGGACAGGTTTATCCCGCGCCCGAACGGGGCCGTGCGGCCTCATTTTTCCGAGTTGGCAAGAAAGACATTTTTGCGATGCAGAACAACCTCGCCCCGATCCCCGAACTCTTTGTATCTTATGACAGCGCCCAAAAGCTCAAGGTTGAGGCGGGTGATCTGGTCAGCTGGGACCTGACACCGCGCCAGATCTGCGATCTGGAACTCCTGATGAATGGTGGCTTCAACCCACTCAAGGGGTTTCTGAGCGAAGAGGACTACAAGTCGGTCGTTGATACGATGCGCCTGAAGGATGGTGGCCTTTGGCCTATGCCGATCACGCTGGATGTGAGCGAGGTTTTTGCCGAGGGACTTGAGATCGGGCAGGACATCGCGCTGCGTGACCAGGAAGGCGTGATCCTCGGCACGATGACGGTGACGGACCGTTTCACACCGGACAAGGCGCATGAGGCCAAGATGGTCTTTGGGGCGGATGACAGCGCACATCCGGCGGTCAACTACCTGCACAACGTAGCCGGCCCTGTTTATCTGGGCGGACCCGTGACAGGCATCCAGCAACCCGTCCACTATGATTTTCGGGCCCGGCGCGACACGCCCAACGAACTGCGCGCCTATTTCCGCAAGCTGGGCTGGCGCAAGGTTGTCGCGTTCCAGACCCGCAATCCGCTGCATCGGGCGCATCAGGAACTAACCTTCCGGGCAGCACGTGAGGCGCAGGCCAACCTTTTGATCCACCCGGTGGTTGGCATGACAAAGCCAGGCGATGTCGATCATTTCACACGCGTGCGATGCTACGAAGCGGTGCTGGACAAATATCCGGCGGCGACAACGTCAATGTCTTTGCTAAACCTCGCGATGCGCATGGCTGGTCCGCGCGAAGCTGTGTGGCACGGTTTGATCCGCAAGAATCATGGCTGCACGCATTTTATCGTGGGTCGGGATCATGCAGGGCCGGGCAAGAATTCGGCGGGTGAGGATTTCTATGGACCCTACGATGCGCAAGATCTTTTCCGCGAGTATCAGGAGGAGATGGGCATCGAAATGGTTGACTTTAAGCACATGGTCTACGTGCAGGAGCGCGCCCAGTACGAGCCGGCCGACGAGATCATGGACAAGGACAACGTAACGATCCTGAACATTTCGGGGACCGAGTTGCGGCGGCGTCTGGCCGAGGGGTTGGAGATTCCCGAATGGTTCTCTTTCCCAGAAGTGGTGCGGGAATTGCGACGGACGAAACCGCCCCGCTCGCAGCAGGGGTTCACGGTATTTTTTACGGGCTTTTCGGGGTCGGGCAAATCGACAATTGCGAACGCGCTGATGGTCAAGCTGATGGAGATGGGCGGGCGTCCGGTGACGTTGCTGGACGGCGATATCGTGCGGAAGAACCTGTCGTCCGAGCTGGGCTTTTCGAAGGAACACCGGGATCTCAACATCCGGCGGATTGGCTATGTGGCTTCTGAGATCACGAAGAATGGCGGGATTGCGATCTGCGCTCCGATTGCACCCTATGCAACGACGCGGCGGGCAGTGCGCGAGGATGTCGAGAATTTCGGTGCTTTCGTCGAGGTTCATGTGTCAACAAGCATCGAGGAATGTGAACGGCGGGATCGTAAGGGGCTTTATAAGCTGGCGCGAGAAGGAAAGATCAAGGAATTTACGGGTATCTCTGACCCATATGACGTTCCCGACAACCCCGAATTGCGGGTTGAGACCGAGAATGTTGAAGTCGACAACTGCGCGCAGCAGGTCTTGCTGAAGCTAGAGTCGATGGGTTTGATCGCTGCAGGTTGGGGGTAATGGCGGGCGGTACGCCCGCCTTACGAGGCCATGAATAGCTTGTTAGACGAAAGTCTGTAAGGCGGGCGTGTCGCCCGCCTTAGCCGTCAGATTTTGAGTTTGCCGCTCATCAGAACGTAGCCGCTGCCGCCGAGATTCACGCCCTCGATCGCGTCCTGCGGTCCGACTACCTGAACATCGGCTTGACCGGGCCGGTTCATGCCATATGCCTGCTCTGCCACGAATACCGGATTGTCGATCAAACCCTCCGCCCAGAGATACGCTGCCATCGCCCCGCTGGCCGAGCCCGTGAAAAGATCCTCAGCCGGTAAGTGCGGTAAAAGCGGCAGCCGCGCTGAGGTACGCCCTTCCAGCAAAACCCTTCAAGCGCCACCCAAAAGGGCTTGCGAAAGTCCGTCGCGCCCTTGGTATAGGCCTCCGCATATGCACGATACCCGGTCGGATCGAGCTCCACGCGACGGAGTGTCTCAAGGTCATTCAACACTGCAATGCAAAAAGGCACGCCCGTTGAGACAAAGCGTGGCCGATGTGCGATGTCTTCCGCTTTCAGACCGCCAACCGCAGCAACCAGCGCCGGATTTGCCACCTCACCGAATTCAGGTGAGGGCTGACACATGGTGATCTTTCCATTGCGGACGGCGACCGGGATCAGCCCGGCAACGGTCTCAAGCGTCAGATCGCTATTGTCGGCGACATCACCGCGATCAAGGAGCGCTTGACTGTCGCGATCGTCGGGTGACCTGCAAAGGGCAATTCGCGGCTCGCCATAAAATAGCGAACGCGGATGTCTGCAGTTTCGGACGGTCCCGTGAACGTGCATTCCGAAAGCGAGGTTTCTGGCACAAAGGCCATGCAGGTCTTGGGCGTCAAATCGTCAGAATAGTGCACCACCGCGTAACCATTGCCGCCAAATGGCCGGTCGGTGAAGGCGTCGACCCAATCGACGTCATACATCTTAGCGTTCCCGGACAAGGCGAGGGCGATGTCCTTCCGGCGTCAGCATCCTTAGGTTAGTGGAGGGGTTGCGGTGCGTAATTGTGTTCGCGTGCCAGAACGAAGGCCATGCGACGGTCTGCGACAAGTGCCAGTTGCTGCCCTTCGGCATCGTGGACCGCAAACAACTCCTCCAGACCCTCGGCCTGATCCTGTACGTCTTGCGGCAATTCGGCGATGGCAACTGGCTTTACGTATACCATCCGGCCTACTTCCGCTCCGAAATCATATCTTGTTTGCATAGCCTTACCCCTTTTTGATACTTATTGTCTGAACCACTGTTTCGGGCTTCGACCGCGTCAGGTCGACATGCAGGAGCCCGTTTTCCATGATCGCTTCGCCCACTTCGACACCGTCGGCCAGCACGAAGCTGCGCTGAAACTGGCGCGCCGCAATCCCGCGATGCAGGAACACCCTGTCATCGCTGTCATCCTGCTGGCGGCCCCGAATGACCAATTGCCGGTCCTCAACCGTGATCGACAGATCACTTTCAGCAAATCCTGCCACGGCCAGCGTGATACGATAAGACCAGTCCGAGGTTTGTTCGATGTTGAAAGGTGGATAGCCCTCATTGCCCGATTTTGCGGTGCGTTCAAGGAGGCGCTCCAACTGCTCAAATCCCAGCATGTGGGGATATGATCCAAGCGTCATTTTTGTCATGCGACACGTCCTCATACGTCAAGCGACAGTGCGGAATCGTCCCTGGAAGGCAACGATCTGCTTTTAATATGGGAAGAAAACGCACCGCAAACAAGGTCTAGGCGTTTTGGTTGTGACCGATTATATTGCCAGCCACACTAAAGGTCTCAGGTGAATTATGAACGCGCCCAACGATCTGTCCATGAAAACCGACGAAGTCTTGCGGGTCGAGCTTGAAGTCTTTCGCCGCGAGCACCGTGATTTGGACGAAGCGATCACAGCGCTGACCGACAAGGGCACGGGCGATCAGTTGACGTTGCAACGTCTGAAAAAGCGGAAGCTCTGGCTGAAGGACAGGATCGCGCTAATCGAGGATCGGCTTCTGCCGGACATCATCGCCTGATCTTTCCGTCGTTGCCACGGACCAGGTTCCGGGTATAGTGTCTCATTCTTCTTCCAAGGGCCTGACATGAAAGATCAATCTCCGCCTGTGGGTATCATCATGGGGAGCCAATCGGACTGGAGCACCATGAGAGAGGCTGCGGATCTTCTGGACGCTCTAGGCGTTGCTTATGAGGCGCGAATCGTGTCGGCGCATCGCACGCCAGACCGGCTTTGGGACTACGGCAAGACGGCTGCAAAGCGGGGGCTGCAGGTGATCATCGCGGGTGCGGGTGGTGCTGCGCATCTGCCTGGCATGATGGCGTCAAAAACGCGGGTTCCGGTGATCGGCGTGCCTGTTCAGACCAAGGCGTTGTCAGGCGTGGATTCTCTTTATTCGATTGTTCAGATGCCGCGCGGCTTTCCGGTGGCGACGATGGCCATAGGGGCGGCAGGGGCGGCAAATGCGGGCCTGATGGCGGCGGGCATTCTGGCACTTCAGGATAGGGATCTGGCCGCACGACTGGATGGGTGGCGGGCGGATCTGTCGGCCTCGATCCCTGAAAGCCCCGGCGATGACTGATGCGCTGAAAACCGGGGCAACGATTGGTATTCTGGGCGGTGGGCAACTTGGCCGTATGCTGGCCGTCGCGGCCAGTCGACTAGGCTTTCGCACCCATATCTATGAGCCGGGTGCCGCAGCACCGGCGGGGGATGTGGCGCACCACGTCACGACAGCGGCCTACGAGGACAACGATGCGCTTTTTGCCTTTGCGACGAGTGTCGATGTCATCACCTACGAATTCGAGAACATCCCAACCCATGCGCTTGACGTCCTGGAAGAGCACAAACTGATCCGCCCGGGTCGCGAGGCCCTGCGGATCAGTCAGGACCGGTTGACCGAGAAGGACTTTCTGTCAGGGCTTGGTCTGATCACGGCGGACTACGCCGATTGTCCGGACGCGGCTGCGTTGACAGAGGCGCTGGAGCGTATCGGGACACCCGCTATCCTCAAGACCCGTCGGTTCGGTTACGATGGCAAAGGGCAATGCCGCATCGCGCACGTCTCTGAAGGTTCGGACGCCTTCGCGCAGATGCAGGGGGCGCCTGCGATCCTAGAAGGCATTGTCGATTTCAGCGCCGAGATTTCGGTGATTGTGGCGCGCAGTCCGACCGGCGATGTGTCGGCATTTGATCCGGGCGAAAACGTGCATGAGGAGGGCATATTGCGCACCACGACCGTGCCCGCGCGGCTGAGTGCAGCGCAAAGGATGGATGCGGTGTTGTTGGCGGGCAGAATTGTCAACGCGCTGGATTATGTGGGCGTCATGGGGGTTGAGCTTTTTGTGACGCGGGACGGTTTTGTCGTGAACGAGATTGCGCCACGGGTGCACAATTCGGGCCATTGGACGCAGAATGGCTGCGCTGTAGACCAGTTTGAACAGCATATCCGGGCGGTGGCGGGATGGCCTTTGGGCGACGGGACGCGGCATGTGGATGTGGTCATGCAGAACCTGATCGGTGATGATGTTGCGCAGGTGATGGATATTGCAACGGAACCCGATGCGGCCATCCACCTTTATGGCAAGACCGACGTCAAGCCCGGTCGCAAGATGGGCCATGTAAACCGGGTGCGCCAATAGTGACTGATCAGTCGATGAAACGGTTTGCAATGTCGCCGTTCATGTAGCTGATCTGCCCGCCCGACAGGGTGGCTGCGAGCCGGTCTTTTTCATCAAGTATGGCTATATCCGCGCGCAGGCCTGCAATCAGGCGGCCTCGGTCATTCAGGCCCATGATGCGGGCCGGTCCGGAGGAAATCAGCGCCCAAGCGGCTGCCAAATCCATGATTCCGGCTCTCTCCAGCATGAAGGCGGCGCGGCGCAGGCTGGGATAGTGGTAGTCGGAGGCGAGCGCATCGCACAGGTCCATTGCGATCAGATCAAAGGCGCTTGCATTGCCCTTGTGCGATCCGCCGCGTACGACGTTGGGTGCGCCAAGGATGATACCGTCGCCATTTGCACGGGCGGCCTCGGCTGCATCTTGCGTTTCGGGGAATTCGGAGATGAACGCGCCGCGCTTGCGCCATGTCGCGCGCGCCTCTGCCGTCGCCTCGTCATGGCTGCCGATGTAAAGACCTTCTGCCCGCAATTCCGCGCAAAGCGCGTCGAGCGCGGCGGGCACCTTGTCGGACCTTGCGTGAAGACCAAGCAAGAGGGTGAAGTGATCATCGGGGTTGCGCGCGGCCTTCAGCGCCTGCCCCGTCAACCTTGGCGGTTTGCGACCTTTGGCAAGGCGATCGTGCGGCAGGTGATCGTTGAAGACGATGTAGCTCAGCCCCCAGTCGCGCATCCATCGCGGCACCTCGTTGAAGTGATCGATCAGATGTGTTTCCATACGCAACTGACCTTGCAGGTCGGTCACTACCTGCCCCCGGAGATCACGCAGCGCAGTGAAGACCTGACCTGCAAAGTCGAGCCCGCGCAAGCCGCCTTCCCACGACACGAATTGGGCTAGATAGGCCGTGGTCACGCCGTTTGTCGCCACCTCGGCTTCGGCGGCGCGCAGGCCTTCGACCATCTCTTTCATGGCGCCCCGGCGCGGGGCCACATGGCGTTCGAATGCATCACCATGTAGGTCGACAATGCCGGGCAAGATGCGGTAGCCGCTTAGGTCGATGGCGCGGTCTTGGCGGGCCTCGACAATCTGGCCGCGGCAGATCGAGACCGGATCGGTCGTAAAGCCTTCAGGCAGCAATACGTCTGCCCCTTTCAGATCAACGCTCAGCATCTCCGCTCTCTTCATCGGGATCAAAGCGGTCGAGTACCGCGTCAAGCCAACCGATTGAAGGGTCGAATTGCCCACTTTGCAAAAAAGCGAGAGTTTGTGCGATCACTGTGGGACTGTTCATGATGAACGTGTGGGTCACTGGCAAAGTGATGTGGTCGGCCATCCCGTCGACCCGCGTGGAGACAACGGTGACTTTACCATCGTCGACACCGGGCAGAAGAGATGAAAAATAGGGGTTTAAAGACGTGTCCCCTGCTATCACGCCAACAGGATAGTCAACGGGTGGCAGCGCCTTTGGGACGCTATTTTCGCCCGTGCCCATTTCACGCCCGGCGGGGCCGTTGAACCATCCAAAGGCTGCGAGATCGCCAAGCACGTCAACCACCTCGCTTCCCTGGTTGGGCGGGGCCAGCATTACGACGCGGCCAAAACCGGGGGGGTGGGTCGATTGCTTGGCCATCCATTCCCGTACGAGGATACCGCCCATGGAGTGGGTTACGAAATGTACGATGCGGTCGGTGCAGCGGTCGAAGGCGAAGGGCATCACTGCGTCGGCGAGCCGAGCCACATTCGCGCTGGTTGAAGGATAACCTGGGCGGACGACTTCGTAGCCCTCGGCCTCCAAGGCCGCCTCCATGAGCGTGAAGGATGCCTGGCTTCGAGCCAGACCGTGCAGCAGCACGACACAGTCGGCCATTGCTGGCAGGGGCCACAAAAGGGTGGAGAGAAGGGCAATCCGTTTCATCAGCCTTGAGATATAGGTGCCGGGGCGCGTATGGAACGCGGGATAGGTGCCGAAAGGGATCAAATCATGGCGAAAGATCGCCCGCGTATCGCAGTTCGCGCCATTATTGTGCAAGATGGACGCCTATTGCTGGTCAATGCCTGGCCCAATGGACAAAGCTCTCTCATGTGCGCACCGGGCGGTGGGGTGGAGCCGGGGCAATCACTGCCCGAAAACGTAATCCGAGAGGTGATGGAAGAGACTGGATTGCAAGTCGAGGTCGGGGCGCCCTGCCTCGTTAACGAATTTCACGATCCAGAACGCGGTTTTCATCAGGTCGATCTGTTCTTTCACTGCACGCTTGTTGCCGGTCCGAACGTCTCTCCGGGTTGGGAAGATCCCGAAGGAATTGTCACGCAACACAGGTGGGTGACTGAAGTGGAATTGGCAGAGACCCCGCATCGGCCGCTCAGCCTGGGGGCTGTGGCATTTCAGGGGGCGGTCATGCTTTACGATCCGCTGGAGAAGATTGTGAAGTGACGGCCAGCGCGATGCCACCGATCACCAAGGCCGCAGCCAAAAGGAGCGGAGGTGTCAGCGCCTCGCCCAGAAGGACGCCTCCTGCAAGGATCGCGATGATAGGTACGCTGAGTTGTACGACGGCGGCGGTTTCGGCAAGAAGCCGGGGTAGGACGCGATACCAGAGCGCATAGCCGAGACCGGAGGTTATGGCCCCGGAGGCAATGGCGAGCAGGAGGCCAGTTGTGTCAAAGCGCAAAGGCGTCCAGAGCATCACTAGGGCGACGACGGGCAGACAGAGGACAAAATTTGCTGCTGTTGCGCCCAGTGGATCGGACGCACCGCGGCCCGAGATTGTGTAGGCGGCCCAGCCGATCCCCGCAGCGATCATAAGGGCGGCCCCAATTGGGCCGGTATTCGCGCTTTCATTTGGCCAAAGTGCTAGCAGCAGGCCCGCGAAGGCGATCGCGGCGCCTGCTAACTGTCGGGGCGCAGGGCGGCGATGGCGTAAGGCCGTCCAGCCGAACATGCTGATTTGCACGGTGCCAAAGAGGATCAGGGCACCAAGACCTGCATCAAGCGTGATATAGGAAAGCGAAAAGCCGATCATATAGGCGGCGAGGCTGAGCACGCCGATGGTTCGACCGGGCGCACGAAGGGGCAGATGTCTTTTGCGCAGCGTGACCATGACGGCGAGGACGATCGCTCCGGCTAGGAGGCGAAAGATCGCAAAGCTGATCGGGTCAGTCTCTCCGCCCGCAACACCCAGACGGGTGAGTATGGAATTGGCCGCAAAGGCGCACATCGTCAGGGTGGTCAGCAGGATCAGACGCATTGTGCAGATCTATCCTGCGGGCAGGGGCGGGCCAAGGCCCGCCTTACCTTTTTGATCTTCACCTTCTGTCACATCGAATTGAGCGGGTAAGGCAGAGCAAGCTCTGCCATTACCGAGATGTTAATGTGAAAAAGGCCGCCCTGGGGGCGGCCTTTCATGTCTTTCGGCAATGTAGGGTTCCGGCAGGGCCGAAAACGTTGCCTACATCATGCCGCCCATGCCGCCCATGTCGGGCATGCCGCCGCCCGGGGCGCCTGCGCCTTCTTTGGCGGGTTTGTCGGCGACCATCGCTTCTGTGGTGATCAGAAGACCTGCAACCGAGGCTGCATCCTGCAGGGCAGTCCGCACAACTTTGGCCGGGTCAATCACGCCGAACTTGAACATGTCACCATATTCTTCAGTCTGCGCGTTGAAGCCGAAAGCAGCGTCCGAGCTTTCGCGGATCTTGCCTGCAACGACCGAACCGTCGACGCCGGAGTTTTCCGCGATCTGACGCAGAGGCGATTCGATGGCCTTGCGGACAATGCTGATGCCAACGCTTTGGTCGTTGTTTGCGCCTTCCAGCCCGTCGAGCGCTTTCGCACCCTGGACCAGAGCCACACCACCACCGACGACGATGCCTTCTTGCACGGCAGCGCGTGTCGCGTTCAGGGCGTCATCGACGCGGTCCTTACGCTCTTTCACTTCGACTTCGGTCATGCCGCCGACGCGGATCACCGCAACGCCACCGGCGAGTTTCGCAACACGCTCTTGCAGCTTTTCGCGGTCATAGTCGGACGTCGTCTCTTCGATCTGCTGGCGGATCTGGCTCACGCGTGCTTCGATTTCAGCCTTTTCGCCGGCTCCGTCGATGACAGTCGTCTCGTCTTTCGTGATCTGAAGGCGCTTGGCCGTGCCCAGCATGTCCATTGTGACGTTTTCGAGCTTCATGCCCAGATCTTCGGAGATGACCTGACCGCCTGTGAGGATCGCGATGTCCTGCAGCATGGCCTTGCGGCGATCGCCGAAACCAGGTGCCTTGACTGCTGCGATTTTCAGACCGCCGCGCAGTTTGTTGACGACGAGCGTTGCCAGTGCCTCACCTTCAACGTCTTCGGCGATGATCAGAAGGGGTTTTTGCGACTGGATCACCGATTCAAGCAGGGGAACCATTGGCTGCAGCGACGAGAGCTTCTTCTCGTGCAGCAGGATCATGCAGTCTTCCAGCTCTGCCGTCATCTTGTCGGCGTTGGTGACGAAATATGGCGACAGGTAGCCGCGATCGAACTGCATGCCTTCGACGACGTCCGTTTCGGTCTCGAGGCCTTTGTTCTCCTCAACCGTGATGACACCTTCATTGCCGACCTTCTGCATCGCGTCGGCGATTTGCTGGCCGATTTCAGCTTCGCCGTTGGCAGAGATCGTGCCGACCTGAGCCACTTCGTCACTGTCTTTGACTTCGCGCGAGGCGGATTTGATGGCCTCAACCACCTTGGCGGTTGCCGTATCGATACCGCGCTTAAGGTCCATTGGGTTCATGCCGGCCGCGACGGATTTCATGCCTTCCTTGACGATGGCCTGTGCCAGAACGGTTGCTGTGGTTGTGCCGTCACCCGCTTCATCATTGGTGCGCTGTGCGACTTCCTTGACCATTTGCGCGCCCATGTTCTCGAACTTGTCTTCCAGTTCGATTTCCTTGGCGACCGACACCCCGTCTTTGGTGATGCGAGGTGCGCCGAAGGATTTGTCGAGCACGACATTGCGGCCCTTGGGACCCAGTGTGACTTTGACCGCATCGGCCAGGACATTCACGCCCTTGAGCATGCGGTTGCGGGCGTCTGTTTCAAACTTGACGTCTTTAGCAGCCATGTTTCTCTCCTGAGAATTACTGTTGAGGGATCAAACGATGCGCGGTTTTCAGGCGGCTTTCGCGGCCGACGCGTCTTCGATGATGCCCATGATGTCGGATTCCTTCATAATCAGCAGCTCTTCGCCGTCGATCGTGACTTCGGTGCCGGACCATTTGCCGAACAAGATCTTGTCGCCTTCTGCAACGTCCATTGCGATCCGATCACCGTCATCGTCTTTGGCGCCTGCGCCGACTGAGACAACGATGCCTTCAGCAGGCTTTTCTTTTGCGCTGTCGGGGATGATCAGGCCGCCAGCAGTTTTTTCGTCGCTTTCGACGCGACGGACCAGCACGCGGTCATGAAGTGGTTTGAATGCCATCTTTGCAGCTCCTTAAGCTCAAAGTTTCTCCCTAGGACGCCGGGCGTCCCTAATTATCACTCAATTGGCTTGAGTGATAATGGCGTGGATTTATGAAAGGTGCAGGGTCGAGTCAACCGGATGTTTCAACAAATTTCAGCGGTTTTTCTGCGTCGCTTCGTTTGCCAAAGGTATTCCAGGTGATTAAGTGACGAAGACATCGAAATTCAACGGGATCCATCCATGTTTCGCGCCTTTTTTGCCGGTATTTTTATGTTGCCTTCTGTTGTTTTTGCAACCTGTTCCGGGGAGGATCTGCGAACCGGTCTGACGGATGGGCAGGCGGCGGAAATATCGGCACGGGTCGCTGAGATGCCTTACACCGAAGGCAATCTGTGGCGGGCCAGCAAAGAGGACCAAACCATTCATCTGATCGGCACGGTCCACATCTCGGATCCGCGCCTCGACCCGGTGACGGATCGGTTGGCACCTCTTATCGAGCAAGCGGAGCTGATGCTGGTCGAGGCCAGCGAAGAAGACATGAAAAAGCTCGAAGGGGCCGCAGCAACCAATCCGGGCCTGTTCTTTCTTTCCAAGGGACCGTCGCTGATTGAGCAGATGGGAGATGAGGCCTGGGCGCCGATCGCCCAAGCGGCAGCCGATAGGGGCATTCCAGGCTTCATGGCGGCCAAGATGCAACCCTGGTATCTGGCCGTCACGCTAGGCCTGCCGCCCTGTGTGATCGCGGAAATGCGGATCGCCAAACCCAATGGATTGGACCAGCGTTTGCTGCGTCTCGCCAAAGAAAAGAACCTGCCAACAGAATCTATTGAACCCTATGACACGGTATTCACCATCTTCAACGCGATCCCGCTGGAAGCGCAGGTGGAGATGCTAAGCCTCGGAGCGCTGCCGACGGATGCTGCGGAAAATGCACTGGCGACACTGATGAATCAGTATTTCGAGGAGAAACACGCTGAGGTGATCGAAGTCAGTCGTGTGACTGCCCGCGATCTTCTGGATCTGTCGGCGGAAGAGATCGATGCGGCCTTCGATCAGTTCTTGGACCTCTTGCTGACACAACGCAATGCGCGCTGGATGGAGACACTGGAGGCGATTGAGGCGGATGATCTCGTTGTTGCTGTCGGGGCTGGGCATCTGAGCGGCGAGACGGGGCTTTTGTATCTGCTTGAGCAAGACGGTTACACGTTGGAACGCTTGCCGTTTTAGGACCAACCGGATTTCAGGATCCAAGAACGCCTTGCGCGTCGCTCACAGCCTCGGCACCTTTGGGCGAGAGGCCGTATATACCTGTCTTGATCCGCTCAAACCAACCATAGTGGTCATCGCGCATCATCCGCGTTGCATGCAGAATGCCGGTTTCCCGGGCGACATCTGCACCTTTGCTGGCACCAGCTTCGAAGAGATAAACCGCGAGACGCAAGGTATCCTGTCGATAGGCAGTGACAAGTCCCGCGCGGGTCTGGCCGCCGCTGTTGGGATCACCGCCGCGTTTTGCGAATTCCCTTAAGAGCCGCCCTTGCCGAACTTTTGATTTGCGGGGCGCATAAGGTACGGGATCGCAGGGCACTTCGATATGGCCATCCTCGATCCGGACGATCATGAGGCCAAGCCCCAGACGTCGGCACAGTGTCGTCATGTCGCGTCGGGCTTTGAGAAAGCGTTTCCCTTTGCCGCGCGCGACTGCCATGTAGACATCATCTGACAGGGTCAGCCGGGCCACGCATTGATGCACTAGGGTCAACGAAAACCCCAGTTTAAGTTCGACGACGACGGGTGGTTCCCCACCGCGTATGGCGACCACGTCGGCGGCACCGACCTCTGACTTCACCACATAGCCCTGGTCTTCGAGAAAGGCCTTTACGGGCGGGTAGAGGTCGGTTTCGCTGTGGGCCATACGTGTTTTCCAGATCGGGCTGCCCGCAGCAAAGCAAGCGGGCAGCCTCAGTTCAAGCCCTAACGCCCGCCGGTGCGGCCTGGAAAGCGTGGCGGGCGTCCTCCTCGGGTTTGCGGTTGGCGTAGATTGGCATGCGGTGGCCTTGTGTCGGCGTGGCGCTTTGCCTTCTGGGTTTTGAGTTTGACAGGACGCTTGGTCCCGCGATTGGGCGGAAGATTAGAGTTATTGGGCATGGGTGCCTCATCACTTGACAGCTGAAGTGGCGGCAGGGCCGCGTGGTGCGGATCAGATGCGATGGTCCATTGTCGGGGCACTCCTTGAAGCGATGTGCAACGCGTTTGTTGCTGTCGGGCGAACGGGTTCTAGGCCAGTTGGTCCATGTGCAGAGCACTCCTCTTCAATTGATCCAGCATACCTTTTCGCCTGCGACAAAACCAGCCCCTGAAGCCGGGTGACACTGCGCGTCACCTTGCTATAAAGCGCGCGAATTCAGAATTCCGGAACGAAGGACCCATCAGCCATGACAACCCTTGTTTTCGGGCACAAGTCGCCTGACACTGACAGCACCGGCAGCCCAATCATCTGGGCCTGGTATCTCAACGAGATCAAAGGCGGTGATGCTGAGGCTGTCCTGTTGGGTGAGCCAAATACCGAAGCGGCGTTCATGCTGAAAAAGTGGGATCTGCCGAAGCCGCGGATTGTAGATGGCGTCGAGCCCGGTCAGCCGGTCGTGATCGTTGACACCAACAACCCGGCCGAGTTGCCCGCTTCGATAAACGATTCGGATATTCAGGCGATCATCGATCACCACAAGCTGGTGGGCGGGCTGGAGACAAAAGGTCCGATCGACATTCGGATTGAACCTTTGGCCTGCACGGCGACGATTATGTGGAAGATGATCGGCAAGGACATGGCGCAGGCGCCAAAATGGGTAAAAGGGGCGATGCTGTCTTGCATCTTGTCGGATACGCTCGAATTCCGGTCACCTACGACAACGCAAGAAGACAAGGCGATTGCACATGATCTCGCAAAGGATCTGGGCATCGACCTCAGCGCCTACGCCGCCGAGATGTTCGAGGCCAAGTCGGATGTGAGTGCCTTCTCGGATGCCGAGCTTCTGCGGATGGACAGCAAGGAATACGCTGTAGATGGCAAGCAATTCCGGGTCAGTGTGCTGGAGACCACGGCACCGAAGCTGGTGCTGGACCGGAAGGACAGCTTGATGGCATCGATGACCGATGTGGCGGAGGAAGATGGTGCCGATCAGGTGTTGCTTTTTGTCGTGGATATTCTGAATGAAGAGGCGACACTTCTGGTGCCAAATGATCTGGTAAAGACGGTCGCTGAAAAGTCGTTCAATGCGTCGGTCGGCGGCGACACGGTGGTTTTGCCAGGTGTTATGAGCCGGAAGAAACAGATCATTCCGAACCTCAGGGTCTGAGGGTGGGTGCGGAGGACACCTCCGCCTTACTTTTGATGGGTGATTGGCGGCCTTCGTGCTGGTGAAACAAGGTGGACCGATGGTCCACCTTACGTTTTTGTGCCAGCCTCCGGCATGGGAGGACATCATGCGCACAGTCAAGACAGAGAAAAATGGCCGGATAGGCCGGATCATCCTCAACCGGCCCGAGGTCATGAACGCGATCAATGACGATCTGCCGCGTGAGTTACAGGCAGCTGTCGAGATGTTCGATGCCGATGCGGAGGTGCATGTCATCATCCTGTCGGGCGCAGGTGAGGCGTTCTGCTCTGGATATGACCTGACGCATTACGCGCAGGATCCCGACAACAGGATCACGCAAGAAATGCCTTGGGATCCGATGCAGGATTTCCAGTTCATGTGGACCAACACGCAATGCTTCATGTCGCTTTTTCGCGCGATGAAGCCGGTCATCTGCAAGGTGCATGGTTTTGCCGTCGCGGGTGGCTCGGACATCGCGCTTTGCGCGGATCTGACGATCATGGCGGACGATGCGCAGATCGGCTACATGCCAGCGCGGGTCTGGGGCTGTCCAACGACGGCCATGTGGACCTTTCGGCTGGGACCGGAAAAGGCCAAACGCATGCTGCTCACGGGGGACAAGATCAATGGAACCGAGGCAGCCGAGATGGGGTTGGTGCTGAAATCGGTGCCAGCGGATCTTTTGGAAGACGCGGTCGAAACGCTCGCCGCACGCATGGCGACCGTACCGATCAACCAGCTTGCCATGAACAAAATGGTCATCAATCAAGCCGTTGAAGCCCAGATCCAGCAGGCGCAACGGTTGGCGACCGTGTTTGATGGGATCACGCGTCATTCGCCCGAGGGTTTGAATTTCAAGGCGCGGAGTGAGGTTGTGGGATGGAAACGGGCGGCGCGTGAACGCGACAGCGGCCTGTATGACTGGACGCGGAACCATCCGCTCAATTCCACGGACTAGCCTGTGATGGTCAGGCGGGAATGGCTGGTGTAAGGGATCGCAGAACCGCAATTTTCGGAGAAACTCATGACTCAGACAATAAACGCGCTGAGTGAAATCTCGGCCCGTTATCAGGCGGCGTTCGTCGATATTTGGGGCTGCGTGCATAACGGGTTGCGGGCGCATGATGCGGCGGTTGCGGCCTTGCGAGACTTTCGCGCCGAGGGAGGAAAGGTGGTCCTGGTGACCAACTCGCCCCGCCCGCGGTCAGGGGTCGAGGTGCAATTGCAGGAATTTGGCGTGCCCGAGGATTGCTGGGACAGCATCGCCACATCGGGCGATTCGGCACGTGCGGCGATGTTCCGGGGTGTGGTAGGCCAAAAGGTGTGGTTCATGGGGCAGGACCACGACAAGCGGTTTTTCGATCCGCTCCACGTCATCGAAGACCCGTTGGAGATTATGCAGGTTCCCTTGGAAGAGGCTGAGGGTATCGTCTGCGCGGGACCCTTCGACGTGCTGGAAGATCCGGCCGAGATGCGCCCGCAATTCCTCTATGCCAAGCAGAAGAGCTTGAAATTACTGTGTGCAAACCCGGACATCGTCGTGGATCGCGGCGATCAGCGCGAATGGTGCGCAGGGGCTTTGGCGCAGCTCTATACGGAAATGGGGGGCGAAAGCCTCTACTTCGGGAAGCCGCACCCACCGATCTATGACCTTGCACGGCGGCGGCTGATGGCGCTTGGCGTGGATGTGCCCGACAGCGCGATCCTGGCGATCGGTGACGGCCCTCAGACGGATATCTCGGGCGGGATGGGCGAAGACCTTGATACGCTGTTCATTTCCGGAGGGCTGGCCGCCGTTGAGACAAAGACCGATCAGAAGCCCGATCCGGCAGCTTTGAAGGCCTACCTCGTCAGGGAACAGATTGCGCCGACTTTCGCCATAGGACACCTGCGCTGACCTACTTTTGTCTTGCTTTTCTGCGTGCGCAAAGTAATTAAGTTGCAAATGTGGTTTATGTGGCGTCATAAAGTTACCGGAGCGTGAAATGTTGGACAACCTGCCGCGCGGCACGATTTGCATCGAAGATATCGAGATGGGCATGACCCGGCACATCCGCAAAGTTGTGACGGATGAAGATATTGAGTTGTTTGCGCAGATCTCAACCGACCACAATCCAGTCCATCTGGACGATGACTACGCACAGGATACGATCTTCGGCGGGCGCATCGCGCACGGGATGCTGACTGCTGGACTTATCTCTGCGGTGATTGGCGAACAGCTTCCCGGGCATGGCACGGTTTACATGGGTCAATCGCTGAAGTTCCTGGCGCCCGTGCGGCCGGGCGACATGGTTCATGCCGAGGTCAAGGTGATCGATATCGACTTTGCCAAACGGCGGGTGAGGCTCGATTGCCATTGCGCGGTCGACGGCAAGAAGGTTCTGGTGGGCGAAGCTACCGTGCTTGCACCATCGCGCAAGTTTGACTGATCTTAAAGCTGCAAAAAAGTCGGGCGTTGTACGCCCGCACGGGACATTGCAATAAGGGCGCCAAAGAAGGAGCCCGCGCATGTCCGACCACCTAACACTCGTTGACCACCCGCTTGTTCAGCACAAGCTGAGTATCATGCGCGACAAGGAGACCTCGACCAAGTCGTTTCGGCAGCTTCTGCGCGAGATTAGTCACCTTTTGGCTTACGAGGTTACGCGGGACCTGCCGCTAACGACCAAACGGATTGAAACACCGCTGACCGAGATGGAAGCGCCGCGTCTGGATGGTAAGAAACTGGCGCTAGTTTCGATACTGCGGGCGGGAAATGGACTTCTGGACGGTATATTGGACCTGATACCGGCAGCACGGGTTGGCTTTGTCGGGCTGTACCGAGATGAAGAGACGCTGCAGCCTGTGCAATACTACTTCAAGGTGCCAGAAGCATTGGAAGACCGGCTTGTGATCGCCGTCGATCCGATGCTGGCAACGGGCAATTCCTCGGCGGCAGCGATTGATCTGTTGAAAGAGGCCGGAGCCAAGAACATCCGCTTTCTTTGTCTGCTCGCGGCACCTGAAGGTATTGCTCGTATGAAAGAGGCCCACCCGGATGTGTCTATTGTAACCGCAGCCGTCGATGAACGTCTGAACAAGGTTGGCTACATCGTGCCAGGCCTTGGCGATGCGGGCGACCGGATGTTCGGCACGAGATAGTGACGGCTTGCGCTTTACTCGGATGCTGGGCTGGGGCATCGTGCTGAGAATCCAATGCTTTGGGAGAACGAGACCCGTGAGAATTGCTGCAATAGCCTTGCTGGCTTGGGTGACAGCTGCCGACACGGCACTGGCGCAATCCGGTCCAGCCGAACTGCCGCCCGAAAGCTTCACGGGTCGCCAATATGTGGACAGTGCTGGCTGCGTTTACATTCGTGGCAGCACCAGCGGCGATGCATGGGTGCCGCGTGTCAACCGACAAAGCCAAGTGATCTGCGGACAGCGTCCAACCTTGGCACGCGGAACAATCGCGCAAGGCAACGGGTCGGTGCGTCCGGCGATAGTCGAACCTCGCCCGCGCTATGCGCGCCCGTTACGTCCGCCCGTCAATCCGCCCGTCGTGACCGGCATCACCGGCGTGCCGAAAAGCCAGATCCCACCGAATGCAAGGGTTGTCCCCCGTCACGTTTGGGAAAAGCGCAAATTGGTCCAGACAGTGACGGCACCGCATGGTTATTTCGCGATATGGGAGGATGACCGGTTGAACATTCGCCGCGCAGAGGGCACGCTTGCGGGGAAGGCAGCGATGGAACGGGTCTGGACCCAGACTGTTCCACGCCGTCTTGTCACGGATCAGCGCTAGCTTTCGCAGATCGCTTGCAACTGTAACCAGGCGGCATCCTGCAGGATGGGTCCGGGATTTTGGCCCGACATGGGATCGGCTTCGATTAGGGACAGGGTTGTTTCCCCAGAGATATCGAGTGCGTAGGCGTAAGGCGTGCTGCGCAGCCCCGAGGCCGCAAAGGCATCGATGAGGGGGCGCGTTTCGGGCCTCCTGCGGGGCTGGGCGACGACCCGTTCGGCGTATAAGTCCAGCGTGGCATTAGGAACGTCGCCTGTGGTCAGAAGCGTCGCTATGGCGCGGATGCCGCCGGTTTCGAGCACGTCTCGCAGGCTTTCCTGATCGTTGCTGCGCAGGCGTTCGGCCAGAGCAAAGCCTGCGGCAACATCCGGTTCTTCGAAATCCTCGATCAGGGCACGGTTCAACAGGATTATGCCGCCCGGAAGGTAAAGGCTGTGACGGGGGCCGCCGGGCAGGATCATGATTTGTTTTGCACCGACCCGTTCCGCGAGGTCGGAAAGGGCGGCTCTGCCCGCGTTGCTGCTGCAATGTGCTCCGGACACGCGTTCAATCCGGCTTAGCAGTGCCTCTCCGATCTCGGCCTGTTTGATCGGCGGAACGACCCTCAAAGCATGCTCGGTCAGCGCCGGGGGAAGCCAGAAGAATAGAAGCGCCAGGACTGCTGCGATGGAGACCGCGGCACCGGTCCAGCGCAGGCGACCTGGTTTGGGACGGGCCTTGTCGACGGCGCGGCGCAGCTTTTCGATCGCGCGCAACATCTCGGTCTCGGTTTCCGGCAGTTCGAGTGTTTCGGCAGGATCGCCATCGGGATGAAAAACGGCCGGATAGCCTGTGCCGCGCCGGTCAAGGGCGGCCAAGGACCAATGGGTTATTGCCGTGTCGTTGAGATCCGAGATGACGAGCGTTGCATCGCCCAGCGAAACGATCACCTCGCGTCGCTGTGCGTCCGGGTGTTGTCGCCAGAGGCCTGTCGCCTCAAGCCGATCATAGCTTTGGAGTGCGGTCATGTTTGCTGCTCGGACCTGCGGTTTCGAGTAAGATACCACGCAGGGCCGCTTCCGAAAAGGGATGGTATGGTTGGCACGCGTCCTTTATTGCGTCGCTCAACGTCGCGTTTTGCGATATTTGCGCAGCAGCATATCGCGTTTGACCGGACCGAGATTGTCGAAATACATCCGGCCCTGTAGGTGGTCCATCTGGTGCAGAACGCTGCGAGCCTCCAGATCCTTGAAATTGCGGCGGTCGATCACGCCCTCTTCGTTCAGGAAACGCACTGTGATCCGCTTCGCACGGGAGATCGGCGCGGACAAACCGGGTAGGTTGGGACTGCCTTCGTGGGTGCTTTGGGTTTCGGGCGAGGCGTCGATCAAAACAGGATTGGCAAGGCGAATGCGCCGGTTTCGCCCGGGCGTGACATCCGCGACAGCGAGGGCTTTGAGGATGCCGATTTGTGGGGCCGCCAATCCAAGGCCCGGCATCGCGTCCATCGTTTCAATCATGTCGTCCCAGATCGTCCGGATCTCATCCGCGATCTCTGGTACCTCGGCTGCTTTGCTGCGCAGTCGTTTGTCGGGCCACATCACGAAAGGGAGCACGGCCATTTATTGCGCCTCGTATTCCGCGATAAGGCGACTGCGGTCGTTCTGGTTGATCCGGTCAAGCGTGACGATTCCGTTCAGGTGATCAAGCTCGTGCTGGGCGCAGAGCGCAGCAAATCCGTCAAGTTGCATGTCATGCTGCGTACCGAACCCGTCAGCGAAATGAAGTGCGACCCTGCTGGGCCGGGGTACGGACACGCGTATGCCGGGGATCGACAAGCAGCCTTCATCCATCTCAACCAGTGGGCTGTCGACATTTGTGATGCTTGGATTGATGCAGATCATCGGTGCAGGAGGCGCATCGGCCCCGCTCGTATCCATGACGAAGAGACGCACCAATTCACCGACCTGAGGTGCGGCGAGGCCCCGGCCCGGTGCGGCATACATGGTCTCAAGCATGTCTTGGGCCAGCGTCCTGACGGATTTCACATCATCAACAGGCGCGCAAACCTGCGCCAGCCGGGGATCCGGCCAACGGAGGATCGGGCGAAGCGTCATGCCCGGGCGCGCTCTTTCTTGAGCTTGACCATCTTGCGCGTGATCAATTGCCGTTTGAGCGGCTTGAGATAGTCGATAAAAAGCTTGCCGTCGAGGTGGTCGATCTCATGCTGGACGCAGGTGGCCCAAAGCCCGTTGAAGGTTTCTGTCTGCTCATTCCCGTCCTTGTCCATCCAGCGCACATCCACGGTTTCGGGGCGCGTGACGTCCGCGTATTGATCGGGGATCGACAGGCACCCTTCCTCGTATACGTTCAGATCGTCCGAGGCTGCAATCACCTCTGGGTTGAACATTGCGAGGGGGCGGGGCGTTTCGCCTTCCTCCTTGACGCAATCCAACACGATGAGACGGGACAGAAGACCGACCTGGGGGGCTGCAAGGCCGATACCGGGCGCTGCATACATCGTCTCCAACATGTCATCAGCCAGCGCACGCAACTCATCCGTCAGGTCGCTTACAGGCGCCGAAGTCTTTTTGAGCCGTGGGTCGGGATGCAGCAGAATTGGTCGTTTCATGCCTTCCAATTAGGACGTCGCAGGGGCCTGCGCAACAATCTATGCACTGCGGGGCGAGGTGCTTGGCAAAAGGTGGTTGTATGCCAGCAGGATTTTCATAGGCTCGCCCGGAACAACAGGAGACAGCACATGAGTTTTGATGACATCATCGAACGGCGCGGCACGCATTGCGTGAAGTGGGACATGATGGAAAAGCTCTATGGTGTGCCTCAGGACGAGGGACTTGCCATGTGGGTCGCGGACATGGATTTCCGCCCGCCTGAGGTTGTGCAGCACGCGCTGCGTGATCTTACGGATCACGGTATCTATGGCTATTTTGGAGATGACGATAAGTATATGGAGGCTATCCAGTGGTGGATGCAGAACCGCCATGGCTGGAAGGTCGATCGCGACTGGGTCTTTACCACGCATGGACTTGTCAACGGGACGGCCATGTGCGTGGAAACCTTCACGCAGCCGGGGGATGGTGTTGTCCTTTTCACGCCAGTCTATCACGCCTTCGCAAAGGTCATCAAAGCCAACAACCGTCGTGTCGTCGAATGTGAGATGACGAACAACGATGGCCGCTACGAAATGGATTTTGACGCCTATGATGCGCTGATCGACGACACGACGCGGATGGTTGTCCTGTGTTCGCCCCACAATCCCGGTGGGCGTGTCTGGAGCCGGGCAGAACTGGAAGGCGTCGCGGATTTTGCCAAGCGCCATGATCTGCTCCTGGTCTCGGACGAGATCCACCATGACCTGCTGATGCCGGGCCAGATGCATATACCTATGGCGCATATCGATGGTATCACAGATCGGCTGATCATGATGACTGCGACGACGAAGACATTCAATATCGCGGGGTCGCACAGTGGCAATGTCATCATCGAAGACAGTGATCTACGCGCCAAATTCGCGGCACGTATGGCGGGGCTTGGCCTATCGCCCAACTCATTTGGATTGTTTATGGCGACGGCAGCATACTCCGCCGATGGGGCGGCCTGGGTCGATGATCTGTGTCTTTACCTCGATGGCAATCGCCAGCTTTTTGATGCCGGTGTGAATGCTATCCCGGGACTCAAGTCGATGCAGCTCGAGGCGACGTACCTATCCTGGGTCGATTTTGCAGGGACAGGAATGGATCGGGAGGAATTCACCCGGCGGGTGGAGCAGGATGCCTGCATTGCGGTCAATCACGGGCCCACATTTGGCAAGGGCGGTGGCAGTTGGCTGCGTTTCAACATCGCAACACCTCGTGCGCGGATCGAAGAAGCGGTGGAGAGGCTGGAAAAAGCATTTGGTGATCTGCAATAGGTTCTAAAGATTCGGATCAAGTCGGATATACGGATCCATCTGACATAAGGACAGAACGCCTAAGACTGGAGCAGTCCTATGCCAGATGAAGCCTTTGCCGACAATGATCCATATGACCGGAAGCTGCCGCGCCGCAGCTGTCAAAGCCAGAAGGCACAACTTCTGAAGGTTCAGCTTTAGGCGCAAGGGACAAGTCAGAAATTCGTGCTGCTCTTCGAGGGGCGCGATGCGGCAGGCAAGGCCGGTACGATCAAACGCTTTACCGAACATCTGAACCCCCGGCCGGCCGATGTCGTGGCGTTGAACAAACCCTCGAATAATTAGCGCGGCCGGCGGTACTTCAAAAGCTACGTCGAGCATTTGCCGACCGCAGGCGCGATGGTCCTCTATGACCGCTGCTGGTACAATCGTCGCGCAGGAGTGGACCGCGTGATGGGCTTCTGCGAGCCGAGCGGGTATCTTGAATTCATGCGCCAGATGCCGGGTTTCGAACGCATGCTCGTCCGCTTGGGCATCCGGATTTGCATATACTGGCCGTCCCGCAGGGTGAACAGCGCTTGCGTTTTGATAGCCGGTCCACAGATCCGTAGAAACGCTGGAAACCAAGCCCGATCGGCAAGGCCAGTTTCGACAAGTGGGACGATTATACCAAGACGAAAGAGGCGATGTTCTTTTACGGGCGCACAGCCGATGCGCCTTGGAAAATCATCAAGTCCAACGACCAGAACGCGCGCGGCTCAGTTGCCTGCACCATTTCTTCAGCAATCTGGAATATCCGGACAAGAAGAAGAATGTCGCTAAGTCATTTGATCCGTTGCTTTTGTCGCAGGCAGACGCGATCTTGCGAAAGGGGGAGCCTACCCTCGGCAAGTCCAAGCATTCCGATCAACGCATCTGATTTGCGCCCGCCCCCAGCTTTGTCCTATCTGCAAGGCGTGGCAGGTGCGAAGGGGCAGACATGCGGATCGTTTTTATGGGCACGCCGGATTTCTCCGTTCCGGTGTTGGAGGCATTGGTCGAGGCCGGCCACCAGGTGGTTTGCGTTTATTGCCAGCCACCGCGTCCAGCGGGGCGTGGCAAGATGGACCGCGCCAGTTCGGTTCAGCAAAGGGCCGAAAGCCTCGGCCTAGAGGTTCGCCATCCGGTATCTTTGCGCAAACCGCAGCCGCAGGCCGATTTCGCGGCGTTGAATGCGGACATCGCCGTTGTGGTGGCGTATGGTTTGATCCTGCCTCAGATCATTCTGGATGCGCCCAAACGCGGATGCCTGAATGTCCACGCCTCGCTTTTGCCGCGTTGGCGCGGGGCGGCGCCTATCCACAGGGCGATCATGGCGGGCGATGATGAAACTGGCGTATGCATCATGCAGATGGAGGCAGGCCTTGACACCGGGCCCGTCCTGATGCGGCAAGCCACCCCGATTGGGCATGGCGAAACAACCGCCGATCTTCATGATCGACTAAGCAGGATGGGCGCGGCCCTGATTGTCGAGGCCCTTGAAAAGCTTGATGATCTGACACCTCAAGTGCAATCCAAGACGGGTGTGACCTATGCCAAAAAGATCGATAAATCGGAGGCCCGGATCGATTGGACACGCCCTGCGCCCCATGTCGATCGGCAGATCCGCGGGTTATCGCCCTTTCCCGGCGCGTGGTTCGAACTGGAGGGGGTTCGGGTTAAAGTACTTGGTTCAAGGCTGGCCGATGGGGCAGGTCCAGCGGGGCAGGTTATTGGTGAGAAACTCAGCGTGGCATGCGGCAGTGATGGCGCGGTTCAGCTGACCCGTTTGCAACGCGCCGGCAAGGGCGCGCAAGAGGCTGAGGTCTTCCTGCGCGGCATGCCGATGCGGCTGGGAACGCAGCTTTAGTACCGTCTTTTGATGATGATCTTGCGGTGCGGTCGCACGTAGCGCCGGTGCGGTTTGTATTTGTGTCGCAGCGCCCCTTTGGGCGTAACGATGGAGCCAAGCGCGGGCCTGCGCGAGCGATGCGATCGAGAGCTGTACCCATGCTGCCGCGAATAGCTGTAATGCGGCCTATGAAGCTGCCGTTCCGGGCGTAAGATGATCGTGATGTCGGCCTTGTAGATGCTGTTTGGCGTTCGATCCCCGACACTGTGCCAACTGCCTGCTGCCTGTGCCGATCCGATGCCCGCAACAAAAAGCGCGAACGCCACGGACAGAATGATAGTGCGGTGGTGATGGGCGGACATCGATCTCTCCTCATCCAGTTCACCTGTCAACATAGTGGGCGGATCTGCGATCAGAAGCAAACGCCGCTTCACGATCGGGTGCCCCATGCGTGAAGATCGGCTGATGCATTGTTCAGTCCAGCTCAGGGTGCGCAGATACCGGATTTCAAAGCCTCGGAGTCGCGGTTCCTCTAGCTGAAGCCAAAAAACTCCAAGAGATGGCCGCCACTTTTTTGCTTGGGGTGGGCCCAGCGGTCGCGAACCGTTGGCACGACGCGACAAATCGTGAAATGCCAGCGTTCACCTTTCACGCCATAACCGAAATGGCCGTTGGCTTGCCTACTTCGCATCTCTAACCCGCTTTCCGCATAGAGTTCTCGCGCGGTTGCCTCTTTTTGGTAGCTCGCCTTCTTAAGCTCCGCCTTTCACAAGCTGAAGACTCGTGAGCGGGTGCTTGGAAACTGCGAGGCGCTGAGGCACGCCGACGGGTTGCGGCGCGACAGTGCAAGCGTTTTCGATCATGTCGTTTCGGCTTTGAACGGCTTCATTCCAGCACGTGCCAGAGCGTCGGCGCGTTCGTTTTCAGGATGGCCCGCATGACCCTTGACCCATCGCCAAGTCACTTCATGCCGCGCTTGCGCGGCGTCTAGCCGTTGCCAAAGCTCGGCATTCGCGACGGGCTTTTTCGCGGCGTTTTTCCAGCCGTTTTTCTTCCAGCCGTAAATCCAGGAGGTGATCCCGTTCTTGACGTAGTTGCTGTCGGTCACGACAGTGATCGCACTCGGTTTGCTCAATGTTTCCAAGGCGTTGATGGCCGCTAAAAGCTCCATCCGGTTGTTTGTGGTGTCGGCCTCGCCGCCTTTGAGCTGGCGTTCCTTTACGATCACATCGCCGTTTTTGGCGATTAGCAACGCGCCCCACCCACCAGGGCCGGGATTGCCCGAACAGGCGCCGTCCGTATAGGCAAAAAGCTCAGTCACCCTTGCGCGCCTGCATCACGATCCACGGGTCGATTGTGCCCGCAAATCCCTTGCCGCGACCGGTCCATTCCTCGATCATGGAAAGGCCCGCGTTCGCAAGGAGATCCAGCAGTTCCTTCCGGGTGACGAAGGTGTAGCGCCGCCCCAATGCGTCGCGTTCGGTATCGGTGCCGGTTTTCATCCCGATGTGAAACACGCCGTTTGGCTTCAGGCTCTTGGCGATGGCGGCAATGTAGCGCGGCAGATCGCTGCGATCCGCATGCAGAAGACAGAAGTTAGCCCAGATACCGTCATAAATCGCGATGCCTTCGATCGCGTCAAAGCTTTCCTGACGTGCCTTGACCTTCGGGTGCCGGGCGGCAAGTGCGATCATTTCGGCACTGGCATCTGTCGCGGTCACATTGTGCCCGGCGTCGGCCATGTGCGCAGCGGCGCGTCCGGGACCACAGCCCAGATCCAGCACATCCGCACCAGCAGGCAGCAGATCAAGGAAATTTTGAAGCTGATTGTCGGGCGCGGCAGCATCCCCAATCAGGTCAGCATAGTCGGACGCACGAGCGTCGTATACAGCAAGCGTTTCACGGTCGATCACAGGAAAACTCCGACTGAGAGGCAGGCAATCACGATTGCGGTCAGAAGGAGCCGCAACGACATCCACCATTTCGGCGTGAGGCCCCATTGCGAAAAAGCGAAGTCTAGAACCAAAAGGCCAAGAAAGCCAAAAATCAGGTTTGTTGCAGCGCTTGCGGGGCCGCCACCAGTCATGAAAAAGGCCCAGAGCGCGGGTATGACTGACAGCGCATAGCCGGTTGCGGCCTGCATGTCGCTTGCCTTGGTGGTAAATCCCCAAAGCACGCCCGACATAAAAGACAAAATGACTGAGCCATAGAAAAGCTGCACATAGGGTCCCACGAAGCGCGAGCCCAGATTGGCAGCCCCCCAGGCCTGAAGGTCGTCTGACATATAGGTTGCTGCACCCCAGACAAAGGGGATCAGACCGGCCAGACCAAGGATCAGCGGGGCGGGGGGGATGCGGTTCATGCGGGCAGATGGCCGGGATTGTGCAGAGGGGTCAAGAGGCCCGTTCGAGCGCCATCCGACCTGCAAGTGCTGCGAAGATCGCGGCAAAGCTGCGATTGAGCCAGCGCATGATCGCTTCGGACCCCAATATCCATGCCCGGGCACGTGCGGCAAAGACGCCGTAGATCACAAAGACCGCAAAAGTCATCGCCATGAACACCGCGCCAAGCAAAACCATTTCGGCGGTTGCGTTTGCGGCATTTCCACTGAGGAAGGGTGGTAGAAGTGCCAGAAAGAACAAGGAAAGTTTGGGATTGAGGATGTTGATCAAGGCCCCGCGTCGAGCGATCCGCCAACCCGGTTCGGTGCTGGTGTTGGAGGACACGGCCAGAGCACCGCCTGACTTCAGCGCCTGCCAGGCGAGGTAGAGAAGGTAGGCAACGCCCGCGAATTTCACGATGTTAAAAAGGAGAGCGGATGTGTGCAGGATCGCCGCGACACCAAGCGTGGCGGCCAGCAGATGCGGCACGATCCCAAAAGTACATCCAAAGGCTGCCCAAAGGGCTGCTGTGCGACCGCGACCAAGGCCAAGGGCGAGCGTGTAGATGACTCCTGTGCCCGGGGCGATAACCACAACAAAGGCGGTCAGCAGAAATTGAAGAGAGATCATGAAATGCGCCTTTTTGTGTTGTGCGCCGCAAGCCTACCTTCCTTGAGAGGCGCCGTCGAGGCATAGTGCGCCGCGCATTTTGGTGTGTTGTGGTCGCTTGTCCCGGCACCATAAGTTAAGGCCCAAAAATATGGGAAAACTGCGATCTGTTCGATGTCGGTATCATGTCGTTATTACGTCAGTGAAGAGGTCGGTATGGGCGCAGTTGACACAGCGCACGGCGGTCCTGTGAGAACAGGATTAAATCCCCAAATGCTTTAGCGAACATCGTTCAAAATTTCACCGGCAGCCATTGAAAAGGATGGGCCCCACTCGCATGTTAACCTCTTGTTAACCATGTTTGTATGTGTGAGGGGCCTCGGTGGGACGAAATTCGTTTATTGCTTTGATTACGATCGCCGCAACTTTGATCATTGCGGTTTCCGCACGCGCGCATGAACCGGACTTTCTGGAAAATCGATCCGTTGTGTCTGCGGCGCAGAATGACAGGGTGTGTGACCCCAACTACGCGAGCGCTTGTGTGCCGGTGGCATCAGACGTCGATTGTTCCGCAGGCAGCGGCAATGGGCCTGCCTATGTGGCCGGTTCTGTACGGGTCGTCGGGCTGGATGTATATGGCCTTGACCGTGACAATGACGGTATCGGCTGCGAGCGCGACTAGGCAGGTTCGCGGAGGATGCGGGGCACTTTGAACTCGACGTTTTCAACAGCAGTTTCAACCATTTCAACGGTCACGTTATAGCGTGACCTGAAGGCGTCAATCACCTCGTTGATGAGAACTTCGGGTGCTGATGCGCCTGCCGTGATCCCAACGGATGTGATCCCCTCAAGTGCACGCCAGTCAATGTGGTCTGCACGCTGAACTAGCTGGGCATAGTTGCAGCCTGCGCGACTGCCGACCTCAACCAAGCGTTTGGAGTTAGATGAATTAGGTGCGCCAACCACCAGCATTGCATCACATTTTGGCGCCATTGCCTTGACTGCTTCCTGACGGTTTGTCGTGGCATAGCAGATGTCTTCCTTATGGGGGCCAACAATGTCCGGGAAGCGAGCTTGCAATGCTGCAACAATATCGGCCGTGTCATCCACAGAAAGCGTGGTCTGCGTAACAAAAGCCAACTTTTCTGGGTTACGCACACTGATTTTTTCCACATCCTCGACAGTTTCGACCAAAAGCACCTCTCCCGGCGGGAGTTGGCCCATTGTGCCGATCGTTTCGGGGTGGCCCTCATGTCCGATCATAACCATCTGCAGGCCTTTATCCGCATGTCTTTGGGCTTCGATATGCACTTTGCTGACAAGCGGACAGGTTGCATCCACATAGACCATCTCGCGATTGGCGGCCTCGGCCGGGACGTTTTTGGGCACGCCATGGGCTGAAAAGATCACAGGACGGTCATCAGGGCATTCGTCAAGTTCTTCGACAAAGACAGCGCCCTTGTCGCGTAAACCGTCGACCACGAACTTGTTATGGACGATTTCGTGGCGCACATAGACCGGTGCGCCCCATTTCTCCAGCGCCATTTCAACGATCTTGATTGCGCGGTCGACGCCAGCGCAAAAGCCGCGCGGGGCAGCCATATAAAGTGTCAAAGGCGGTTTTGTCATCCGAAACGTCCTTGGTCCTCTTGCAAAGAGGTAAGCGTTCCGGCGGGGACGGTCCAGTGTCCAATCCCCGCTGATCTGTTCCGCGCTGATCTACTGGTTGTCGCTGGCCTGCACGCGGTCGCGTTCTGGCATGGGTTCGCGCGGCGGCCGACCGATCACTTCTTTGAGCTCATCAAGTTCGATGAAGTTGTCAGCCTGGCGTCGCAGTTCGTCCGAGATCATCGGCGGCTGACTGCGAATGGTCGACACAACCGAAATGCGAACGCCCTGACGTTGCAGGCTTTCGACCAGTGGCCGAAAATCACCATCGCCCGAGAAGAGCACGATGTGATCCACCCGAGGAGCGAGTTCCATCGCATCGACCGTGAGTTCGATGTCCATGTTGCCCTTGACCTTCCGGCGTCCCATGCTGTCGGTGTATTCCTTGGCCGGTTTGGTCACCATCGAAAAGCCGTTGTAGTTGAGCCAGTCGACCAGCGGACGGATGGGCGAGTATTCATCGTTCTCCAGCAGGGCAGTGTAATAAAACGCCCTCAGAAGCTTGCCGCGCCGCATAAATTCCTGGCGCAGGAGCTTGTAGTCGATGTCGAACCCAAGCGCTTTGGCAGCGGCATAAAGGTTCGACCCGTCTATGAACAGCGCGAGCCGTTCGTCCTTATAAAACATAAAACGTCCTTCCGAAAATGTCGGAACCGCCCTTGTTTCCGTGAGTGAGTGTTCATATGGCGGTTAGACTTATCGAAAATAGGCAAATTTTGCTATGTCGCAAGTCGGATCAACACGTGAGAGCGATATAATGCTGCCCAAAATCGGGGCAAATGCTCTTGTTGCCGTAGGGTCAAATCTCGCGATGGGTGAAGCTGACCTTACGGAAGCCGTCACATTATCTTTAAAGTTGTTGGCCGAACGCGAGTTGGTGATTCGGCATCGTAGCAAGATTTATCGCACGCCAGCCTTTCCAACGGGCAGCGGGCCAGACTATGTCAACGCTGCGATTTCGTTGGAAACCAACCTGTCTGCTGAAGAGCTTATGGGGGTTCTGCACGGGGTTGAGGCCTGCTTTGGTCGGACACGGGACGCGCGCTGGGCGCCGCGAGTCATCGACCTCGACCTGATCGGGTATGGCGATGCTGTCAGGCCGGACGTCAATGGTTTTCGGGGATGGGCCGATTTGCCGGTAGGCGAACAGCAGCGCAAAATGCCCGAAGTGCTGATCCTGCCTCATCCGCGAATGCATGAAAGGGCCTTTGTTCTGGTTCCGCTGGCCGAGATCGCGCCAGACTGGCGGCACCCCGTATTCGGTAAGACGGTTGAGGAGATGCGGATGGCCCTTTCGGAAGCGGATCTGGCAGGCATTCGCCCCATGAAATAAGGGTTGTCATTTGACCGGCGTGGGCCTAGAACGCCATCTTCTAAAGCGATTTGCACAAGGCAGGAGCATGTTATGGCCCGCGTAACAGTAGAAGATTGCGTAGACAAGGTTCCCAACAGGTTCGAGTTGGTGATGCTGGCGGCCCATCGGGCACGCGAGATCAGTGCGGGTGCGGCCATCACGGTAGATCGTGACAATGACAAGAACCCGGTCGTGTCGCTGCGCGAAATTGCTGATGAAACGCAAAGCGCTGACGAACTGCGCGAGCGGCTGATCGAATCGAACCAGTCGCAGATCGAAGTCGACGAGGCCGAGGAGGACGCGATGGCGCTTCTCATGGGGGCCGAGCAGGACAAGCCGGAAGAAGACAGCATGTCCGAAGAGATGCTGCTGCGGCAACTTATGGCGGCTCAAGGCCAGGGCTAAAAGGACTATGCGACCCCGATGATTTCTGCAAATGATCTCATCGCGCTCGTCCGCAACTACAACCCAAAGACCAACGAACAACTGATCGAGGCCGCCTATAACTTTGGCGGCCTTATGCATCAGGGACAGTTCCGTCATTCTGGCGAGCCGTACTTTACGCATCCGGTCGCGGTCGCGGCGATCCTAACCGAACAGCAGCTTGATGATGCGACGATCGTGACCGCGCTTCTGCATGACACGATCGAGGACACCAAAGCATCCTATTCGATGATCTTCGAACAGTTCGGGGAAGACATTGCAAAGCTGGTCGATGGGGTCACGAAGCTGACCAACCTGCAGCTCAGCTCGGTCGAGACGAAACAGGCAGAAAACTTCCGCAAGTTGTTCATGGCGATGTCGAAGGACATGCGCGTGATCCTCGTTAAGCTCAGCGACCGGTTGCACAATATGCGCACTATCAAGTCCATGCGCCCGGAAAAGCAGGTGCAGAAGGCGCGCGAGACGATGGACATCTTTGCGCCGCTCGCGGGGCGGATGGGGATGCAGTCCATGAGGGAAGAGCTGGAAGATCTGGCCTTTAAGGTACTGAATCCAGAGGGACGCAACAGCATCATCCGGCGTTTTATCACCATGCAACGCGAGACCGGTGACGTGATCGAACGGATCACTGGTGACATGCGGCACGAGTTGGAAAAGACGCTTATTGACGCTGATGTGTTCGGACGGGCGAAAAAGCCCTATTCGATCTGGCGCAAGATGCAGGAGAAGGAACAATCCTTCAGCCGATTGAGCGATATCTACGGGTTTCGTATTCTCACCACGACAGAAGAGGATTGCTACCGCGCGCTGGGCGCCATCCATCAACGCTGGCGGGCGGTGCCAGGGCGTTTCAAGGACTACATCAGCCAACCTAAATCGAACGGATATCGTAGCATTCACACCACCGTCTCAGGTCGGGATGGCAAACGGGTTGAGGTGCAGATCCGCACGCGCCAGATGCATGACGTGGCTGAGACCGGCGTGGCGGCGCATTGGTCCTACCGCGATGGCGTACGCAGCCAGAATCCCTTTGCTGTCGACCCGGCCAAATGGATCGCGCAACTGACCGAACAATTCGATGGCGACGACGATCACGAGGATTTCCTCGAAGCGGTCAAGCTTGAGATGTATTCGGATCAGGTGTTCTGCTTCACGCCGAAGGGTGAGGTGGTCAAGCTGCCGCGCGGGGCAACGCCGATTGATTTCGCCTATGCAATTCACACGCGGATCGGGTCGGCCTGTGTCGGTGCAAAGGTTGATGCGATGCGCGTACCGCTTTGGACGCGCCTGAAAAATGGGCAGTCGGTCGAGATAATCATCGCCGAAGGTCAGACGCCGCAAGCGACTTGGCTCGACATTGCTGTCACTGGTAAGGCCAAATCAGCGATCCGCAAGGCGCTGCGGGAAGCGGACCGCGAACGCTTTATCACGCTGGGCCGTGAACTTGCACGGGCGGCCTTTGCTCATGTCGGCAAGAAGGCGACCGACAAGGCGCTTGCGACGGCGGCTAAGCACCTGCGGCTTGATAGCGCGGATGAAGTGCTGGCCCGGCTTGGATCGGCAGAGCTGGCCGGGCGGGAGGTGGTGCAGACCATCTACCCTGATTTGACACCGAAAAAGGGCAAAGAGGTCGATGCGCGGAGCGCGGTAATTGGGCTTTTGCCCGGCCAATCCTTTCAGCGCGCAACCTGCTGTGAGCCCCTTCCGGGCGAACGGATCGTGGGTATCACCTTCCGCGGCGAAGGTGTGGTTGTCCATGCCATCGACTGCGCGCGCATGGTCGAATACGAGGATCAGCCTGATCGCTGGCTGGACCTGCATTGGCATGATGGATCGCATCCGGCGGTTTATGGCACGACGCTGGATCTGACGATCGGGAATGATTCTGGCGTGTTGGGACGAATTTGCACGTTGATCGGCGAGGCGCAGGCCAATATCTCGAATCTGCAGTTCGTCGACCGGAAACCTGACTTTTACAGACTTCTGATCTATGTCGAACTGCGAGACGCGCAGCATCTGCACAAGCTGATGGGTGCGCTTGAGGCGGACAACGACGTGGCGGCGATTCAACGCTACCGCGGAACTGCGCGGGACGATGTGGCGGCGGTGCCGTCGGCCCAAGCGGTGTGAGAAGGTAGGGAAGAAAAGTCTTTGGTGTTTAAGCGGCGCGATCCCAAACCGATGACGCGCGCGGTTCTCGAGTTCCTTTGGCCGCGTGGTGGCTGGAAGCGTGCGTTTCTCTACGTCAAACACCGTGTGCGGCGGCTGCCGGACCGGCCTGAACGCATCTCGCGTGGAATCTGGGCGGGGGTCTTCACGACCTTCACGCCGTTTTACGGCCTTCATTTTGTATGTGCCGCGCTGATCGCAATGGTGATGCGCGGCAATATCCTGGCCGCGATGATGGCGACATTCTTCGGCAATCCGCTGACCTATGTGCCAATCGGCGTTGTGTCTTTGCAGACCGGGCATTGGCTGCTGGGTACGGAGATGCGTCACATCGACGAACGATCCTTCGGCGGCAAATTCGTGGATGCCGGGGGGGATCTTTGGCACAATCTGAAAGCCACGCTGATGGGCGGCGACGTCGACTGGACGGGCCTTTCGCGCTTTTACGACGAGATTTTCTTTCCCTATCTGATTGGCGGGATCATTCCGGGCATCGTGGCGGGTACGATTTGTTACTATCTCTCTGTCCCTTTGATCCGCGCCTATCAGAAGCGGCGGCGCGGGGCGATCAAGGCCAAGTTCAACGCCCTAAAGGCCAAGGCGGCGGCCAAGGCCGATGCGACCTCTAAAGCGGACTAGGTTGCGCGTCTGAAAGAGCATTTTATCTTTTGTTGCAGAGGATTAAGGTCGCGGCGATTCATCTGTCGCGAGGGGAAAGATGGCTGATCCGAAAAAGCTCCGCCTGGGTGTCAACATCGATCATGTCGCAACGGTGCGCAACGCGCGGGGTGGAGCCTATCCCGATCCGTTGCGGGCGGCCAGGATCGCCGAGGACGCGGGGGCCGATGGCATCACGGCGCATTTGCGCGAAGACCGTCGGCATATCTCAGACGCGGATATCGACGGATTGATGGAGGTACTCGGCGTGCCCCTGAACTTCGAGATGGCCGCGACCGATGAGATGCAGGCGATTGCCCTCCGTCACAGACCCCACGCAGTCTGTATCGTGCCTGAAAAGCGCGAGGAACGGACGACTGAAGGCGGTCTCGAGGTCGCCCGCGAAGAAAATAAATTGGCGCATTTTATTGCCCCGCTGCGCGATGCGGGCTGCCGGGTGTCGATCTTCATCGCCGCCGACAAACGCCAGATCGAAGCGGCGCACCGGATCGGCGCCGAGGTGATAGAACTGCATACCGGTGCCTATTGCGATGCCGCAGCCGAAGGCGATAAGGCGACGGTCGCTTCGGAACTGGAAGCGCTGACCGAGATGGCGACTTTTGCGCATGATCTGGGGCTGGAGGTTCATGCAGGCCACGGGCTGAATTATGAGACCGTTAAGCCCGTTGCGGCCCTGCCCGAAGTGATGGAACTCAACATCGGGCATTTCCTGATTGGTGAGGCGATCTTTCTGGGGCTGGAACCGGCGATCCACGAAATGCGCCGCCTGATGGATGAGGCGCGCGTATGATCACACCGGAATTCATTGCGATCTGGGTGGCCTGGATGCTGGCTGGGGGATCGCCAGGCCCTGCGACGCTGGGGATCGCGGGCACGGCGATGACCTCGGGGCGGGCCTCGGCGTTGCCGTTTACCTTCGGGATCCTTGCAGGCTCGGCCACATGGGGGATCGCGGCGGCACTGGGTCTGTCAGCGATCATGCTCGCCAATGTCTGGCTATTCGAGGTGATCCGCTATGCCGGGGCCGCTTATCTGGGCTGGCTTGCCATCAAGGCCCTGCGCCGCGCCATCAAGAACAAGGGCGGCCAATCCGGTACGCCATTTTCGGGCAGTGCGCGTACGCTTTTTGCAAAAGGGGCCGCCATTCACCTGACAAATCCAAAGGCCATCCTGAGTTGGGGTTCGATCTACGCAATTGTGGCGCCGCCGAACGCTACGCTGGGGATGATGATGGGTTACTTCGGGCTGCTCTACGCGGGCTCGATCCTGATCTTTGTCGGCTACGCTTTCCTCTTTTCATCGGACCGAATGGTGCGAACTTACGCACGCGCGAGCCGCTGGTTCGATGTCGTCTTTGCAGGCTTTTTCGGTTTTGCCAGCTTCAAGATCCTGACCGCCCGGCTGCAATGATCCTTCTGGCCAAGACGATGAAGTGCCGTTAAAAAAGGCGACTGGACTATACGGGTTAACAATGTACTGCCGACTAAACGTCCTCAGATGCTCTGTGACCTATATCTTGTTGAGTTTTACCTTAGTGATCGCTGTCACTGCCGCGGACGAAGGTGCTAAACCACTGCACTATTTCAATATGCCCACAGTAATTGCTGCGAATACCGAGGCGTCGAAACCCAAGGGACACAGAGCTTGGTCGCTTTCTGCACAGATGACCGGTTTGGCTATCCTTGTCCTATTCCTTGAGGCGGGCATCTTACAAATTCTTGGATTTGAGTATTCGGCTGATGTCCAAACCATGATGCAGCCAGCCTTCCTGTTCTCTCTGTTGGTTATCTGTGGTGCCCTGTTTACGCCCATCGAATGGGTCTCTTTGCGTCTCGGCGCCCCAATAGAGCTAAAGACGCAAGCTGCCAGACACCGCAAGGCGCAAAAATGATCCTTGGCATCGGCACTGACCTCGCGAATATCGAGCGGATCGCGGGCACTTTGGAACGCTTCGGTGATCGGTTTCGCAATCGGGTTTTCACCGAGGTTGAACAGGCCAAGGCGGAACGGCGCAAGGACGTGGCAGGCACCTATGCGAAACGCTGGGCGGCAAAAGAGGCGTGTTCCAAGGCGCTGGGGACAGGTTTGCGTATGGGAATTTCGTGGAAGGACATGGCTGTCAGCAACCTGCGCACGGGTCAACCGATCATGGAGGTGACGGGTTGGGCAGCTGAACGTCTGGCCGAGATGACGCCCGAGGGACACGAGGCAATCATTCACGTGACCCTGACTGACGACCACCCCTGGGCGCAAGCCTTTGTTCTTATAGAGGCACGCCCGATTTCCGATTGATCCTCGGACTTGCGCACCTAGCTCATCCAAGATGAAAAACGTGCTGATTTTGGGCGCTTCGGGCGGAATAGGCGCGGCGCTGGTCGCTGAATATCGCGAGAGGGGCGCTGATGTCACAGGGCTATCTCGAAAAGACAACGGTCTGGACATGACCGATCAGGCGTCGGTCGCCAAACATCTCAAGGGGCAGGGGCTGTTCGACCTGGTAATCGTTGCGACGGGCGCGTTGGAAATCGATGGGGCCGCACCCGAGAAGACAATCCGCGGGCTGTCATCCAAGGCTATGGCGGATCAGTTCGCCTTGAACGCCATCGGGCCGGCGCTGGTGCTGAGCCATGCGCATGATCTCTTGCCCCGCGACCGCGCATCCGTCTTCGCTGTGCTATCGGCGCGGGTGGGATCCATCGGTGACAACCGGGTCGGGGGCTGGATCAGCTATCGGTCAGCCAAGGCAGCGGTCAATCAGGTGGTGCATACGGGTGCAATTGAATTGGCCCGAACCCATAGACAGGCGACAATTGTCGCACTCCATCCCGGCACTGTGGCGACCGCATTCACCGAAAAGTATCTCGGCCGTCACCCGTCCGTGCCGCCTTCTGAAGCCGCAAGCAATCTGGCGCGGGTCATCGACGGGCTAACGTCGGCGGAAACCGGTCAATTCTTCGACTGGCAAGGAGAGGTCGTGCCGTGGTGAAACGCTTGGTTCTGATACTTGGCGACCAGCTTTCCGACAATATCGCTGCACTCAAGGCCGCCGATAAGGACAGCGACGTAGTCGTCATGGCTGAGGTGATGGAGGAAGGGTCCTACGTTCCACATCACCCCAAGAAGATCGCCCTCATCCTTGCGGCAATGCGCAAATTCGCGGCGCATTTGCGGGAAGATGGCTGGCAGGTCGCCTATTCCGAGCTGGACGATACAGAGAATTCCCAATCCATCGTCGGCGAATTGCTCCGCCGGGCGGATCAGCATGGGGTGGCGAAAGTGCTTGCGACCGAGCCGGGAGAGTTCCGCTTAATCGAAGCGCTGAATAATGCGCCGCTGGATGTCGAGCTTTGTGAAGATGACCGCTTTGTTGCTTCTCACGCGATGTTCGAAAGCTGGGCAGAGGGGCGCAAGGCCCTACGGATGGAGTACTTCTACCGCGAGATGCGCCGCAAGACCGACCTGCTGATGGAGCGGAACGATCCTGCCGGGGGTAAGTGGAATTACGACCACGAGAACCGCAAACCAGCGCCCAATGAAGTGACCCATTCTGGACCGATGCAGTTCACGCCGGATGAGACGGTCGAAGAGGTGCTGGATCTGGTTGAGGCGAAATTCGGCAACCATTTTGGTCAATTGCGCCCCTTTGATTTCGCAACGGATCAGGCGCAGGCGCAGTTGGCATTGGCACATTTTGTCAAATATGCTCTGCCAAAATTCGGCGACTTTCAGGATGCGATGCTGAAGGACAACCGGTTTCTCTACCACGCGGTTGTCTCCCCCTATATCAATATCGGCCTGCTCGACCCGCTTGAGGTCTGTCGTGCGGCGGAAGACGCCTGGCGCAATGGCGATGCGCCGATCAATGCGGTCGAAGGGTTTATCCGCCAGATCATTGGGTGGCGGGAATATGTGCGGGGCATCTATTTCCTCGAAGGTTCCGACTATCCGCAGCGCAATGGTTTGGGCCATGGGCGCAGCCTGCCGGACTTCTACTGGGGTGCCGAGACGAAGATGCTGTGCATCTCGAAGGCGGTCGAGCAAACCGAGGAAGAGGCCTATGCACATCATATTCAGCGCCTGATGGTGACGGGGAATTTTGCGCTGCTTTCGGGCCTGGATCCGCAACAGGTCAGCGAATGGTACTTAGCGGTCTATGCGGATGCGTTCGAATGGGTGGAGGCCCCGAATGTCGTGGGCATGTCGCTTTTCGCGGATGGGGGCGTGATTGCGTCGAAACCGTACGTGTCCTCAGGGGCGTACATCAACCGGATGTCGGATTACTGCAAATCCTGCGCCTATAAGGTCAGCCAGAAGACCGGGGAGGGGGCGTGCCCCTTCAACTTGCTTTATTGGCATTTCCTCGACCGGCACCGCGATCGATTTTCGAACAATGCGCGGATGGGGAATATGTATCGGACCTGGGACCGGATGGATGAAGGGCGGCGTGAAACGGTCCTGAGCGAAGCGGATGCATTTCTGAAAAGGATGGAGCAAGGGGAACTCGTCTAGCGTTCGATGACGCCGATTTCGTTCATTGCCGCCTCGAAAGCGGAGAGGTTTGAGTCGAATGCCTCGGCCTTGATCGCGTCGAAGCGTTTTCGGAGATCGGCCTTTTCCTTGTCCTTGCAGTCGTTCCAGGGGCGACCCTGCAATCCCATCACGAGGACATAGTAGCCGATAAAGTGGGGCTTCATACCGCTGCGCAAAAGGCGGCGATAGGTCTCGTCCGGGCCGAGCGTTCGCAAGGTGTCGGCCGAGTGTATGCCAGCCTTTGCGCAAGCCGCGTCCATTGCTGGACCGAGATTGCGGATTGAGGAAACGGGTTCAGACATGCCCGAAGCTTAGCCGGGCATGAGGCGGGCCGCTAGATGTCCGCGAAGTCCGAGAAGATGGGTGTTTCTTTCTTGTCTTCTGGCTTTGGCGCGCTCGGCGCGGGGGGGCGGGGTGTGCGACGCATGGCACTGACCTTTCAATAAAAACTCAGGTCATTCCGCCACGTCACTTGGACCTTAGCGGTTCGGTTTTTGGACCATTTGCGGGCAGTCAGGACCGAATTGAGGCAGTGCCGAAGCGGTAGATCGTCGTCTGTTCAAAGGTTTCTTCGGGATGCAATGTGATGTCAGGGAAATGCGGATGGCGAGGCGCATCCGGCCATTTTTGCGGCTCAAGCGCAGTGCCAGCACCGGGATGGATCCGCGCGCCCCGGCATTTTTCGCTCGGCATATCGGGTAGGAAGGCGCCCGCGTAGACCTGCAAGCCAGGCGCGCCCGTCTCGACCTCAACCCAATGGCCATCCGAAGCGGTCAGACGCGCGGCGGGCTGTGTTCCATTGAGACAGAAGCAGTGATCAAGCATAGAACTGATGGCCCCCGGCATGCGCAGATCGAAGGGGCCATGGACGTCCATCACCGCGCCCGTTGGCAGATTGCCGTGATCGGTCAGTAAGACCTTTTCGGCTGCGATCTGAAGGCTTTCGGTGAGCGTCCAGTAAGGATGATGGGCGGGATTCATCAATGTCGTCCGATCCGTCGTCGCGCGCAGGGTCAGATGCAAACTTTGTAACTCCAGCCTGTAGGTCGCCTTGATATGGCGCTTTCCGGGCAATCCACACGCGCCGTCTTCCAGATCGCAGGTCAATGTCACCTGGTCGTCTGCTTGATCTACGATCTGCCAGATCTGGGCGTGCAACCCATTTGCACCGCCATGCAAGCAGGTATCAGGCGGCTCGTTCACCGGCAGTTTGTGCACCTGCCCGTCGATCACCACCTGCCCGCCCGACAGACGGTTGGCTACCGGCCCCACCACTGCGCCTGCATAGATCGGGATGCCTGCGTAGTCCGCGGGATCTGCGAAGCCCAGCACGAGGTTGCGGCCTTGCTCAAATGTCAGAGAACAAAGCGTCGCGCCAAGCGTCAGGATCTCGGCCTGAGTCCCGCCGCTTTGCAAGGTGATCAAATCCCTCATCAAATTCCCTTTGCCCTTGACGGCGCCACGCCGCCTTTCGATCAATGGGGCATGAACCAAGAAATCTCTACCCACGATGCCCCCGAAGATGCGCGCAATGAACATATCCTGATTTACGTCAACGGAGAGATGCGGCCGAGACATCAGGCGATGGTCTCGGTCTATGACAGCGGGTTCCTTTTGGGCGACGGCATTTGGGAGGGGCTGCGCCTTTACGACGGGCATATTCCATTCTTCGACGATCATCTCGACCGGCTTTGGGAGGCCTCCGCCTACACCGAAATCGAGATCGGGCTTGATCGAGACGCGTTAAAGGCCGCGGTCTGGGAAACGCTCAAGGTCAATGAAATGATGACGGATGTGCACATTCGCCTGATGGTCACACGTGGCCGCAAGCGCAAACCGTTCCAGCACCCGCATCTGAGCATCTTCGGTTCGACCGTCGTGATCATCGCTGAGCATTCCAAACCCGATGACGCAGCGGTCACCCGCGGAATCCGCCTGCACACCGTGCCGCATCATAGAGGCCTGCCGCTGACGCAGGATGCCAAACTGAACAGCCACTCCAAGCTTAACTGCATCATTGCGCTGAACCATGCGGTGCGGGCCGGTGCGGATGAGGCGTTGATGCTGGACCCGTTCGGTTTCGTGAACACGACGAATGCCTGCAACTTCTTCATCGTGAAGAAGGAGGCAGTTTGGACGTCGACCGGCGATTATTGTATGAACGGGATCACCCGACAGAAGGTGATCGATATCTGCCGCGCCGAACAGATTCCCGTCTTTGAGCGTAACTATTCGCTGGTCGAAACCTATTCGGCGGATGAGGCCTTTCTGACCGGCACGTTCGGCGCGCAAACGCCTGTTTTTGAAATAGATGGCAGACAGATCGGCGCTGGTCGGACAGGGCCGGTCTTTCATCGGATTCGCACGGCCTACAAGCGACTGCTCGTCGCTTGACACCCATGCCCCCCGCCCGCATGTAGCATCGAAGCCCTACGAGCAGGAGTGCGGGATGGCCGTCAAGGAAAAGTCCGAAAATACGATTGTCGAAACAATCAAGACGGTCGTCTACGCCCTGCTGATTGCAGGTGTGTTCCGGACACTGTTCTTTCAGCCATTCTGGATTCCGTCGGGATCAATGAAGGAAACCCTTCTGATCGGGGATTTCCTGTTCGTCAACAAGATGGCTTACGGCTATTCGTACGCCTCTTGCCCCAGTCTTCCTTTTGCCGGGATCGACGCCAAGGACGTCTGCGGGTTTTTTGATGGCGACAACACGCGGTTTTGGGGCGGCGAGCCGCAGCGCGGCGATGTCGTTGTTTTCCGCCATCCGATCCAGGGCACGGACTACATCAAGCGTCTTGTCGGTCTGCCTGGTGACCGCGTGCAGATGCGGGGTGGCGTGCTCTATCTGAATGATCAGCCGGTGCGGCAGGAAGCCGCTGGCACATTCGTTGAGGTAATGGAACGCCAGGGGCCGCAAGGTCTTCAGCCCCGTTGCGAGACCGGCGCAGTCGGTATGGGCGGTGAATGTGCAAAATCCCGCTTCATCGAGACTCTGCCTGAGGGCGAGACGCATGTGATCCTGAATATTGGACCCCACTCTTCCGATGACACGCGGGTCTTTCAGGTGCCCGAGGGGCATTTCTTTTTCGTTGGCGACAATCGTGATAATTCCGCAGATAGCCGTATGGCACAGCTGAATGGTGGGGTCGGCTTCGTGCCTTACGAAAATCTGATCGGGCGGGCGGATCGGATCATGTTCTCGTCCGCCGGTCGATCGATGCTGTTTTTCTGGACTTGGCGCAGTGATCGGTATTTCAAGAGGATCGAGTGACCGACGCGACAACTTCGTTGATATCTCTTGCTCTGATCCGGGACAGTTTTGATTGGGCAGGCCGAAGTGGACGAAGCCTTTACGTGATCTTGCTAGCTGCTTCTATTGCACTGCTTGTCCCATCATTGCAGCTTCCGAAGCTAAGCCAATGGGGTCTTTTGATGTGTCCGCAGGCCGGGCTGTCGCTGATGTCTTTTGTCAGCCACGCAATTCGTCGTTTGAACGACTTCGAATGGAGCCGTTGGCTGGCGTGGCTTTTCTTGGTTCCGGTTGTCAGTGCGCTTCCTGCGATCCTTTTGATTTTCCGAAAAGGGTCTGCGTTGCGCAACAGGCAGCCCTCATTCGCCCCGAGAATGGGTTTAGCTGTTGCGTTCTTTTGGCTTTGTTCATTGCTTCCCGTGCGTCCTGGCATCCATTCAACATCCCGTCCGGAAGTATGAAACCTAACCTTCTGCCCCGCGACTATCTGATCGCCATGCGTGCCCTTGGCCGACCGGAACGCGGCGAGGTCATTTTGTTCCGACATCACGCAACAGCTGATATCTACATCGAGCGGCTGGTCGCGATGTCGGTCGCTTCCGTTCAGATGGTGGATGGCGTTTTGCATCTGAACGGAGAAGCGATGGCCATGTCGCCCTTGCCGGACTGGGTTGAAGCACGTGGTCCACAAGGCCGGCTTGGTCTGACACCGCGCTGCACCAATCCGTCTGTTGAAGAAAGCTGCACAAATCCGTCTGTTGAAGAAACATGTGAAAATGGTCGGATGTTGGAGCGCTTGCCGAATGGACGCTCCTATGCTGTTCTTGGCATCGGCGAACAACGGTATGACAACACGTCGGTGACTGACCTGCCCGAAGGATATCTTTTTGTGCTGGGTGACAATCGTGACAATGCATTGCACAGCCGTATTGCACCAGTGTCAGGTGGCCCCGGTTTGGTGCCCGAAGAAAACGTCGTCTGGCGGCCCTCACTGCGGGTCTTCTCTTCAACAGATGCGGCAGGTCGCTTCTTGAGGTGGGTGCATTGAAGCTGTCAGCGGACCTCAAAGCTTTCGAGGCGCGCATAGGTCACACGTTTTCGCAGCCGCAGATCCTCATCCGCGCGCTCACGCACTCATCGTTCGGGTCGGCGCATCGCGAAGACAATCAGCGGCTGGAATTTTTGGGGGATCGCGTTCTGGGCCTGGTGATGGCGGAAGCGCTGCTTGAGGCAGATCCTGAAGCTTCTGAAGGGGCGTTGGCGCCCCGGTTCAACACCCTTGTGCGCAAGGAAACCTGCGCGGATGTGGCGCGTGACATCGGTTTGGGGGATGTCCTGCGTCTGGGCCGGTCCGAGATGCTGTCGGGCGGGCGGCGCAAGCTGGCGCTGTTGGGCGACGCGATGGAGGCGGTGATTGCCGCTGTGCATCGAGATGCGGGCTTTGAGGCGGCGCGCGCCATGATCCTGCGCCTTTGGGGGCAGCGGATCAACAAGGTCGAGGATGACGCGCGCGATGCCAAGACGGCCTTGCAGGAATGGGCGCAGGCACGTGGGTTATCACCGCCGGAATATGTCGAAACAGAGCGCAGCGGGCCTGATCATGCGCCGAACTTTACGATCGCCGCCCGCCTGGAGACGGGCGAAGAGGCGCGGGCACAGGCCGGATCGAAGCGCGAAGCGCAACAAGGCGCAGCAAAGGCTTTGCTGTCGAAGATGGGGGATGGCGCATGACCACGCGCGCGGGTTTCGTCGCCCTGATCGGAGAGCCCAATGCGGGCAAGTCCACGCTTCTCAACCTCATGGTGGGTGCCAAGGTCAGTATCGTCACCCACAAGGTGCAGACGACACGGGCGCGGATCCGCGGGGTGGCGATGGAAGGTCAGAGCCAGATCGTTTTTGTCGACACGCCGGGCCTTTTCCAGCCGCGCCGGCGTTTGGATCGCGCGATGGTTGCAGCGGCCTGGGGCGGTGCTGCGGACGCGGATATCATCGTCCTGTTGATCGAGGCGCATCGTGGTCTGACGGAAGGTGTGCAGCGCATCCTTGAACGCCTGGGTGAGGTGGGCGAAGGTCGCCGCATCGCGCTTGCCATCAACAAGATCGACCGGGTCGAGGCGCCGGTGCTTCTGGGCCTGACGCAGAAGCTGAACGAAAGCTTCGCATTTGCCGAGACATTCATGATCTCTGCCGAAAGGGGTCACGGTGTCGATGACCTGCGGGCTTGGCTTTCCGCTGAGGTGCCGGAAGGTCCCTGGCTCTATCCTGAGGATCAGGTGGCTGATCTGCCAATGCGCATGATCGCGGCGGAGATGACCCGCGAGAAACTGACCCTGCGTCTACATCAGGAACTGCCCTATCAACTGACGGTCGAGACCGAAAGCTGGGAAGAACGCAAGGACGGGTCTGCCCGGATCGAACAGATCATATACGTGGCGCGGGATGGTCACAAAGGCATTGTCCTGGGCCAAAAAGGTGAGACGATCAAGGCGGTCAGCAAGGCTGCGCGGGAAGAGTTGGAAACCTTCATGGAGCGCAAGGTGCATCTTTTCTTGCAGGTTAAGGTCCGGACAGGCTGGCAGGACGAGGCCGAACGCTACAGCGAGATGGGCCTCGATTTCCGCGATGGCGACGGCTAGGCCATGACGCGCCTAACCAGCCGGTTCTGGGTGGATGCCTATCTTGCGCGATTGCGTCTGATGGATGTGCCAGCCTTTGTGGTTTCGCACGGGGATGACACGGCGGGGGCTGTTCTGGTCAAGCTCAACACCCTCGACGGTCGGGGCCAGCTTTTCCAGCGGTCCTTCGATCTGCAGACGGGTGATCGCAAATGGGCGGTGCTGGCCGAGGGAGATGAGGCCGAGGTCGATGCGTCGGTTGTCCAGCAGCGTGGCTTTGATCCTGATCTCTGGGTGATTGAGGTCGAGGATCGGGCTGGCCGGCACATGCTGGATGACCCCTCGCTTACCTGATGCGTTTTGCCAACATGATCAGGGCAAGTCCGGTCAGCCAGAATGTGATCATGAGGCCGACTGCATAGGCGATGACCGTTGGCCAACCAACAAGTGGTGGGTCGAGGAAAAAGTAGGGATGCCGCCCGTCGACTTCGCCGCGGATCAACGCATAGGAGGAATAGAGCGCGGGCCAGATAAGCCACTGGGCTGAATGGCCACGTTTCAGGGAGGTCTTCGGTGCAAATCTGATCCACCAAAGAACAACGGCGATCGGCAGCACCGTATGCAATCCGTGATCGGCCCACCATTCAAGCCCATGCAGATCCCGCGCCAGCAAAGCGTGATAGACCACCCCGATGATGGCGGCCCACACGGCAAGCGCCGCTGCCCAGTCGGGCCGTGCGCGTCCAGTGCGGCCAAAGCGCGCAAAGGAGTATGCGATCATAAGGGTCGTCAGATATGTGAAGTATCGCGCCTGACGCCAAAGATGCTCGAAAAGCGTGCGTTCCGGGTGGGACAGCATTTCGGTGTAGGTACGAAACAGATAGGCCGCGACAGCAAAAAGCGCGACCAGGGTCGCAGTCTGGCGGGCGTTTTGGGACAATTTCATTTTACGATCTTAAAGTTGCCGTGCTGGAGCTGCCAGTAGACATCTTGTGATTGGCGCGCGACCTGCCGATAGTCGTTGGATGGAGTGGCGCGACGAGGGGATTTTGCTGTCCGTCAGGCGGCATGGCGAGACCAGCGCCATCATAGAGGTGTTCACTCAGGACAGGGGTCGTCATGCAGGCGTTGTCCGGGGCGGCACGGGCAGGAAGATCGCACCCATTTTGCAACCCGGTGCGCAGTTGGACGTGGCCTGGCGCGCACGGCTTGAAGATCATATCGGCACCTTCACTGTCGAGCCTGTTCGCAGTCGGGCTGCCCTTGTTATGGGCGACCGTCTGGCGTTGGCCGGTCTGAACGCGGTGACCGCACTTTTGTCCTTTTGCCTGCCGGATCGCGAAGCGCATCAAGAGCTCTATCGCCGGTCAGAGCAACTTTTGGACCTTTTGGGACAGAACGAGGTGTGGCCGCTGGCTTACCTCAAGTGGGAAGTGTCTCTGCTCGAAGAGATGGGTTACGGGCTCGATCTTTCAGTCTGTGCCGTGACAGGCGGCTCCGATGACCTGGTCTATGTCTCGCCCAAATCCGGACGCGCCGTGTCGCGGCAAGGGGCGGGGGATTGGGCAGATCGTCTTTTGCCTCTGCCGCCGGTCTTGCGGGGCGATGGGCCTGCCCCGGATGCTGAGATCACCGAGGCTCTGCAAACGACCGGCTATTTCCTCTCTGCGCATCTTGCGGCGCAACTGGGTTCAAGACCGGTGCCAGATGCGCGCGAGCGATTTGTGGCTGCGTTTCTCCGCTTAGCGCAGGGCGAGCACAAGATCGACAAGTGATGAATACGCCTTTTGGACCTTTCCATTCATTTCGCCCATCTGCGCCATTCCAATGATGCTCCCGTAGACGGCTTTGGCATAGTCGGGGTCGGTTACGCCGATGCTCGAAAAAAGCGCCGTCAGGTACTTCAGACGCTCATTGTCGACTTGCGCAATCACATTGCGGACCTCTTCAGATGAATGCGCCCAAGCGCGAAGTGCATTGTCTGTCGGATCTGCCTGTATCTCTTCACCGAAACGGCGCAGGCGATCGGCGACCGGACCTTCATCCTCAAGAAGATTGACGACCTGCGAGAATGCGGCGGCCTGCCAATGGTTCAGCACCGCCGCGTGAAAGGCGGGCACATCCTTGAAATGCCAATAGAAAGAGCCCTTTGTCGTTTTCAACGAACGGGCCAGAGGTTCGGCTTTCAGCGCCTGTGGGCCATGGTTCGCCAGTTCGGACAAACCTGCCTCAATCCACGCCACGGGTGTCAGCGTATCTTTTGCCATGGCGGGGCGATACGCATCAGCATAAGCTGTTGCAAGACCAAACCTAAAGTTGAGCGGATTGCCGCAAAAGCCACATTCTCATCTCGGGTTCTGTGCACAGTTTTGTGGCAGTCTCATAAGAACTTCGGGCTTTTGCTGTTTGCCCCGTCTGTGCCAGAAAATGAGCTAAGGCCGCATGAAACGGTTGAAAATCAGAGATCTTCTCTGAGTCGAACCCTTCAAGCAGGGCAAGTCCCGCCTCAGGTGTGGTCGCGCGTCCTATCGCGACGGCGCGGGCGACCAGTGCACCAAGTGTCGGATAAAGCCGCACCAATGCCTCGTTCAATTGCGCCAGCGCGGCCCAATCGGTAATGCCTGTCGTTGCGCGATGTGCGTGCACTGCCTGAATTGCCGCCTCGATCTGGAAGCGTCCGATCCCCTTCATGGCCTCGGCCCGGGTCAACATGTGGGCGGCATGGTTGATTATGTCGTGATCCCAAAGTGCTGTGTCCTGTTCGCTGACCGGGACCAGCATGCCGTCAACGATGCGCGCCGTTTTGCGCGACTGACCGAACGCGATCAACGCGGCGAGGCCAAGGGGTTCGGGGTTTTCCGGCATCAGGCGCGAGAGCAGGACGGCAAGATACAGCGCTTCATCGCTCAGCGTTTCGCCGCCTTGCAGCCAGTCAAGCGCATAGACCCCATAGACCGCTTCCAGGACGGCAGCGAGACGGCCGGGCAGATCGGGCGCGTCCGGTACGCGGAAGGCGATGCCGCTCGCCTTGATCTTGGCTTTGGCGCGCACCAGACGCTGTGCCATCGCGGTGGGGGAGACGACAAAGCAACGGGCGATTTCGGCGGCTTCTATACCAAGCACCGTTTGCAGCATGAGCGGTGTGTGCAGGGCGCGGTCAATGGCGGGATGCGCGCAGACAAACATCAGTTTCAGACGCTCATCGGGGAAGTCGGCAATCGGCTGGGTGGCAATCTCGGGCATATCGTCCTCGGGGGCCAGGCGCGCGGCGCGCCTTTGGTGATCTGTCAGCCGGTTGCGCGCGGTGGTCAGAAGCCACGCTTCGGGCCGGTTAGGGATACCATCCTGTGGCCAGCAGCTAAGTGCTTTGGCAAAGGCATCGGCCAGCGCGTCTTCGGCGGCTGCAATATCGGCGGTGCGGCTGGCTAGGATCGCCAGAAGTCGACCGTAAGAGGCACGCGCGGCCTGTTCCGCCGCGCGTGCCGCATCATTCATGCGCTGTCCATCGCAGAGGCGCGCACTTCGACCTTGCCGTACTGCGCTGCGGGGCACTTTTTGGCCCATGCGAGGGCCGCATCGAGGTCAGGCACATCCACAGTAAAGAAACCACCCAGTGTTTCCTTGGTGTCGGCAAAGGGGCCGTCCTGGACCATCTCTGTGCCGCCTGCCAGCGAAACGGTCGTTGCGGTGTCTGCAGGATGCAGCCAATCCGTGTCGATGAAAACACCGGCTTCCTGCAAGGCTCCGATGTAAGCACCGTAAACCTCCTTCTCCTTGGCCCAGTCTTCCGGTGTCATGTCGGCGAAATCGGCAGGGTTAGTGTAAAGCAAGAATGTGTAGCGCATTGAAAAAGCTCCCTTAAGATGTCGTTTTCAGGTTGGCGAGACCCTGTTCCAGAGTTTTGCCCATCATCCGATCCATGAAAAGACCAAAGACACGGGCAACCGGGTTCAGTCCCATGTCTGCCTCGACACGCCAAGTGACCAGCGTCTTGTCCTCATGCGGAACTGCCGTAAGGACTTGCTTGGGCTGACCCATCGGACCCAAATCAATCTCATAGGTGACGGATGTGTCACTGATCTCGGTCACGGTCTGCGTGCCTTTGCCGTCCTTGCCATCGAACCGGAAACCCGAACCGATACCGCGATCCGGCCCGAAAGGTTCGATCTTCAGATCGGGGTCGGCTGTACGATAGGGGTTGAAGCTGGTGAAGCCGCTGGTCGATCCGGCCCGGGCAATGATGTCGCCGTAAGCGGTTTCGATTTCGGCTTTGCGCTCGACCGTGACATGGCGCGGGGTCAGATAGATCGATGCAGTGATCGCGATCAGGGCTGCCGCACCGATGCCGATGGATTGAATGAGTGTCATAAGTCCCTCCGTTTGTCAGCGAAAGCGGTGTGCTTTCATTGACATGACGAACGAGACGCCGCGCGATCGACAGCGCGGCACAGATTATTTTCAGATAATTTGTAAGATATTATTTTTAAAAGATTATTTTCCCTAAATAGTTTTCTCTACATGATGACCTGCGGATTGAGGGCCACCGTCATCGTCCCCAAGGCGCGGTTCGTATCCGTGTCGATGATGGGAAAGCTTACCTTCATTTGGTAGACCTGCGTGCTTTCGTCCAATTCCACATCCCCGACCCGGACGTATCCTGACCCCTTGTGAAAAACCTCCAGGAACTGGGCTTCATCGCCTTGGAAGTAGTCGCTGGTCACACTGCTTATCGCAGCGTTAAGGCCTTTGGCATCAATCAGGATGATCTCTGTAATCGCGCCACCTGATGCGGCGACCCGTTCGCGAAGGTAGTCCGAGGCCGCCTTGTTCAGAATGGAAGAGATCACTGGTGTCTCAGCATTGCCGACCTCGGCTCTCCATTTCTGATCGAGGTCGGCAATTTCGGAGGCGGAGTGGCCGGCCGTTTCAATGTTGTTGGCCCGCAATGCATTGATCACCGTAGGCGTGTTGGCCCAAATCGAGATCACGTCTTTATAGTAGTCGCGCGCAAGAGGCTCAAATTCACCACCACCGGCTGATGCGGTAGACTTGCAAATACACAGGGCCAGCAACGCCGTCGTTCTTTTGAGGAACATGGAGCATCCTTTCATTCATATCCGAGGGACCACTGCTCTTTGACTAGAAAAGGATGTTTAAGGCCGGGTTATCAGGGGCTCGCCCGTTCATCCGTTTTGCTGGGCCTCCAGAAACTTGGCCGAGGCGATCATGGCCTCGCGCCCCGAAACGAAATGGTGATCAAACAGAGACCGTGCATTGCTGTTGTCGATCTCGAGCACCCGATCCAACTGCGGGAGAATGGACTTAACGGCCGGATCAAACATCGACAGCAAACGAAGAACCAGCTTTGGCGCCTTCCGGTCCGAGATCTTGCGATCGGGGAATGCCTGTTTGAGAATGCTCGCCATCTCGGGATACATCCACGCGCTTTCCGCGGCGATCACGCGCTGGCCCACTGATGCAGGGGTGTTTAGCGCCGCCACGTGCAGCGCTGAGACATCGGCCAAATCGACCACCGGCAGGCAGAAATTCGGAACCATTGGATCCTTGCCAAGCCAAATCCGTTCGATCACTTCCAGAGACGTGCCAAAGTGCCGATCCATCGGTGTGCCGCAGACAAGGCCGGGATGTATGGTGGTCAATTGCATGTCGGGATGATCGGCAACGAAATCCCAGGCCGCCTTTTCAGCAAGTGTCTTCGATTTCACATAAGCCGAGGCGGTTGGATGATTGATGTCTGTCCAATCCTGCGGCCCGAATTTGTGCTCGGCAGGCCGGTCCACATGCATGATTGCGACCATCGAAGATGTCAGAATCACGCGCGTAATGCCAGCCGCATCGGCTGCTCGCAAAGCCCGCAATGTACCATCGACGGCTGGTTTGATGATCTCTTGCTCGTCTTTCGGCTGCACCAACGGAAAGGGAGAGGCGGTGTGCAACAGCGCATCGACGCCCTTCATGGCCTCCGTCCAGCCGTCATCCTTACCCAGATCCAGTTCGACAAAGTCCAGTTGTTCGGGCGCCCCAAGCGCTGCGCGCACCTCATCTGCGCGGCTCATTGAACGTAGAGAGCCTCTAACATGATAGCCTTGATCCAAAAGATCCTTAGCGATGCGTTTTGCGATGAAACCGGTGATGCCGGTCAACAGGATGGTTTTCATAGATGTGCGTCCTGAACAGGTTGGATTACGGCTCAGATCGGATGCTGGATGGACAGATCAAGTCGGACGCAAATGAAAACCGCGCCAGAGGCCTGCTCTGGCGCGGTTCGTTAGCGCATTGGCGCGATTAGTGAATTAGCTCAGGATTCGGCGTGCAATGACCTGCGCTTGGATCTCTGCGGCCCCTTCGAAAATGTTGAGAATCCGGGCGTCGCACAGAACGCGGGAAATCTTGTATTCCAGCGCAAAGCCGTTGCCGCCGTGGATCTGTAGACCATTGTCTGCTGCGGCCCATGCGACCCGCGCCCCCAGCAGCTTTGCCATGCCCGCCTCCACGTCGCAGCGACGCCCTTCATCCTTTTCAAAGGCCGAAAAGTAGGTGAGCTGACGCGCGACCATGATCTCGACTGCCATCATGGCGAGTTTGTTGGCCACGCGGGGGAAGTTGATGAGTGCCTTGCCGAACTGTTTGCGATCCTGGGCGTATTGCATCGAGATATCCAGCGCCGATTGCGCGACACCTACGGCGCGGGCTGCGGTCTGGATGCGGGCTGACTCAAAAGTCTCCATGAGTTGTTTGAAGCCTTTGCCTTCCTCGCCGCCTAGAAGGTTGTCCCCTTTGACGTGGAAATCGTCGAAACCAAGCTCGTATTCCTTCATGCCACGATAGCCGAGCACTTCGATCTCGCCGCCAGTCATCCCCTCGGTGGGGAAGGGGTTTTCATCCGTTCCGGGTGCTTTTTCAGCGAGGAACATCGACAGACCTTTGTAGTCTGTCGTGTTCGGATCGGTCCGTGCCAGCAGCGTCATAACCTGCGTGCGGGTCGCGTGGGTGATCCAGGTCTTGTTGCCGGTGATCTTGTAATCGCCATTCTCGTCCTTAACGGCGCGGGTCCTCAATGATCCAAGGTCGGATCCGGTGTTGGGTTCCGTAAATACTGCGGTGGGTAACGTTTCGGCGCTGGCAAGCTGGGGCAGCCACTTTTGCTTTTGCTCTTCCGTGCCGCCCGCGATGATCAGTTCAGCCGCAATCTCTGACCGCGTGCCCAGCGATCCGACACCGATGTATCCGCGCGACAATTCTTCGGAGACCACGCACATCGACGCTTTCGACAGCCCGAAGCCTCCATACTCTTCGGGGATGGTCAGACCGAAGACGCCCATCTCGGCCAGTTCCTCGATCACCTCCATGGGGATCAACTCATCCTTGAGGTGCCAGTCATGTGCGTATGGTTCAACTTTTTCGACCGCATAGCGACGAAACTGCTCGCGGATCATCTCAAGCTCTTCATCCAGACCGCTTGCACCCACCGTGATGTTGGCCGATTGCTCTTGCATCAACTCGACGAGACGCACCCGTGCGGCTTGCGTGTTGCCCGACTGGGTCAGCGTCATTACCGCGCTGTCCATCATGCCGCGCATGTCATCCTGGCTAAGACCCATATCCTGCGGGCGCAAAACCTCGCCCTGGTTCATTTGGATGCCGCCATAGATCTGCCAGAGGTATTCTCCGAAGGCGATCTGGTGAATGAGTGCTTCGGTTTCCCCAAACTTCCGTTGGGTCTCAAGCGCGTCTGCCCATTTTTGCATTTCATGGAGCGACTGCACATATGTCGCTAGCCATGCGAGCCCGTGGGCTGCTGTTTGATGCTCTTCCACAAGGGCGCCTGAAATCCGTCCGCCATCGCTGACCATCGATTTCAAGCGGCTTTTTGCAAGGTCCAGAATTCCGTCGACCGGAGCCAAGGTTGCGCGTGTCAGCGTCAGAAGGTCGTCCAGCAGAACCCGCTGTGTGAGGCTGATATCTTGTCCGTCATGCGCCATGAATCACTTCCCTTTCTCCGGTGTTCTGCTGACCTAGTGCCTTCGCAGGTGCAGCGCAACAAATATTCATTTCGGTGCGGCAGTTTGTTCTATTCTTGCGCAGCGTTATTTTGCAGCGCAGCAAGATCAAGGTTATAGGCGGGCCATGGAAAGCCTGTTCAGCCTTATGTCGCCGTTGGATCTTCTGTTCGCAGGAAGTATCGCGGTTTTCGCAGGTTTCGTCAAAGGCACGGTGGGCTTTGCCATGCCGATGGTTCTGGTCTCGGGGCTCAATGTATTTCTGCAGCCGGATCTGGCTCTGGCCCTACTGATTCTCCCGACATTGTTTACGAATATCTTCCAAGCCACCCGCCAGGGCCTTGGTCCCGCATGGCAGGTGGCAAAAGACTTCTGGATCTACCTTGTCGTGGGCGGCACGGTTCTGGTGGCGGCCGCGCAACTTGTCCGGGTGCTCCCACCTCAGGCCATGCTTCTCATTATCGGGATCCCGGTGACATTCTTTGCTCTGCTTATGCTTGTAGGAGCAGGCTTCCATCTGGCCCGACGCAGCCCCCGACTTGAAGCGGCGATTGCGGCCTTTGCCGGATTTCTTGGCGGCCTATCAGGGATATGGGGCCCACCGACCGTCATGTACCTGACCGCATTGGGCACCGAGAAACACGCGCAAATGCGAGTGCAGGGAGTGATCTATGGGCTTGGATCGGTTTCGCTTGCGATCGCGCATGTCGGATCGGGCGTCCTGAACCAGGCCACGTGGCCTATGAGCGCTGCCCTTGTCCCACCCGCTTTCTTCGGCATGTGGCTGGGTGGGCTTCTTCTGGCGCGGATAGACCAGAAAATGTTCAGACGCGCGACGCTTTTGGTTCTGCTCGTGGCCGGGCTGAACCTGGTGCGCCGCGCAATCTGGGTTTAGGCACGTTTGGCTACCGTCATCCCCGACACGTCCTGAATAAACGTGACGATGCGAGACTTGATCTTTTCGTCTTCTATTGCAGCAACAGCGGTTACGATGTCCATTCCATTGTCTTGCTGAGCCTCCTCGGCGTCGTTCAGACCTTCAAAGAAATATGAGGTCGGGACGTCCAGGATCTGCGACAACTCGTAAAGACGGCTGGCAGCGATCCTGTTGGATCCGATTTCATATTTCTGAATTTGTTGGAAAGAGAGAGACAGATGCCGTGCGACATCTGTTTGGGACATCCGACGCAAAGTGCGGATTTGTTTCAAACGGCGACCGACGTGAACGTCTACTGGGTGTGACATGATACTAAATACCTCCGGTTGTGGTCCCAACGTTGATCCCGCATTCGGCGAATCCGATCAATTGGATAGATTTATACAATTTCTGGTTACGTATTTATCATTAATGGGTGATGAATTTACCCTTGTTGGTTCACGCATCATACATTAAATTAACTTTGTTTGCAGCAACCAGGCGACCATGAACGCACAACAGCACCATCCCCTTCTGTTTGAAATGATCAGGTCGTTCACCACTTTGGCGAGGCATCTCAACCTTAGCCACGCGGTGGCCGAGTTGAACAGCACGCGTCAGACAGTCCGCCGTCATATTGCACAATTGGAAGAAGCGCGCGGCGAAGCGCTGTTTGTTGTGAAAGACCGGCGGTACGAACTGACCGAGGCTGGCCTGTCAGCGCTTCCAGATGCGCTGGATATGCAGGCCCGCGCCAGCGCCTGGCTGCGGGGTCAGACTGGGGCGAACAATAACATGCAATATCTTACCGCCCAGGAAGGCGAGTGGGATTTTTTCCAGCAACAACAACCCGTTGGGCAGATCTGGGAGTACGACGATCCGCTCATGCGGGAAACATTCCGGGCTTGGGCCATGTCGGCGGGGCAGATCGAACATCCGGCCTTTACGCATGTGCGGCCTTATCTGATTGTCTACCGCCATACGGCGGCTGGTTGGATCTGCGTCGAATTCGGCGAAGAATCCTTTTACGTGCAGTGGTTCGGCCTGGCGATGGCGCGCAGCAGCATCGGTCGCCCGTTGGGCCGCATGCCGGGCGGTGAGGACTTTGCTCGGATGCTGGATCAGCCTTTCCATGATGTCGAAGCCTCACAATCGGCCCGGCTGGATCACATTTTCACCCAGGTTCCGCGTATGGAGAGCGTAGGACTTGAGCCGATCGCCTATCGTCGTTTGATGCTGGGCGGGCGGTTTCCTGACAACTCACTGGCGGTTCTGTCGCTGGTCACACCAACTGTGGAGATTGATGTTCCCGATTTGGACCCGGCCAGACTGGCGCGGGTTGAGAATTTTGCATCTGTGGTTTTCGACGCAGGTGAAGCAAAGTACGAGCGTTTTAATGTGAATTAGCGTAGTCTGAGCCTAGAACGGGTTCAGGAGTACGCCGATGACAATACAGTTTCCCGCCAACGGTTCGCACTTTTACGCGACGAGCCGCAATATATTGCGTGAGCATGGCATTGAGATCACAATAGGTAGTGATTTCGAAGAATATCAGCGAATCATTGAACTTGACCGGCCCATGCAGACGCTCGGCGCCCCTTTTGATCCGTCAATTCATAGTCTTAACGACAAAACAGCCTTCTGGCTGACAGGTCGCAGCCATGACGGGAGCTTGGTTCACACCCAGGCCGTTAAACGTGTGCCAATGCGCTCAAAAACGCTGGCGGGATATCTGCTTCGGAATTTTCGCGAGTATCCGCCCGCCCTGCCGGATCTCGATCTGGCGCGGTCACGCTATCGCGCCACGCCCGGGGCGCACAGGATCGACGGATCGGTGGTTTATCACGGTGAGGTTTGGATGGCACCCAGCCCTCTTTATCGCGGCATGGGGCTTTCTACCGTTCTGGCGCGCACCGGACTTATGGAGGCGCGCCGCAAATGGGACCCCGATTGGCTCTTCGGTCTGATGGCCCGCACGGTCGCATTTAAAGGCTTTGCCGAGCGGATGGGCTATATGCATAACGAACCAGGTGCGGTGCGTTGGTATCGCCATGGCAGCGACCAGCCTCTTGAAGGTTTCCTCAGCTATCTTAGCCGGGATGACCTGGCATTCCTCCTTGAAATGCCAGTTGCCGATTTGGTGGCTGAAGCCGCCTGATCTATCCGATGGCGGCGGCCTTCACGTCGTCATCAATATAGGGCAGATATTGCTCAAAGTTGGTCGAGAACATCTCGACCAACTTCGCAGCCTGGGCATCGTATCCAGCTGCATCTCCCCAGGTCCGGCGTGGATCCAGTAGGATGTCAGCAACGCCTGGTACGCTGACCGGCACATCAAAGCCGAAATATGGATCTTTGCGGAATTGCGCCTGCGCCAGCGTTCCGTTCAACGCGGATGTCAGAAGCGCGCGCGTTGCCCGTATCGGCATCCGGCTGCCCGTCCCATAAGCTCCGCCCGTCCAGCCGGTGTTCACCAGCCAACAGGTGGCACCGTGTTGGGCAATCTTTTCACGCAATAGGTTGCCAAAGACTTCGGGCCGCCGTGGCATAAAGGGCGCGCCGAAGCAGGTCGAGAAAGTGGGCTCGGGCTCTGTCACGCCACGTTCGGTCCCCGCGACCTTCGATGTGAAGCCCGAAAGGAAGTGATACATCGCTTGCGCAGGAGTGAGCCGCGCAATGGGAGGCAGAACACCAAATGCATCGCAGGTGAGCATAATGATGTTCTTGGGATGCCCGCCCAAGGCAGAGGCCGACGCATTCGAGATATAGTGCAGGGGATAAGCGCAGCGCATGTTGGCAGTCAGGCTGTCATCCTCGAAATCCAACTCTTTCGTTTCGTCATCGAAGATCATGTTTTCGATGACTGTCCCGAACTTCTCGGTGGTGGCGTAGATCTCGGGTTCGGCCTCGGCGCTCAGGTTGATCGTCTTGGCATAGCAGCCGCCTTCGAAGTTGAAGGTGCCGCGATCCGACCAGCCATGTTCATCATCTCCGATCAGCACGCGCCCCGGATCCGCCGACAGCGTTGTTTTGCCCGTACCGGACAGACCAAAGAAGATCGCTGTGTCGACGGGGTTGCCCTGTGCATGGTTGGCCGAACAATGCATCGGCATCACGCCCTTCTCGGGGAGTAGATAGTTGAGCAGGGTGAAAACGGATTTCTTGTTCTCGCCCGCATACTCCGTTCCGCCGATGAGGATCAACTTGCGGTCGAAATTCATCGCGATCACGGTCTCCGACCGGCAATCGTGTTTCGATGGATCCGCCTTGAATGTCGGGCAATTGATCACTGTGAAATCGGCCGTGAAGTCATTAAGATCCTCCCGATCCGGCCGCCGCAGCATGTGCCGGATGAAAAGCCCGTGCCAAGCCAGTTCCGTGACCATCCGCACGTTGATCGCATAGGATGGATCCGCCCCGCCAACGAGATCCTGCACGAAGTAATCGCGCCCTTTCATATGTGCGATCATGTCTTCGTAAAGCCGGTCGAAGCCTTCGGGTGACATGGCCGCGTTGTTGTCCCACCAGATGTTGTCAGCCACGCTGTCCGTCTTGACGACGTGTTTGTCCTTGGGGGACCGGCCTGTGAACTTGCCCGTGGTCACGAGGAAAGTGCCGCCTTTTCCGAGTGTGCCTTCGTCGCGCGACAGGGCTGCTTCGATCAGCGCGGGTTCGATCAGGTTGTAGTAGACATTCCCCAGCCCCTCGATCCCTTGATCTTCAAGCCGGAATTGCGGGTTTACCCGTCCAAATGTCATGCTGATGTCTCCTGTTTCCGCGGGGGCGCGGATCGCGTTACGAGGGGCAGGCTGTCGCACAAAACAACGCGCTTTCAGCCTTGCAATGCGGGTATTATCACTGGGTTACAAGACATGAACAGGCGCACTTGACGCAGTTAGCGCCATCAAGGCAGACTTTAGCCATGCTCACGTTTCCCCAACTCGCTCTTTGTGCGCGAAATTGGGTCAATTTAGTCAAATGTAACCCGATTAGGCCTCAATTGTGCCCAATTCCGATGGCTGATTCGAGCCTAAGAGCTGATTCGTGTCGTTGTGATGTTCGCGCAGTGCGAAAAGACAGGCACATCTGGGGCAAGAAAAGGAACGGACGATGTCGAAGATTGCGTTGGTGGACGATGACAGAAACATTCTGACATCCGTGTCCATGACACTCGAAGCGGAAGGCTTTGAGGTTGAGACTTACAATGATGGGCAGGCCGCTCTTGAGGCATTTAACAAAAAGATGCCCGACATGGCGGTTCTTGACATCAAGATGCCCCGGATGGATGGCATGGATCTGTTGCAGCGCCTGCGCCAGAAAACCACGATGCCGGTGATCTTCCTCACTTCGAAGGATGATGAGATCGACGAGGTGCTCGGCCTGCGCATGGGCGCGGACGATTATGTGAAAAAGCCGTTTTCTCAACGTCTTCTGGTCGAGCGGATCCGCGCATTGCTGCGGCGGCAGGAAGCGGTCGACGGCGACGTGGTGGGTGATACGGAAGAAACCAAAGTAATGGAACGCGGTGATCTGCGCATGGACCCGCTGCGTCACGCGGTCAGTTGGAAAGGCAAGGATGTCTCACTGACTGTGACGGAATTCCTGCTGCTTCAAGCGCTTGCACAACGCCCGGGCTTCGTCAAAAGTCGCGATCAACTGATGGATGTTGCCTACGACGATCAGGTCTATGTGGATGACCGGACAATCGACAGCCACATCAAACGTCTTCGCAAAAAGATGCGGACAGCCGATGATACCTTCTCGGCAATCGAAACTCTGTACGGTATCGGGTATCGTTATAACGAAGAATGATCCGTTGGGGCATTGCCCCGCAAACAGATGAGAGGCGCAGTGCCCGGCGATTAAACAATGGGCGCATCGCTTCGCAATCAGGTCAGGGGCCTTCTGCCCCGCCACAAAGGGTTGGCCGGTGAGGGACACCACCCAAGAGCCGTCGCGCATGGGCGACGTTGTCCTCGGAGAGGACTGGGTCACACCTGACAGTGCGGCCAACGGAGAGATCGTTGCCCCGCGCCAGCGCAGGGGCCTCTTTGCACTCCGCTCTTCTCCGCTGACGCGGAAGATTATCACCTTCAACTTGATCGCTTTGAACATTCTGGTTGCGGGTATCCTCTACCTGAACTCGACGCGCGACAGTCTGGCTATCCAGCGGATTTCATCTCTGGTCAGCGAGGCAGAGTTGATCTCGGACGTGATCGAGGCGCAGTTGCCCAGTGGCGCGCCCATTAACCTGGCGACGGGCTATGGTGTGGATGTTGATCTGACGCTGAACAATCTCGACCTGCGGAACGGGATCGAGGTTTTCGTCTTTGACCGACGCCCGGTGCTTGTTGCTACCCGCGTTGGCGAACAGACAGCGCAGCAAGTCGCCGATGCCGCTGGTGGCAGCAAGACCCTGCTGACGGATGGCCTGAATTGGCTCTGGGAGCGCATCTCGGCACCTTTCGCAGGAACCGGCGCAGTGCCGGTGCCTGTTTCCATGGCGGATCGCTTAAAGACCCTCGTTCCTGCCGCCCTTGCCGGAGAAACGCAGGTACGCGATGTGGTCGACGCCGCCGGCAATACGTTTTTTCAGGTTTTGACCCCTGTGATGAATGGCCAGACGCCGGTCGGGGTCGTCGCAGTGACATCGGCCAATGGTGAGATAGACAAGCTGGTGCGCGGAGAACGCGAGCGCGTGCTTCAGATGTTTGTCATCGCGACGCTTGTGTCGGTTGGCCTCAGCCTCGTGCTGGCCTCGACAATCGCGAACCCCTTGGCCGATCTGGCCGCTGCTGCCGAACTGGGACGGGATCGCAACACCCGCAAGATGAACAATCCCGGTCGCATCAGGATCCCTGACCTGACTGCGCGACCGGATGAGATCGGGCGGTTGTCCGGGGCGCTTCGCGGGATGATCTCGGCTCTCTATAACCGGATCGATGGCAACGAACAGTTCGCCGCCGACGTGGCGCATGAGATCAAGAACCCTCTGGCCTCGCTGCGGTCTGCTGTCGGCACGATGCGGGTCGTCAAAAGGGACGAGCAGCGCGGCAAGCTGCTAGACGTTATCGAACATGACGTACGGCGCATGGACCGGCTGGTCAGCGACATCGCCAATGCCTCGCGCCTGGATGCGGAGTTGGTCAAGGAAGATGAAGAACCCTTCGATCTCCTCAAGATGATCGAGAACCTGTCGCGTTACTTGGGTGAGGAGGCTGACAACAAAGGCGTTGAGTTTATCATCGACCTGCCGAATGAACATATCAGCATCACAGGGCTTGAAGCGAGACTGGCGCAGGTCTTCGTCAATCTGATCACCAACGCCACGTCCTTCTGCGGCGAAGGGGACGCGATCCGGGTCTGGGTTCGCAAGCGCCAGAACCGCGTGCTGATCGTGGTCGAAGATACAGGTCCCGGTATCCCGGAAGAAGCGATTACCAAAATCTTCAAACGCTTCTACAGCGAACGACCGCAGGAGCATTTCGGGAACAATTCCGGCCTCGGTCTGGCCATCTCCAAGCAGATCGTTGAGGCGCATGGCGGTGTGATCTGGGCCGAAAACATCCGGCCCACCGATGCGGATGCCGGATCAGAGCCTTTGGGCGCACGTTTTGTTGTGGGTCTGCCGGTCTAGGACATGTCCACATCACCGCTGATCCTGCATGCCACGACCATCGCAGCGGCCGGGCAGGGGGCGTTGATCTCTGGTGCCTCTGGCAGCGGAAAATCCTCACTCGCACTGCAACTCATAGCGCTCGGTGCGCAGCTTGTTTCGGATGATCGCACCCAGATTGAAAGGGACGGCGACAGACTGATTGCCAGCGTGCCAACCAGCATCAGCGGTGTGATTGAGGCCCGCGGCATTGGTATCCTGCGCGCGACTGCTGCCGGGCCGACGGCCTTATCAGTTATCATTGATCTGGACCAGACCGAAGCCGCCCGTTTTCCACCGCTGCGCCATCGAAGCGTTTTGGATGTGGCCTTGCCTCTTCTACACAAAGTCGAGAATTCCGCTTGGCCTGCCGCTCTCTTGCAATATCTAACGGCAGGCAGGACAGATCCAACATGAAAGACCGAAGCCCCGACAGCCCCGCACGCCGCCTTGTGCTTGTCACCGGCCCCTCGGGCGCCGGCAGGTCCAGTGCGATCCGCGTGCTTGAGGATCTGGGCTACGAAACCATCGACAATATGCCGCTGCGCCTGATCCGTCCTTTGTTGGAAGATCCTGCAACCGACCGCCCCCTGGCCTTGGGTATGGACCCTCGCAACCGTCATTTTTCGATCACGGCCGTAACCGACGCCCTTGGTCAGATCGCGGGAGTGCCCGGCCTGGTGCCAGAATTGCTGTACCTCGATTGTGCGACAGATGTGCTGCTCCAGCGCTTCTCAGAAACCCGACGCAGGCACCCCCTAGCGGAAGAGGACCGGGTTGAGGCGGGCATTCAACGCGAATTGCAACTGCTCAACCCTCTCAAGGCCCGCGCTGATGTGCTGATCGACACCACAGCTCTGAACGTGCATCAACTGCGCGCCGAGGTCGAACACTGGTTCGCCCCGGAAGCGGCCACCACTCTTGCCGTGTCGATCCAAAGCTTTTCCTACAAACGGGGCCTGCCGCGATCGGTCGACATGGTCTTTGATTGCCGGTTTCTGAAAAACCCATACTGGGAGCCTGCCTTGCGAAGCCTTACAGGGCAGGATGCGGCGGTACGTGACCACATCGCGACGGATCCACGGGCGCAGGCGTTCGAAACCAAGATCAGAGATCTTCTGCTGTTCCTGCTGCCCGCACATCGGGAAGAGGGAAAGTCGCACCTTTCCGTCGCCTTTGGGTGTACCGGGGGGCAACATCGGTCGGTTGCCATGGCGGAAACCTTGTCGACAGCCCTTGCAGAGGCTGGCTGGCAGGTGTCAACTAGGCATCGTGAACTGGATCGCCACAAGCGAAACGAGGGTGCCGGGTGATTGGTATAGTGATTGTGGCACATGGGGGTCTGGCGGGCGAATATCTTGCTGCGATCGAACATGTGGTGGGCAAGCAGCCCGGCATGAAAGCCATTGCGATCGAAGCCAACCATGACCGAAAAGCCAAAGAGGCCGAGATCTGCCGCGCCGCCGACGGCGTCGATACCGGGGCCGGGGTTGTTCTGGTGACGGACCTTTTCGGTGGCTCACCATCGAACCTCAGTTTAATGGCATGCAAGCCCCCGAACAGGCGCATTCTTTACGGGGCCAACCTGCCCATGCTTCTTAAACTGGCCAAAAGCCGCCATAAGTCAGTTCCGGACGCCGTTCGAGATGCACTTGATGCGGGGAAGAAGTACATCAACAGCCAGAATATCAGCGCTGACCCGGCCATCCAGAAAGACCCGGCGCCTGAAGACGAAGATACATGACCCAGCGAAAAGTTCAGATCGTAAATGAAAAGGGGCTTCATGCCCGTGCATCCGCCAAATTCGTAGAGGTCGTCGAGGCATTTGACGCCACCTGTGAGGTTAGCAAGGATGGTATGTCTGCATCAGGCGACAGCATAATGGGACTTTTGATGTTGGCAGCGGAAAGAGGAACATTTATCGATATCGAAACAAACGGCCCCGATGCGGAAGCTCTGGCAGCGGCGGTAGAGACGCTGATTGCGGACAGATTTGGGGAAACGGTCTGACCCGTCGGGCCAACACAGCGAAAGATGCGCGAGCCTTGGTAGACAGCTCACAAGATGTCATGGGGGCGACCTCCGAACCGGTCACATTCACCAAATATGACCGACGCAGCCTCAGCTACGCGTCCACGTTCGATGATCCGGTTAAAGCATCGATCATCAGGATTATGGAAGCCTTCACCGGAAAGCTGACCATTCTGCGGCTGATCCGGAAATTCGAACGTCAGGGCGCCCCGCAGGGTCAGGCGTTCTGGCGGGCTTGCCTAGACGTGATGGGCATAGACCTGACCACACCGCAGCATCAGCTCGAGCGGATCCCCGGTGAAGGGCCGGTGATCGTCGTCGCAAACCACCCGCACGGGATGGTCGATGGCATGATCTTTGCGGATCTGATCGGGCGCGTTCGGCCCGATTACCGCATTCTGACACGCTCGCTTCTGACTGTAATCGATGAGGTCGCGGGCAGCTACATGATCCCAGTGCCCTTTCCACATGATCAAGATGCGCAGCGCAAGGGCGTGGAAATGCGGGCCAAGGCGATGGAGCATTTGCGCAACGGGGGTGTTGTGTCGTTGTTCCCCTCAGGCGTTGTGGCCTCGTCCGAGACTTGGTTCGGTCCTGCCATTGAGGGTGAGTGGAACGTCTTCACTGCCAAGTTGATCCGTCGGTCCGGCGCGACGGTGGTGCCAATGAAGTTTCCGGGTCAGAACAGCAGGGCATATCAGATCGCAAACAAGCTTTCTCCGATCATGCGGCAGGGTCTGCTTCTGCACGAGATCGTCTATTCGCTCAACAAACCGCAGGGTCCGATCGTCGGTGACCCGATTGATCCGGCCAAGATCGAAAGTTTCGCCGATGACCCTCGCGGGTTCATGTCCTGGCTTCGGGAACATACTCTGTCGCTTGAAGACTGACTCCACCGTATCATAGGTGCCCTTCGTGCCGGACCGAAGCGATACCGACAGAATACAGACATCGATTTTCTGAGTATTTTAGCGATTACGAGGTCGACCGTCGTGCCGATGACTACCTTGTCGGGACGGGTATCTCGCCACGGTAGTCATAAAATCCGCGTTGCGATTTCCGGCCCAGCCAGCCGGCCTCAACATACTTTGTCAAAAGCGGGCAGGGGCGATACTTTGTGTCCGCCAGCCCGTCATGCAACACGTTCATGATCGCAAGACACGTGTCCAAGCCGATGAAGTCGGCCAACTCCAACGGACCCATCGGGTGATTGGCGCCCAGCTTCATGGAGCTGTCGATCGATCGCACGCTGCCCACCCCTTCATAAAGCGTATAGACAGCCTCGTTGATCATCGGCATCAGGATCCGGTTGACGATGAAGGCTGGGAAATCCTCTGCACTGGCTGCGGTCTTGCCAAGGCGATCGACCACGGACTTGCAGGATTTGTAGGTTTCCTCATTGGTGGCGATTCCGCGAATAAGTTCAACCAGTTGCATTACAGGAACCGGATTCATGAAATGAAACCCCATGAACTTTTCTGGCCGATCCGTCCGGCTGGCAAGCCGCGTGATCGAGATCGAAGAGGTGTTCGAGGTCAGGATGGTATGCGGTTGCAGATGCGGCAGCAGATCTTCGAAAATGGCTTGTTTGATTGTCTCGCGTTCCGTCGCGGCTTCGATGACCAGATCGCTGTTTCCAAGCTCTGTCAGGGTGCCGGTGGTGCGGATGCGGGACAAGGCTGCATGTTTTTCATCGGCGCTTATTTTGTCGCGGCTCACTTGTCGGTCGAGGTTCTTGTCGATCAGCGAAACTGCGGCTTTGAGCGCATCGTCGCTGACGTCATTTAGAAGAACGTTGTAGCCTGCCAGGGCCATGACATGCGCGATGCCGTTGCCCATCTGTCCGGCGCCGACAATGCCCACTTTCGCAATATCCATCCACCGCAACTCCAGCCCATTTGACCGCACCTTAAGGCCACCTGATCCCCACCTGCAAGGCCCCATCAGGCAGCGTTAGGAGTTATTAAATTTCTCTCTGACATGCTGCTCCTCGGGTGAAAAATGGGTGGTGAAGATGAGCTTTGATGCTTTGCTGGAACGCGGTATCGATTACATGCCGTGCAAATATGAAAATTCGAACGTCATGTTCCGGGGTCCGCGCCGTAATCTCGATAAGCCGTTCGTCGCTTTTCTGGGCGGTACGGAGACATACGGGAAGTTCATCGGACGTCCCTTTCCCGATCGGGTCGAAGACATCCTCGACAAGGTTTGCGTCAACTTCGGTTGCGACAATGCCGGTGTGGATGTTTTTCTAAACGATCCCTTCTTACGTGAAGTGGTCTCGCGGGCAGAGGTCACGGTCATTCAGACATTGAGCCCGCGCAATCTGAGCAACAGGCTGTACTCAGTCCACCCCCGCAGAAATGATCGCTTCCTGCGACCGTCAAAGCTTATGGGTACGATCTACGATGAGCTTGACTTCGCAGATTTCAATTTCACCAAGCATCTTCTGACGCACATTCATTCTGCCGCGCCCGATCAGTTTGACATCGTGGTCGAGGAGCTACAGGACACCTGGCGATCTCGGATGAGGATGTTGTTTGGGCAAATCCCGGGTAAGACCATCCTGCTGCACATCGCTGATCCGGTCGCTGAACACGCTGCAAAGCCAGAAGGGCGTGATCCTTGGTTTTTGACGAAGGACATGATCGAAGATTTTCGACCGCTGGCCTCGGCCGTGATTGAGCTGGCGCCAAAGCCAGCGGGACTGGCAGCGGATACTGACGGGATGGTTTTTTCGGAGATGGAAGCCGACATCGCCAAGACGATGCTCGGTTCGGATGCCCATGCGGAAATCGCACAGGTCGTCGCGGATACGTTAAAGCGGATCTTATAGTGCAAAAGGCCCGCTGATAGAAGCGGGCCTTCACGTAAGGCTATGTTATGATCAGAGCTTTTCGATCAGCTCTGGCACCGCGTCAAAGAGATCGGCAACAAGACCGTAATCTGCCACTTGGAAGATCGGAGCCTCTTCGTCCTTGTTGATGGCGACGATGACCTTGCTGTCCTTCATGCCTGCCAGGTGTTGAATGGCACCCGAGATACCAACAGCCACATACAGCTCTGGTGCAACAACTTTGCCAGTTTGGCCAACTTGCCAGTCGTTCGGGGCATAGCCTGAATCCACCGCCGCACGCGAGGCACCAACTGCTGCACCAAGCTTATCCGCGAGCTTTTCGATCAGGTTGAAATCGTCCTCGGAGCCGACACCGCGGCCGCCGGATACGACCACACCGGCCGAGGTCAGTTCGGGACGGTCACTTTCTGCCACCTTATCTTCGACCCATGCAGACAGGCCTGGATCTGCAGCAGCGCTGACAGTCTCGACCGGAGCGGAATTGCCCGTAGCAGCTGCGTCAAATGTCGATGTCCGGAATGTCACGACCTTTTTGGCATCCGAAGACTTGATCGTTTGGATGGCGTTGCCGGCATAAATCGGACGTTCAAAGGTGCTGCCATCAACCACCCCGGATGCGTCTGAAATCACCATGACGTCCAAAAGTGCGGCAACCCGCGGCATGACATTCTTTGCGTCCGTTGTGGCAGGGGCCACGATGTGTTCGTAGTCGCCCGCCAGATTGACGATGAGTGCCGCTGTCGCTTCCGCCAAGCGGTGGCCCAGCGTTGCGTCTTCGGCAACAAGCACCTTTGCAACGCCGTCCAGCGTGGCAGCCGATGCGCCTGCTGCTGAAGCATTTGCACCAGCGCAAAGGACAGTCACATCACCCAATTTAGCCGCCGCTGTCACAGCCTTTGCGGTGGCGTCCATCGACAGCTCACCATCATTCACTTCGCCCAAAAGAAGAACTGACATCAGACGGCTCCTGCTTCCTTTAGTTTCGACACAAGCTCGTCGACCGAGCCCACCTTGATCCCAGCCGCGCGCGCTGCTGGCTCTTCCGTTTTCACGATCTCAAGTCGAGGGGTCGCTTCGACGCCGTAGTCTGCCGCCGTCTTCTCATCCAGCGGTTTCTTCTTCGCTTTCATGATGTTCGGCAGCGACGCATACCGCGGTTCATTCAGGCGCAAGTCGACCGTGATCACGGTTGGCATGTTGACGCTGATCGTCTGCAAGCCGCCGTCAACCTCACGTGTGACATTTGCCTTGTCCCCTTCGATCTCGACCTCGGAAGCGAAGGTGGCCTGGCTCCAGCCCATGAGGGCGGACAGCATCTGGCCGGTGGCATTCATGTCATTGTCAATCGCCTGCTTGCCGCAAAGAACCAGGCCAGGCTGTTCCTCTTCGACCACCTTGGCGAGGATCTTCGCCACGGTCAGCGGTTCGACGTCATTGTGTACATCATCGGTAGCGATCACGAGGATGGCTCGATCCGCACCCATTGCCAAAGCCGTGCGCAGTGTTTCCTGCGACTGCTTGACCCCGATCGACACGGCGACAACCTCATCGGCCTGCCCGGCTTCTTTCAAGCGGATGGCCTGTTCGACGGCAATCTCGTCGAAGGGGTTCATCGACATCTTCACGTTGGCCAGATCGACACCGCTGCCATCCGCTTTGACGCGAACTTTCACGTTGTAGTCAATCACGCGTTTGACGGGTACCAACACCTTCATAAGCGTTCCTCTCCTAAATTCCCGACTCGCTCGGGTCTGTCCCACACTCTTGGTTCTGCGTTGGTTTAGCGAAGGCTGCGCGGTCGAAACAGGGTAAAATCGTCACGTCTTGGCCCAACGACGCCGCGTTTTGGGGTCATAATGCGCCTATAGGTCTCATTCGCGTGTCGTTCCGGCTCTTCCATGTCCGCTTGCAGAGGTGGCTGAACACGAAATCCTGCGACCTTATCGGTTGGCGCCTGGCACCCAAAGAACGTCTGTCTTGCCATTCTCGTTGGCGATCCTCGCGGCGACAAAAAACCAGTCGCTGAGCCGGTTGAGATACTTTACCGCAGCCGGGTTGACCGCCTCCATCGTGGCAAGCTCCACCGACAGGCGTTCGGCCCTGCGCGCAACAGTTCGGCAGACATGCAGATGTGCCGACAGTTTTGATCCACCCGGCAGGATGAAACTGCGCAGGGGGTCAAGCTGGTCGTTCATCGCGTCGATTTCCGCCTCCAGCCGGTCGACTTGTGCTTCGGTCATGCGCAACGGTGGATATTCGGCTTCGGCGTCCTTTTCCATGTCAGGACGACAAAGATCGGCCCCCAAATCGAAAAGGTCGTTCTGAATGCGACTGAGGGCTGTGTCGACATCCCCGTCCGCCTCCAGCCGTGCGACGCCGACAAAGCAATTCAGTTCATCCGCCGTGCCGTAGGCTGTGACCCGCATGGCGTGTTTGGCGACACGTGCGCCGTTGCCCAATGCGGTTTCGCCCGCGTCACCGGTTTTTGTGTAGATCTTATTGAGAACGACCATGCGCCTAGCCTCCGTTTCTTCTTAGTACAATGACAAGGACAATCAGCAGCACCGCAACAAACTGAGCGCCAAGACGGTAGCGCATCAGCTTGTTGGAGTTCTTCTGTGCCCAACCGCTGCCCTTAGCGAAGCCGCCCAAACCGAGCATCAGAACGACCACGACCGCGAAACAGGCGAGCAAAACAAGATAAAACAGCAGATCGTCAGCCATGAGATGTCCTTCAGTCGGTATTTGGCGCCATGATGTAGGGTCTTGGACGGGAAAGGCGAATGGCTTTAACCAAGTGCAATGATCGCATCAAGCGCGCGTGTCGGCAGCAATCTGCGAAGCGCAGACATAATATATGTCGGCGTCGTCACGAAGTAACGGGGGCGTGGTTTGGGGCTTTCAAGCGCGTGGATCAGCTTTTCCAACACGGCCTGTGGGGGAAGTTCGAAGCGATCAGGTTTTTCTTTAGTTTCATAGAGCCGCTTGAGAAGTTTCGCTTCATACTGCGGCTGTCTGGGGGATGCGCGCCAATCGATCCACCGCTCAAAATGCGGGATGGAGTTTTTGCGGATCTTGCTGGTCACGGGGCCTGGTTCAATCAATACGATGTGGATACCTGTATCCCGCATTTCGATGCGCATCGTATCTGTCAGACCTTCCAGAGCGAACTTGGTCGAACTGTAGGCACCACGCCAGGGCATGGTGACAAACCCCAGAACGGACGAGCACTGGATGATACGCCCCTGACCCTGTTTCCTCATTATCGGGATCACCTGACGGGTCAGATCATGCCATCCGAAGAAGTTTGCCTCGAATATGGCGCGCAACGCATCTGTCGGCAGATCCTCGACAGCGCCCGGTGTCCCGTGCGCACCGTTGTTAAAGAGTGCATCAATCGTGCCACCGGTCTCGGACAGCACCGTTGCAAGGCCCGAGGAGATACTGGCGGGATCGGTATAGTCGATCCGGGGGGCATTGAATCCCATGTCACGAAGTCTTTCGCAATCCTCCGCCAGGCGGCAAGACGCAAAGACTCTCCATCCACGATCTCGCAGGCCCTCCGCACAGGCATAGCCGATGCCCGACGAGCATCCCGTGATGAGTATCGTCTTTTCTGCCATTTTCTGTCCTGCTGATGGCGGGAGATAGCGGCTTTGGACGGAATTGCAATCAGCCGAGGGTCAGAAGAAAGTCGGCCATCCAGCCCTCACGTCCGCCATCAGCCGGGCGCAGCCGGACCCAACCGGTTCCGGTGTCCTCCAAAACGATGACCCGGTCACCTTTCCTGAGCTGATCGACAACTTCGTAGTCTGTTCCAGGGCCGCTGCGGACGTTGACGGATGTCCCGGTGACGCGAGCAATTTGACTGTTGTCGACATCGGCGGTCGTTTCACTGGCGGCGCTATTCGTGTTGGGTGCGTCCTGATCAGCGGCACTGCGACCGAAAACGACTGGCGTAATGATCGCCTGTCCGGTCAGTCGAGGTTTTAATATTGTCTCAGGCGCAACGGCCCGGTTGATTGCGGGGATCGGTTGCGGCTCATTGCGTCGCTGCCGCGCTGCGATCGTACGAAGACGCGCATTGGTGCGGGTCAGAAGCACCTCGTTCATGGATGTCAGGTCAAGAGAGATGCGCGACACCTCAATCTCTTCCGTCATGTCTTCTTCGATGGTGGCCTCGCTGGGCAGGGGACCATCAATGCGGGAGGCCAGTGTTTCGCGCGGGTCGAAATCAGTGCCTCCACTCATCTCAAAAAAAACGAGTGCCAGAAAGAGAAAACCAACAATTACAAACCGCACAACACGCTCCCCGAATCCACTTTGAGCACACCCACCACGCTTTTATCAGATCAGACCAGCCACTGCACAATTAAACGCAAAACTGTGCTGAAAGGTTTCTGGCGTGGCGCTGCTGTGACTCTTGATCGCGACGCAGCGTTTTAGGCGCCTGATGATGCCTTGTTCGTGCCATGTGGCCCCGTTACAGAAGATGAGATGTCGGACGAAGCAGACATACCAGAAATGGATCTGAGCGAACCGCTCCGCCGTGCCTTGGGCGAGCGGTACCTGACCTATGCGCTTTCGACGATCATGCATCGGGCTTTGCCCGATGCTCGCGATGGGCTTAAACCGGTGCATCGCCGGATCATCTACGCGATGCACCGGTTGCGGCTGGCACCCAGCGGGAAGTTCCTTAAATCGGCCAAGATCAGCGGCGACACGATGGGGGATTTTCACCCGCACGGGGACGCAGCAATCTACGATGCTATGGCCCGTCTCGCCCAGGATTTCAACGTCCGGTATCCGCTGGTGGATGGACAAGGCAACTTTGGCAACATCGACGGCGACAATCCGGCAGCTTCGCGCTACACGGAGGCGCGTATGACGATCGTTGCCGAAGCCTTGCTGGAAGGTCTTGACGAAAACGCCGTCGATTTTCGCGACAATTATGACGGTCGGCTTGAGGAGCCTGCCGTCCTGCCGGCGACCTTTCCGAACCTCTTGGCCAACGGCGCGGCCGGTATTGCGGTGGGAATGGCGACCAATATTCCGCCCCACAATGTCGCGGAGCTTGTTGATGCCTGCCTGCATCTGATCAAGACACCGGATGCGCGGGACGATACGCTTTTGAATTATGTGCCGGGCCCTGATTTCCCTACGGGTGGCATCATCGTCGAACCGCCAGAGGCGATCGCGCAGGCCTATCGAACGGGCAAAGGCGGCTTCCGTCTGCGCTGTCGCTACGAGGTCGAAGATCTGGGTCGTGGCCAGTGGCAGATTGTCGTCACCGAGATCCCCTATCAGGTCCAGAAATCAAAGCTGATCGAAAAGCTGGCGGAACTGATCCAGACCAAGAAGATCCCTATTCTGGCAGATGTGCGAGATGAAAGTGCTGACGACATTCGCTTAATCCTCGAACCCCGGACTAAGAATGTGGATCCGGATGTGATGATGGGGATGCTGTACCGGAACTCTGATCTCGAAGTACGGTTTTCGCTGAATATGAATGTGCTGATCGACGGGGTAACCCCAAAGGTCTGCAGCATGAAGGAAGTGCTGAGCGCTTTCCTCGATTTCCGGCGCGAGGTGCTGATCCGGCGCAGCGAGCACCGGATGGAAAAGATCGACCACCGGCTCGAGGTGCTGGAAGGGTTGATCGTAGCCTTCTTGAACCTCGATCGGGTGATCGACATCATCCGGTACGACGAAGATCCTAAGACCGCACTAATGCGCGAGGACTGGTCAAAGCACCATTCCCGCGCCATGAGCGAGGTCGACTATGTGACGCCCGCAGAAGGGGACGGTGAACTGAGCGAGGTGCAGGTCGAAGCTATCCTGAACATGCGTCTGCGGTCGCTGCGGCGTTTGGAAGAGATGGAGCTTCTGCGCGAACAATCCAAGCTGATGGAGGAACGCGCAGGCCTCGAGGATTTGTTGGACAATGAAAGCCTGCAATGGGCGACCATCTCAGATCAGTTGCGCGAGGTGAAGAAGAAATTCGGCAAGAATTATGAAGGAGGCGCGCGCCGCACCACTTTTGCCGAAGCTGCCGAGATCGAAGAGGTGCCGCTTGAGGCCATGATCGAACGCGAGCCGATTACCATCGTGTTCAGCCAGATGGGTTGGGTCCGGGCGATGACCGGGCATATCGATCTTGGGCGCGAACTGAAGTTCAAGGACGGTGACGGGCCGCGCTTTATCTTCCACGCAGAGACGACGGATCGGTTGGTTCTCTTCGGATCGAACGGGCGGTTCTACACCGTAAGCGCATCAAACCTGCCGGGCGGACGTGGCATGGGTGAGCCTGTCCGCCTTATGGTCGACCTGCCGAACGAGGCCGATATCGTAAGCACTTTCGCCCACAGGGCCGGGCGCAAGTTGCTCGTTGCATCGTCGGCAGGTGATGGCTTTGTGGTGACAGAAGAGGATGTTATCGCGCAAACCAGAAGCGGAAAACAGGTGCTAAATGTGCGAGGCGACGTTCGTGCGGCTGTGTGTAAACCTGTGGATGGAGACAGCGTTGCCGTCGTGGGTGAGAACCGGAAAGTGCTGGTTTTTGGCCTTGATGAGTTGCCCGAAATGGGGCGAGGAAAAGGGGTCAGGCTTCAGAAATACAAGGACGGCGGCCTGAGCGACGCGACCACGTTCACTCGTTCGGAAGGTCTCAGTTGGCTGGATCCGGCAGGTCGGCGACGGACCGAAACAGACCTCGACGAATGGGTTGGGAAGCGTGCGAGCTCTGGCCGAATGGCCCCTCGGGGCTTCCCACGCGACAACCGCTTTAACGGGGCTTCATGAACAACGCATAAGAACCGAGTTTTAAAGTACTGAGGGACAAAAGGTATGACACCAGACACAATTCACGCGAAGTATTTTGGCAAGGGCTGGCCGCTTTTTACGCTCTATTTGAAAACGGCTTTTCTAACGTTGATCACCCTGGGGATTTATCGATTTTGGGCAAAGACGCGCATCCGGAAATACGTCTGGTCCTCGGTCAGCGCGGACAATGATAGTTTCGAATACACAGGAACCGGTCTTGAGAAGTTTCTTGGCTTTCTGATCGCGATCGTTGTGCTGGCGATCTACCTCGGCGTCGTGCAGATGGTGCTGTTCTATCTGGGTCTCAATCTCTTCGTTGACCCGGACGAGGCGACACCAGCCCAGATCGCGCTGCAAGGCCTTGGCTTTTCGATTACATTCCTTGCCGTCGTGCCGCTCTTGATGTTTGCGCAATATCGCGCGCGCCGATACAAAATGGCGCGCACACGGTGGCGCAGCATCCGCTTTGGGATGGAGAAGGGCGCGTGGGCCTACGCGTTTCGGGCCATCGGTTACTACATCCTAGTGGCGCTGAGCCTGGGTATTCTCCAACCTCTCGCCACCTTCAAACTCGAGAAGTACATGGCTGACCGCAGCTGGTTTGGTGACGCGAAGTTTGTTCAGCATGGACGCTGGCAAAGCCTTTATCCCGGCCTGAAGCACGTGCTTTATGGTTTGCTGGTGCTGATTGTCGGCGCCGGGGTTGGTGCTGCCCTTGAACTCATGCTGCTTGCAGGCGCATCGCTTGCCGTTGGCTACATCTGGTTGATGATCGGCTTCGTCTACTACAGGATTTATGCGTTCAATTATCTTACCAGCAATAAGGTGCTTGACGGTGTTGTGACGTTTGAGGCGCAATCCAGAACCGGGTTCGTGATCATTCAGATTGTCATCGGCGGTGTGCTTTCCATGGTTGTGTTAGGAGTTTTTGGAGCCCTTATCGCCGGATCTGTGTTCTTTATGCAGTCAGAAATGTCGGGGGGCGAGATACCAGTCTTCGCAATCGCCGTTATGACCGCGTTGTACGTTGCGCTACTTCTTGTCTTGGGCGGTCTGGCTTTGGTTGTCATCAACCAACCGATCATCGGACATATGGTGAGCAACACGAGTGCCTTTCACACGGAACATCTAGACAACATCCGGCAGCGTGTTGCGGACACCAGTGCAGATGCGGAAGGCTTTGCAGATGCTTTGGACATAGGTGGCGCGATCTGACATGTCCGAGGGCCGCTTTTTTGATGGAGAGACCGGCAAGCGACTGGATGTCGATCTGCGCATCGACCGGGCGGCCCAGACATTACGTATCACGCATCCAGACCTGCCGATGGGTTCTCAGTATTGGCCGTTGGATGCCATTCGTGCCTTGGCGGATCATGCGCGGCCAGACCAGCTTGTCCTGTCTCTGCGCACTGATATAGCGCTGGATTCTGCTCTGATCACCACGGCGCGACTGACTGTCTCCGAAGGCGAGATGGTACGCGATCTCAAAAGCCTTTGTCCCTCGCTTTACCGGGTGGATCGTGCACCTGGCACGGCGCGCAGGATTGCGGTCAGGGCGGTGGGGGCCATCGCAGCGCTGGTCATCATGCTAGTCGTCATCCTGCCCCGCATGGCGGACACGTTGGCCGTCATGATCCCTATCGAAAGCGAGGTTGCCTACGGGCAAAGCGTCGTCCGGCAGATGGAACGTGCCTTTGGTGGGCAGAGCCCAGGTGGGTTGGTTTGCTCGACACCGGACGGGGATGCGGCACTGGCCAGCATGACCGACCGGCTGAAATCCGGAACAGACGTCGACTATGATCTGAACGTGGTTGTCTTCAATCATCCGCTTGTGAACGCCTTCGCGGCTCCGGGCGGCCAGATTGTTCTGACAAAGGGACTTCTCAAGAACGCGGACCATCCTGATCAGGTGGCAGCCGTCCTTGCGCATGAGATCGGGCATGTTGAAAATCGTGATACGACACGCAACGCGTTGCGCGCTTCGGGCTCAGCTGGGCTATTGTCCATGGTCCTTGGCGATTTCGCGGGTGGCACTGCCGTGCTGGTCGCGACTGACTTGATGTTGAACGCCTCCTACACACGCGACGCCGAAGCCAAGGCGGACCGCTATGCCCTCGAAATGATCAACAATGCGGGGATTAGCGCCGAAGGCATGGCGAAGTTCTTTGACAATCTGGGTAAGATTGAAAGGTCGGGGCCGGAACTGCCGTCTTACTTCGCGACCCATCCACAAACGCGCATTAGGGCGCAGGCGGCACGGGACTTTGCCACATCGCAGGGATACACAAGATCTGCCTTGCGCCCAGTGGAGTGGGACGCACTTCAATCGATATGCGACGGCAAGTCTGCGCAGGACAAATGATCAGATGAAGACGCCGCATGTTTGAACGCTATGCAGTCTATTACACGCCCGCACCGGGGACCGCGTTGGCAGAGTTTGGCGCCGCTTGGCTTGGCTGGGATAGCGCGCGGGGACACTTGGTCGAACATCTTGCTGCCGTCGGTATTGATCTGCAAAAAATCACCGACCGCCCACGCAAGTACGGGTTTCACGGAACGATAAAACCACCTTTCCGATTGGCGAACGGATGCGAGGTCTCGGCTCTGGAGGATGCCGTCGGTCGGCTTGCGGCCAATCTTAGATCAGTGCGTTTGCACAAAGGTTTGCAACTGGCCCGGCTTGGCCGATTTCTGGCGCTGATGCCTGCTGGCGATGTTTCGGCTCTTAATCATCTTGCGAGCGAAGTTGTCAGCAAACTGGACCACTTTCGTGCCCCACTGACGGAGGAAGAGTTTGCGCGACGGAGATCAACGCGATTGACCCCTCAACAGGACGCAAATCTTGCCCGCTGGGGATATCCTTTTGTGATGGACGAATTTCGGTTTCATTTGACGCTTACCGGGCCCTTGACCGACGCAATGATCAGTGATGCGAACGCTGCGCTGTCCTGCGCGTTGGCAAATCTTTCTCTCAACTCTTTCGATATCGATGCGCTCACCGTCTTGGGTGAACGGGCGGATGGCCGCTTTATCCAGATGTCTCGGCATCCGCTTGCTGGCACTGGTCCGCTTTGACCATTTCGATATGGTTCAATTCGTAGCAGATAAAGTCGGCTAACCTGAATTTTCCGTGATTTTGCCGGAATTTTGCCCTGTGTATTTGACCATATGCCCTTGCTGGATCACCATAGGGCAACCATGTATTTTTGCATTGCCTGATCGGTCTTCGCGCCGAGGGTAAATCAAGCTATAATAGAATTCAGCCGGGCTGCTGATGGGCGTGCTGGCATAATCGTCAAACTAAGGAGAATATCGTGGCTATCGGAATCATATTGTCGCTTCTGGCACTTGGACTTTGTGTTTACATGTTGATGCAATCAGAGCGTGCGGTAACGGGCGGGGCGACATCCGAGGCAAGTGGCGGCAAGTCATTCGATATTGGCTACATGTTGGGTATCAATACGCAGCCGAAGGTTTCCAACGACGATTAAGCCTGCAGCGCCGGACCACATTTTTGTCGGCGTTGTCCCATGCGCTACTAGCTCTGCATCAAAGCGGCCCTTTTGGGGGCCGTGATATTTGAAGCAATTTCATCCCCCCGGGGCAATCTTTGCTTGGTATCAGCTCGCCTGATATCTCTGTCACGCCAGAAATCAACCAGTGGGAGAAGTGTCATGCCCCTGACATATCCACAGGGTAAGTCCCTCGGATTAGTGTAAATTCGGGCGAAACGATGTCATTGACAATGCCTTCTTTCCGGCTGACCGGGGGACACGCTTTGATTGGCCAGACAATGGTGGAGCAGCCGCTGTCCATTGTCGACGGACACATCGTTGAAGATGTCGTTTCGACGGAGATCGATCTCAGCGACCATATGATTTTACCGGGAATCGTGGATCTTCACGGACCGAACTGTTCAAAGACGCGGTCTGATCAAGATCGCGATGCGCCTATGGCAGAGACCGATCTGGTGGCCGCTCAACATGGTGTCACCACAGCATGGGTCATCCAACGCTGGTCGTGGGAAGATGCGGGCGATATTGTCCGAAACTCGCGTGAGGCGCTGTCGGCACATGCTGAAACGACCGCCGCATTGGCGACTGACTTGCGGGTTCAGTTGCTATGCGACACCCACACGATGGCACATCAAGCCGAATTGGTGGATATCGTTCGGTCTTTTCGCGTGCAGTCCGTTCTGTTCCAGACGACCGTGGACGACTTGCTGGACCTCTGGGTGCGCGCGCCCTCCGAGTTTCGGTGCAAAGCGGAGCAGGCAGGTCGATCCCCCGAAGCCCTTTTTGACGAGGTGCGGCAGTTGAAATCTAGGGACGCTGAGGTGCCGCGCTACCTGTGCAATCTTGCCACTATATTCGATCAACTGGGCGTGCGCTACGGTAGCCATAACGATGCGGATGGCAGTGTACGCGAAAGGTACTCGATGATCGGTGCGAAGATCTGTCAGTCCCCAACCTCCGTCGGTGCTGCTTTTGTCGCGCGCGCCTGGCGGGACCCTATCCTGATGCCCGCAGCCGATGTTTTGGCGCATGGCGGCGATCTCAGTGCGCCATCCAGCCTTTCGCTGATTGAAAAGGACGCATGCAACGCGCTTGTGTCGAATGGTGACTATCCGGCGCTGGTTTCAGCTGTGTGTCAACTTGTCGATCGGGGGCACAAAAGCTTGCCCGGAGCATGGTCAATGGTGTCCTCGACACCTGCCGCTATTGCGGGCCTGACGGACCGCGGCCAGCTCTTTGCCGGAAAGCGCGCTGACTTGGCCGTAGTACATAAGAATACTTGGCAGGTTGAGGGCACAGTTGCAAAAGGGCAGTGGGCTTATCTCAGCCAGTCACTTCTTGACCGACTAAACTCTGCCAAAAGACGTTCCCGCCTGGCGGCAGAGTAGGGTGCTCTTGCTGGCTGGTCAGGCTAGCAGGTCAAACTCATTGCCGCCAATCCGAAGCATGATCGAATCCTGTTCAGACCCATCGATCAAGGCCCAGAGGATCTGTTCAGTCGGCTTGTAGATGATAAAGGCTTCGGCAACGCCTGCAGTTCCTGCATTCGCGGTCACTGCAAAATTGACCTGGAAATCATCTACCGAAGCGGATGCGCCATATTGCAGGACATCCCCTTCGGCATCGTTGAAATCCTGGATCCAGTCGCTTGCGTGACCCGCGACGCCGATGTGGAAAAAGCGGTCGGCGCCCCCACCGCCGTTGACACGGTCAAAGCCGAAGCCGCCATTGATAAAGTCCGCGCCGTCCCCACCAAAGATCAGATCTGAAAAGGCCGATCCGGTCAGCACGTCATCCCCTTCATTGCCGATGACGGTGTCGACGCCAAAGCCACCTTCGATCGTGTCGTTCCCGGCCTGCCCGCGAATTTCGTCGTTGCCGTGACCGGCATTGATGAGGTCATTCCCGTCCCCGCCAAAGATCAGATCGCGTTCGTCGAATTCCGTTTCGCCCCCGAAGATTTCATCATCGCCGGTCCCGCCGAACAACGTATCCACCCCGTCTTTTCCGATGATCGTATCGTTCCCGCCAAGACCATCGAGCCGATCGTCGCCGTCATCACCAACCAGTCGATCATCGCCTTCGGTTCCGTTTTGAATGACGGGATCGGGTTTGGGTCCAATTGTGATTGAGGACCAGGGCACCTCGCTCAGGGCGATGGGCTGGCCCGGGATAAAGTTGCCTGTTGACGGCACTTCTCCGTCCAGCAAGCCGTCGGCGAAGTTGTCGAATTCGGCCCGGGTATCAATGCTGGCCAGGGATGCTCCATCGAGACGGAAGACGAACGCGTGTCGTTGCGCACCCGCAGGCGTTCCGAGGACAAGGACGTCGGTCGTGCCGCCGGACCACCCCACTCTGAAGACACTTGCTGTCTGAAAGCCGATATCCACATCCGTCGGTCCAGCCAGACCCGCCCCTTCAACCGTGATGGTGTCAAGCAGGCTGCTGAAGAAGAAGACCGAGTCGGTGCCGCTGCCGAGCACGGTATATTCAAAGACGCCAGCGTTTGGACCGATGAAGGTTGCAGAGGTCGTAAAGTCCGGCACGACATTGTCGGGTCCGATGATTTCAAAACCAAAGCCTTCGAGTTCGTAAATACGTGTCATCCCAATACCCTTTCATCACCCCGTATCGGAATATCGGTGCGGGCTGGATACTGCAACTCTCATTGATGTGACGGTCGTCGATGCCGCGCGGTCATGCGAGAAGATCTATCTCCAATCCGCCGATCCGAAGCATGATCTCATCATGTGCGGCGCCATCGATCAGAGCCCAGAGGATCTGACCCGTTGGCCGGAAGATCACGAAGGCTTCATCTATGTCGGCGCTGCCTGCGTTTTCGGTATCCGCGAAGTTGACCTGGAAGTCGTTCGCCCCGGCTGCGCCACCGTATCGCAGAACATCCCCTTCCGTCGGGTCGAAATCCTGGATCCAGTCCGCGGCGTGGCCGACGGCACCTGCGTGATAGAAGCGGTCCGCGCCGTTGCCGCCATTCACCCGGTCAAAGCCAAAGCCGCCATTTATGAAATCGCTGCCGTCGCCGCCAAAAATCAGATCCGAATAGGCGCTGCCTGTGAGCACATCATTTCCGGTACCTCCGATAACAGTATCGACACCAAAGCCGCCCTCAATCGTGTCATTGCCAGCGTCGCCGCGCAGTTCGTCATTGCCAAAGCCGCCGTTGATCACATCGTTGCCGTCGCCGCCGCGGATCAGATCACGCAAATCGGCATTGCTGGACCCGCCGGTCAAATGGTCATTGCCAGCGCCACCGCTAATGGTGTCGCTGCCATCCATCCCGTTGATCGTGTCCGCGCCACCCAATCCATTGATGTTGTCGGCGAAGGTCGTGGCTTCCATCGTGTCGTTGGCAGCGGTGCCAAGAATTTTGGGCGCGCCATCATTGTCTTCGGTCCGGCCGAACCAGACGTGATAGATGCGTCCGCCATACGGACCGGAGCCGGAAAATTCCACACCCACACCGATCGCGTTCCAATCGTAGTTTTGCCAGCTTCCCGTGTTCATGATGACGGCATCGTGACCCGGGGATCCCTGCCATCCGGCAAGCGCGGCTTCGACACTGCCGTAACCTGCGGCCGAGATCTCAAAGCCGTTGCTGGTGTAGTCAGTTCCCAAGCGCTCTGGTGCGTTCCACATGTTCGCCGCCAGGCTATGATCCGACAGATAGGGCGCATCTGACCAACTGTGCAGGTTTGCGCCCGCTGGAAGTGCAAGACCAGGCTCCCAGATATTGTAGGCCGTGTCGAGCACATGGCGCCCCGCCGTCAGGGTCAGATCCGCAGAAAGAGGGATGGGATCCAGACCAGCCGTGGCGCGATACGCCATGATGAGGTTGTAGAGTGCGAGTTCATCGGCGCTAAGCGCGTCGGAGGCTGTTGGGGCGTAGATATTTACAGTCACAGTTTCGGATCCCACCAAGTTTTCGAAGGGCACATCAGGAAGGCGCGGCCAAATCTTTAGCGATTGGGTGGCAGAGAAGAGTGTTCAGAAATGGGCATGAAGACGGCAAACCAGACCCAATCTGGGCCGATCTGTGACCAAAGCCGGTAGATGGCAGGTATTCGCTGCTGCGGTCTAGGAGAGCCTTGCGAACGTATCGTATGGTCGCAGTTGACGCTTCTTGCGAAGCATCGAGGCGTGTATCTTTTCGTATAGATTTGGGTCGCCGCAGCGCTCGAACGCGACTGGACCAACGCGTGGATGGAGTGCGGCCTGTGTGAGCACTTGCCGTTCAACTAACCAAATGCTTAAGAAACCGATGACTTCTAAGACGTTTATTCGAGGTCTTCTAAGCTCGAGACATGAGCTAACGGTGCCTGAATACACCTCCACCTTTTGCATGCCTGCGTTAGGCCGTGGCGCTTGATCGAATTGAAACTGCGGTTTGTCTAAACGGGTGGCGCAGATTTCGCACGGTGTCTCAGGCCTTCTCCACCGCTGGCCAAAAGACCCAATCCTCAAGCGGGCAGCGCATCGGTTCAGGATCCGTTCCGGCTTGGGTCAGCGCTATTTTGTTGCTGTCAGGAAAATCCATAACAATGTGATCTGCACCCAGAAGGGCGCTCAAGCGGGCAGCGACCGAAAGTGTCGTCAGGACAGGCGTCGATCCGGTGCGATCGGGCACCAGGTCCAAGTCCCTTTGCCGAGAGGCGTTCCGCCCTTCGGGCCGGGCCATGGGCGGCATGTCAGCAAGGTAAAAGACCGCGCTTGTTGGCGTTGCCAGTTCAACCAGACTGCGAAACCAAGCGCCCTTCAAAGGTATGAAATGCAATGTCATGCCCAGATGAACACGGAGCGCTTGTGCCACCTGTGCCAGACGCGGTTCGGGTCGGTCGGATTGGTGCAGCAGTATCATGCTGGCTTTGCCCTCTGTCGTCACTAGGACCCGCGCGAGGCTTACTGCAATGGAAAAGATCGCAGAATGATGCACGGTTTCGATCACCGCAGGCTTGCCAAAGGTCAACCCGGCCTTACCTTCAAACGACATGCTCGCCTCGATTGCCAGGAAGTAGTCGAGGCGCTGAGAATGCGACATCGAGGACAGTACCATCGGCTCGAAAAAGAAGTCGACGATGTTCAGCATGGCACGTTCTGCCGTGGCGCGGTCCATCTGCTCAAACCCGGGCAGATTTACTGGCATATGGGCGTCGAAAACGCCGAGCCGGATGTTGTCCCACAAACGGTCGCGTGTCCTGCGCCCCAGCGATGGGTCGGAAAACGCCTCCTCAACCAATCGGTCAAAGCGTGCGGTATCTGTACGGTACCGCAGCGCTGGCGTTGAGGTTGTGTCAAACATTGCGGTCGCTTCCTATGCCACCGGCCTCGACCTCGCCGGCGAAGAGGGCGTCGATGTCGAAGGTCTCGCCGGTCTTGGCGCTGACCTTCTCCAGAACCCGCGTCTGGCTCTGCTTCAGGCTTTCGGGCGAATGCCGTTCGCCGGATTGCTTGGCAGTTATGGTCGACTGATCGGGCAACCACTGATCGGCGGCAACGACGCCCAGGTCCCGGGCGCGGGCAAAGATGTATTCGGCCGTGTTCCACTTCCAGCTTGGGCAGGGCAGGGCGGTGCCGTCGCCGTAGATGAAACGATGTGCGCAATGTCCCCCACACATGGGCAGTATCTTGCAGGATCTGCAGACCGGATTGTCGAAAGGGGACCATTCATCCCAGACTGCCTTGTTGATGTTGTCGACCATGCTCTCGGGTTCAAAGATCGTGCCCACGCGTTTGGTCGGATCATGGGCGGTTTCCCAGCATTTGTGGATGTCGCCATTGCCAGCCACGACAAGCCCGTTGGACGAGGCCGCGACGCACATGCCCGAAAACCCGCCCGGTGCTTTCTGGATCCCCGCAAGGCCCAGCTTGCGTGCCTTGTCTTCAAGGCCAAGCACTTGCTTGTTGAAGTCGGCTTTGGCCATTTTTTCGTCAAAGGCAGTGCCGCTTTCGGGGGTGGATGCCTCGATGGCGGAGAAATAGACGTAAAAGCTGCCTCGTTGGGCGAAGCCGCGCTCTGCGAATTCATCCAGCATGGCGCTGGCCCGGTCGATATTGCTTTGACCGACATTGACCCGGACGCTGACATTCATCGGTGTGTTGTCGAGCGTGTCGCCAATATTCTCGATGATCCGGTCATAGGTCCCCTTGCCCGAAGTCAGGGGCCGCATCTGGTTGTGCGTGTCGCGATCTCCGTCGATTGTGACCTGCACCCATCTGACCCGGCGCGCATGCAGTTGACTGGCCACTTCGGCGTCCAGAAACCACGCGTTCGAGACGATGCCTGCCGAGTACGAGATCCGGTTCTTGTCGCACCATGCGATCAGGCTGTCCGACAGGCGATATATTGAATCACGCCCCATCAACGGTTCACCACCATACCATACGACGCTCAGGCCTTTGAGCCCTTCCTGAGCCTTGATGAAGGTCAGGATCGCATCCTGTACCTCGCGCCCCATTTTTTTGGTCGGCTTAAGAAGGCCTTGAAAGCAATAGCCGCACGCAAAGTTGCAGGCCATTGTCGGCGCGATTGTGAGAACCATCGTGTTTTTCGAAGCACGTGTCGCCTCATAGCTTCTTTGAACTCCGCCGACCTCGTCTTTGCTGGCACCTACGATATGTCCGCCCGCCATGAGCGCGCGCAACAGCAGGGGGTCATGGATTTTCTGGGCCGGGAAAGGCTCGGACCCGAGGGCGTTGTAGACGGCTGTCTCTTCGACCGAGAGCAGGATGAGGGATCTGGTCAGCGAGTTGAACAGCAATGCAGAGCCGTCTTTCAGTGCCACCTTTATGTCGTAGTAGGACACGGTGAATTCTGCAGCACGTGCAGGTGCCTTACCGCGGGACAGCCGACCAAGAGTTTCGCGCGCGGCGGCCTCAAGCTCCGGATTCACTGGCCGGGCCTCTTGCACGGCAATCTCGTCAAAGCTTTGATCGTTCATGGGTGTATCCCCCTGTCGGTGGTGCCTGTGTGATCCGCCTCAGTGGGCGTGTTTTGGGTAAGGACCTGTGTCGCCAGATCGGCAAGCATCTGGTTGAAAAGCCCAAGGAAGGCATCGGCGCGGATGCTGCTGTCGGCCAAGGGCTTGCCGTCCGGGCAATGCGGAAGGCCTTTCAATGTGATGATGCGCCGGTTCAGCATCGTGAGTGTGTACGATCCGACACCGTCGATCCGCAGGGCAAAACGCCCACCCAGTTGCGCCAAATGATCCGGCGAAAACAGGCCCGGCAAGATCCGGTGCATGACGTAGTCAAAAAAAGCGTACCGCCCGCTGGCACCAACCGGACGGGTCAACTGACCATCTAGCAGAAGATCGGAATGTGGGCGGATCCCTGCGGCAAACATTGCAAAAGCCATTGGGTTCGCGCTGTAGCGCTGGCCTGCGACCTGGATCTGTTCAAGTGTGATCCGGGGACCGCCGCCAAGAGGAAGAGTGTCGATCATCTGCATGAATCAGTTCCTGCTCAGCAAGAGGGAAGGCCGGGGATGACGTTGATCGCGCAGGCAGAAACAACATCACCGTTGTCCACGTTGACCCCGCATGCGCCTGCCTTGGCCGCACATGCGCCGCCCAGATCTGCCCCGCAGGCCGTAGCGTCGGCGCCGCAGGCAGAGGCACCCAGATCGGCTCCGCATGCATCTGCATCGGCGCCGCAGACCTCGACAGTCGCATTCGCGCCGCAGGCATCTGCATCGGCTCCGCACGCTTCAATGTCCGAGTTTGCGCCGCACGCTTCGGCGTCCGCACCGCATGCATCGATTTCTGCATTGGCGCCACATGAACCGGCATCTGCCCCGCAGGCTTCCACCGCCGCATCCGCACCGCAAGCCGCCGCATCGGCCGCACAAGCATCTACGCCAGCGTCGGCCGCACAGGCCTCAAAATCCGCACCGCAGACCTCGACATCGGCATCCGCTGCGCATGCTTCGAAGTCCGCCCCACAGGCATTTGCGACGTCCAGGTCGGCGGCACATGCGTCCCAGTTATCGCCGCAGGCGGAAAAGAAATCGCCGTCTGTCCCGCAGGCGTCGCTGTCTTGCCCGCAGGCATCGGCAACCTCAAGGTCGGCCCCACAGGCTTCCCAATTGTCCCCGCAGGCGGAAAAGAAATCACCATCTGTGCCACAGGCGTCACTGTCCTGCCCGCAGATCTCGCCCATATCGATATCTGCACCGCATACTTCCATGTCGGTTCCGCAGGCGGTCGCGACGTCGCCATCCGCGCCGCACAAGGTCCAGTCAAAGCCGCATGCATCAGCTAGAACGCTTTTGGCCGCGCAAGCCGAAACAGATGTCCCATCGATGGATGGGCCGCCGAGCTTAGCGGCGCAGGCAGATGCACCGGCTCCGGTGATTGTGCCCCCTCCCGCCTTGGCACCGCATGCTGCGACGCCTGCCCCGGTGATGCTGCCCGCGCCGGCATTTGCCACGCAGGCGGAGCCGTTGGCCCCGGTGATGCTTCCAACGGAAGCATTGCCAGCGCAGCCAGACACGTTAGCCCCCGTGATGCTTCCGGCCGAAGCATTGCCAGCGCAGCCCGATGCATTTGCACCGGTCGCCGAAACCCCGGAAGCGTTGCCGGCACAAGCTGAAGCGTTCGCGCCTGTCGCCGAGATTGCGCTGGCGGATCCGTGGTTTTCAGAAATGCCTGCCCCCGTTGCGGTGAAGGCACTGGCAGCGTGATCGCTGTTTGACTTATTGGCACCGCAGACGCCCGGCCCTGCTGCGTTCACGTTGCAGGGATTGGCAGTCGGTGTCTCCGCACCCGTGAGGACAGCGGATTGCTGCCCTTGGATCTTTACATGTTTTGCAAGACGTGCGCGATTGGGCTCTAGCCGCCTGTAATTGATCTCGGTCAGGCTGCGCATCAGGACGGCGGCGTTTCCTTTGTCGATTCTCTGAACCATCGGCCCACTCCTCTTAGCTGTGGCAGTGAATAGCCGTTCCTGTCGAATGGCCCTATCGGGAGGCCTACGCAGATCGCTAGGTAGACACGGGACGGGTCTCTGTTCGTTGAAAGTGTTGGGCAGTCTGCCGACGGCATCCGGTGATGTTGAATTGGGTGAGAAAAGCCCGGCTATCTTTTGCGACGCGTTTCGATGAGAGCTGTGTCTGAACCGCAGTTCTAGGTTTTCTCAATCGTAGCGACAGCGGTCCCCAAAAAGAACAAGGGGCATTGCCAGCAGGAAGATGGTTGCTGGCGGCAGTCCGAAGATCAGAAAGTCTGCTAGAACCGGCCACAAAAGTGCGAGGCATTCGAATGGGGCCAAGGGTGTTGCTTCTGCGTCCCGGAAACCAAGTCATTGCGATATGCGTAAAGCCACCGAAGATGCCCGCACCGATCAGGAAGAGAAGGGTCCGGCGATCTGACATAACCCAACCGAAAGGCCGTTTCGCAAGCGCTCCGATCAGCAAGGCAAGAAAGACGTAAATGGCGATGAACCCAGGGCTTTCGGTCCGTTCCAGACTGCGAACCATGATCAGCGTCGGCGCTGAAAAAGGTTGCCGACAAAAGGGCCGGAAGGAAGCCTGTGAAACGCTCATCCGCGCTGCCCCTTTCGCAGAGCTCTGGTGAGAACATGACGGCAATGCGTGCAATGGTCTAATGCTAACCTATGAGGACATCTAATAGGAAGCCGCAAGGCCCCTTGTTCGCAGCCATATCCATCATCCAGAACCACATCTTGGCTGAAGATAGCGCACTGGTTGCCGACAAGATGTTCCAGCAGCGCCTGCCGGAATCTTCCCTGCAACTGGCCGAACAACTCCCGCAAAGCTTCACGGGGGATGTCGTCAAACAGTGATTTCGAAGCTCAGCGCCTAGTTTTGTCAGATTTTCTCAAATGTCGGGCGCCTTATAGAACATCGCTGACGTCAATACCCTGCATTTAGCCATCACTCAGGAAGGGAAGACAGAACAGACACGTATTTGAACGAAGTCATCTGAATGACCAAAGATCCGGAGCCCGCATACCACCAGCACTCATTTCAGCGCTGGAGGGCTTGGGTGCCCCCAAGGACCATTTCTTGAACGCATATTTGACGAACAGGAACTGGTCAGACCGGTTTCTGCCTGAAATCAAACGGCTGGTCGGCAAGCACCTGCTGGAAATCGCGCCTGATCCGTTCGGTCACTTCCAGGCCACAGACCTGATGATGCTGGAGGCCCGTGACATGCGGATCGCCGCAAGGATCAGGCGACCGGGCTATTGCAACCTCTGCTTACGATGGAAGAGAGGATGTACCATTGACCGACTGGATCTTCGTGCCAAAGAGATGCTTGTAAACCGACAATCGGGTTTGGTGCGGTCGCACCCATTTCGTTGATGAAATCGCTCGTAGTCAAAACAGCGGTTCCGTCGGCCTTCTGGTTGAATGCCAGCCTGCATCGCATCAGCGAAAGGCATCTCCTGCGCGTAGGTTAAAACCAAGGTATCTGGCTTGCCTTCATCTGCTGCCGCCTTGACCATTGTGATGCCGACGTAGAATAATCGTCGTTGTTCTTCTATTTGGTCAGCTGCTTGCAGAGCCGTCATGTCCTGGTCGGGACGCCGGGGGAGCAATCCCTCGACACACCCAGAACCGACAATCACAAGGGCGCTAAGTCCACTGCTTTTTTGCAAACTCATGATCCGAACATAGTCGACGTGAGTTGGGATTTCTGGTTGTGCCACCGCTGTCAGCAATTCGGCTACAAATTCAGTTCTATTGCACTCCAGATTGTCATCGAGCACTTGAATTGACGGCGATCTGATTTCACTCGTTTCCGGCTGTCCGTTGGGGAATAGGTGGTCGACAAGTCCAACGAGATCGGGAATAGCGTCTAGGGTCAGGACGCATTGGTTTCCACTTAGGGGCGTGATTCACGGTTCGAAAACCGAGCGGTGAACATGTCTGATCTTTTCTGGTTGATGGATGCGCAGATGGCCAAACTGGCCCCCTTTTTCCCTAAGTCGCATGGCAAACCAAGGGTC
>ERZ1740067.18-NODE-18-length-151073-cov-7.479612_pt1 | contig 151073 bp, 137 predicted proteins | sample MGYA00581736_ERZ1740067 | MGnify/ENA primary metagenome ERZ1740067 (study PRJEB43018, sample SAMN04849236) | marine metagenome | isolation source: floating plastic debris | place: Pacific Ocean | collected 2008-08-27 | study: EMG produced TPA metagenomics...
GTGTAGCAACTCCGGATGATAGCCGTAATGATATTGTCGTGCGAGGAAATTCACCCATCGGATTATTATGGCGTGTGGAAGGAATACCGACGCCCAATCCAAACCATTTTGCTGCATTTGGAACAACCGGAGGGCCCGTATCTGCCATTAATCCAAACATGTTAAAAAACTCTGATTTTATTACTTCGGCCTTTCCGGCTGAATACGGCAACGCCATTGGAGGTGTTTTTGACCTCGGATTTAGAAAAGGAAATGTAGACGACTATGAATATTCATTCCAAGCGGGGGCCTTTACCGGATTGGAAGCCACGGCAGAGGGGCCGATGGGACAGAACAAGGGTTCGTTTTTGGTCGCCGCTCGATACTCTTTAATCGGTCTAGTGGGTGGTGGTGCTGGAGGAGCATCTGCTGCAGTACCCAATTATGCCGATGTTTCATTTAATTTAAACTTTGGAAAGGGAAAACTGGGCAACCTATCGGTTTTTGGAATATTGGCCACATCCGACATTGATTTTCTAGGGGATGAAATTGATGAAAATGACCTGTTTGCCGCTGAAGATGAAAACCTTTTCGTGGAATCTCGCTTTGGTGTACTAGGTCTTAAACACCAAATAAGTATTGGTGAAAGTTCCTTCTTGCGAACCACCATGGGGGCATCTTTGTCACAAAGTCAAAACAACGCCGACCGATTTATTGATAAAGATAGCCCCCAAGAACGGGTTATTCCCTTTTTTGATACAGACGATACAGAGAATCGATTGACCTTTTCGACCCTATTTAATAGTAAAATAAATAACCGCATAACCCTAAGAACAGGTGTGTTGTTCGAAAACTTCGGCTTGGAATCCTTGCTTCGGGATAGAGATGAACAACCCGACAATGACGGAGATGGTGACCCCGATTTCACCGTTATTCGTGATGTAGATGAGTCTTTTGTTTCTGTTCAACCCTATGTGCAAGGACGCTTTCGCCTTTCTGAAAAGTTGACCTTGAATGCAGGATTGCATAGTCTTTACAATGGTCTCAATGAGCAATTTGTATTCGAACCACGTACGAGCCTTAAATATGAATTTGCCAATTCCCAGAGTCTCAGCCTAGGTTATGGTCTGCACCATCAACAAGTACCATTGCCTCTACTCTTTATCAATGAAAACATTAATGGACAACCGGTACAGACGAATCGAGACCTTGACTTTGTTCGAAGTGCGCATTACGTATTAGGATACGATATAAAATTGGCGCCTAGTTGGCGGGGTAAAGTCGAAGTCTATTATCAAGATATTGATAATGCTGCAGTCGAACCTTTTTCCTCAAGTTACTCTTCATTGACCGAAGGAGCCGACTTTGTATTCGACAACAATCGTTCTGGTCTGGTAAATGATGGCACAGGATTCAATCGGGGTATTGAATTTACCTTAGAAAAATTCTTCAGTAAAGGATATTATGGTCTCTTGACAGGTTCCTTTTTTGAAAGCAGATATGAAGGTAGTGATGGTATCGAACGAAACACCCCTTTTAATAATGGCTATGTACTCAATTTTTTAACCGGAAGGGAATTCGAAATAGGAGCCGAAGGACGCAATGTACTATTTATAGATACCCGACTGGCCACCTCGGGCGGGCAATACTTTACTCCGATCGATTTGGAAACCTCTCAGCAAGTTGGATTTGAAGTACCATTGGATGATTTGGCCTTTAGTGAACGCTTTGATAATTATTTCCGTTGGGATGTAAAATTCGGAATACGCCTGAACAGTAAAACCAAAAAAAGGTCGCATCAATTTTATGTAGATCTCCAAAATGTCTCTAACAATGAAAATGTCTTTGTCAGACGTTACAACAGATTGACGAACAGTGTAGATCAAGTCAACCAGATAGGATTCTTTCCTGATTTTGGATACAAGTTTCAATTCTAAAGATCAAAGTATGCAGTATTCAAATCGGTTTAAATCCAAATTCAAAGCAACGTATGGCCCGTGGGCGTTGGTTACGGGGGCATCTTCTGGGATTGGGGAAGCCTTAAGCAGACATCTTGCCACTATCGGAATGAACATTGTCCTGTCGGGAAGAAACAAAGAAAAGCTACTAGCACTGAGTGATTCACTTGAAGAAGACCATGAAATCATTACAGAAATCGTTGTTGCCGATATTTCGTCAGCTCCAGAAATCTATAGGGTGGTCGATGAGGTCAAACATATTCCTCTTGGACTTTTTGTCGCTTCTGCTGGATTTGGTACTTCAGGTGATTTCAAGAATGCAGATTTGAAACAAGAAATTCAGATGCTGAACGTAAATGGCTTAGCCTTAATGATGTTGACGCACTACTTTGCCCGGAGGTTTTCGGAACAAGGACGGGGTGGAATCATTCTTATGAGCTCCATTGTAGGTTTTCAAGGTGTTCCCAATGCCGCACACTATGGTGCTACCAAGGCTTATGTGCAGTCTTTGGGAGAGGGTCTCTACCATGAACTAAAACCATTTGGAGTAGACGTTTTGGCTGCGGCACCTGGACCAGTCAACTCTGGGTTTGGTACAGTGGCCAATATGAAAATGGGCAATACCATGACACCCAATGAAGTTGCCCCTGCCATCCTTAATGCACTTGGTAAAAGACATACGGTATTCCCTGGATTCCTGACCAAAGTCTTGGTCTCAGGATTAAGAACGGTACCTAGATGGGGTAAAATTCGCATCATGAAAAAGGTTATGGGTGGAATGACCAAGCATCAAAAAGCAACAGCCAAATTGTAAATCAAAACACCGGTTAATTTATTCCATGTTTTTGGTTACAAATTCGGAGTTTAGGCGTCAAATAAAGTATCAATCAAAGAACAATCAAATGAAGAAAAAAGACAGGATTATTTCAGAGAAAGAAAAGAGATTACGGACAACTTCCTTTACCTTTAAAAGACAAAAAACGATTCGACCCACCTTTGTTTGGTGGGGCTGGAAAACAGCTTAATATGAAAAGACTATCATGGATTCTCTCTTTTTTAATCATTGGAATTACAATGTTTTCCATTGCCAATAATCGAGAAGAAGATCCCAATTTTCTCGACGATGAACTTTTACAAGTGGAACTCCATTTTAAAAGAAAGGATGAAAGAAACCTCGCCGTTTCGCAAGCCAATGTGGGTTGGCAATTAGACCATAGTCTAAAAACAATAAATGAAATCTGTAAAGCACTAGCCAATTCAAATCCTGAAGAATACACCTCAAAGTTCAATGTTCAACGAATTGTAGTACATACCTTTGGTTTCATCCCCAGAGGAGAAGCGCAAGCCCCTAAAAATGTAAGACCTCCCAACAAGGTTCGGTTGGATAGTTTGAAATTACAATTGACGATAGCTAAGCAAAACTTAAATACGATTTCCAGTTTGGATAAAAATGCCTTTTTTGCCCATCCCGTTTTTGATCATTTGGATAGGGATCAGACCAGAAGGTTTTTAAAAATTCACACCAACCATCATTTAAAAATCATCGCCGATATTTTGGGAGAATAAGTTATATGGGGATTGACTATCTTTAAGCGAACCTTGAACCTATTCCAATGAAAAAAATTATCGCACTATCCATCTTGGGAGGCCTTGTTGCTTTCTCTTCATGCAAATCAAAAACCGAGAAGACTACTGAGACGACTGCAATGCCTGAAGAACTTCCCATTAAAATAAAAAAGCACCAGGTTGCCTATGCAACTGATTCTACCAATTTAAACGGGTATATTGCCTATGACGAAAATGTAAAGGAAAAACGTCCTGGCGTCTTAATCGTTCATGAATGGTGGGGACATAATGATTACGTGCGTCAACGTGCCGATATGCTGGCCGAACTAGGCTATACAGCAATGGCCCTTGACATGTACGGAGACGGTAAACTAGCGGATCACCCCGAAGATGCCGGAAAATTTGCAGGTGCGGTGATGTCAAATCTCCCAGAGGCGACCGCCCGTTTTAATGCTGCCTTAGCGTTACTAAAGGCTCACGAGTCAGTGGACGCTGATAAAATTGGGGCCATCGGTTATTGTTTTGGTGGAAGTGTAGTTTTGACCATGGCCAATTCAGGAATGGATTTAGATGCCGTAGCGGCCTTTCATAGCGGGGTTCAACTCCCGGTCATGCCGAATGACCAACTCAAGGCCCAAGTTTTGGTATGCAATGGAGCCGATGATTCCTTTATAAGTCCTGAATCTGTTACATCCTTTACCTCAGCCATGGACTCAATTGGAGCCAACTATAAATATATCGCCTACCCAGGTGTAAAACATAGTTTTACCAGTAAGGAAGCCGATGCGAACGGAGAAAAATTTGGTCTACCCCTCGCCTACGATGCAGAAGCAGACCAGAAATCTTGGGCAAGTTTACAAGAACTTTTTGCAGAGGCATTTTAATTAAAAAAGCCCGGCCAAATGGCCGGGCTTTTTATCTATATTTTAACGCTTTATTAAGCTTCAGGAACGATGGAAACGTATGATTTTCCACCGGATTTCTTTTCAAACTTTACGGTTCCATCAACCCTTGCATGTAATGTGTGGTCTTTGCCCGCATAAACATTTTCACCTGGATTGTGTTTTGTACCGCGTTGGCGTACCAAAATATTACCAGCTATAGCTTTTTGGCCACCAAATATCTTAACGCCTAAGCGTTTCGATTCTGATTCCCTTCCGTTTTTAGAACTACCTACACCTTTTTTATGAGCCATGATGTTTTCGTTTTAAAGTTATTATTTACTCAAAGTTTCGATTAGCTCTGCTTTCTTCATTGATGAAATTCCAGTGATACCGGCAGCTTTTGCCATTTCTTTAAGCTCGGCAACCGTTTTAGCACTTAAATCAACAGAGGCCGATTTTGATGCCGCTTCTTTCTTGGCAACAGGCTTTTCTGCTTTCGCTTTTGCAGGGGCAGCTTTCTTGGCACCTTTCGCGACTATACCTTCAACCACAATCTCAGTCAAATATTGTCTATGGCCGTTCTTCTTGCGGTATCCTTTTCTTCTTTTCTTTTTAAAGACGATAACCTTATCTCCTTTTAGGTGCTTGACAACTTTTGCCTCAACGGCGGCACCTTCTATGACTGGGGCGCCTACAGTTACGTTACCATTATCATCCAAAAGAAGTACCTTGTCAAAAACGACTTTCTTACCCTCTTCAGTTTGCAAGCGGTGAACGTACACTTTTTGGTCTTTTGCAACTTTAAATTGCTGCCCGGCCATCTCTACAATTGCGTACATAATTCGTATAATTTGATATTATTGTTGCACTATTTTTGTAAATAGCGGGTGCAAATATACTGCTAATTCCCTAATGTACAACAGATACAAGCTCATTAAACCATTATTTCTTCAATTACTTGATACCTGAACAATTTCATTAGGGTCAACTTAAATAATATACCCGGACTCATACCCAAGATGAACATTTTGAAAAGCATTATACCCTTTAAATCAAGGTAGTTATTAACCTAATAGCCTGATAATAAGGCTAATATTGGGGAGTTACGTCTGATTCGAAATCTTCTTTTTGTTGACCAAGTATACCCCAAATAAAATCAAAGATGCGGCAAAGAATTGATTTAAGGTAAATTGTTCTCCATCCAGCACGCCCCAGAGAACCCCAACTATTGGAATCAGGTAGGTAACCGATACGGAGAAAACAGCCGAAGACAGTTGCACCAAACGATTGAACATCACTTTTGCGATGCAGGTACCTATGATACAAAGCAATACAATATATCCAAAGGAAGTCCAAAAGTTTGGACCGCTCTGCACCTCTTCACTAAAAAACCCTGATAGAGGAAGAACAACCATTGCAGGAATAAAAATGGCGGTAAAATTACCAACTGCTATACCCATAGGGCTAACATTCTGTAACTTATTTTTTATGATATTGGCATTGCAGGCGTAACATATGGTTGCCAGTACAACAAACCCGGCATATTGGTAGTTTTGATTCGGATTGATGCTTTGTCCAAAAAAGATGAGCAAGCCAGCTCCCAAAAGACCTACCAATACCCCAAAAAGTTGATTTTTTGTAAATCCTACGCCAAAAGCAAAAAGGCCAACAAATAAGGTAAACAACGGAACGAGGGAATTTAAAATGGCAGTGATACCACTATCTATTTCGGTTTGAGCAATGGCAAAGAGAAACATGGGTATAAAACTGCCCACAAAACCAGAAAGCACAACCCATTTCCAATCACTCATAGAAATAGTTCCCATAGCCTTAAAACCAATTATCCAAAGCAGCGAGGTAGCCACTACGGCTCTCAGAGCTCCCAATTGAATTGGGCTAAAGCCCAGAAGACCCTTCTTTATCAAGATGTAGGAAGTGCCCCAAATAATTGATAAGGTGAATAGGTAAATCCATTTACGATTTTGTTCAGTCAAAATCCTAATTTATATCATTATACTTTATAAAATGGCAAAGGTATCGCTTCTAACCTGAAGGTTTTAATCCCCTATGATAAAGAATGGAATGCCTTTCCTATTTTTACCAAAAAAATGATGAGAATATCTGTCTTCTTCATTGCACTTTGTTTAATTACTGTCCTTTTTTCGTGCAAGCAAGAAAAAAAAGAGTCTGATGGTCAGACACGGATGCAGCAGGTCATGGCCATTCATGACGAAGTAATGCCCAAAATGGGAACATTGGCCAAATATACTGCCGAGCTCAAGGCCAAGGTAGATACCACTGAAATGGGCCTGCAATACGAAGCAGCCATGAAGGATTTACAAAACGCCAATAGCGCTATGATGGATTGGATGATGGCATTCGGTGAACGTTTTGATTCGGAAGAAATCTTAAACGGAAAAGCATTGACTGCCCAAAAACTTGAATGGTTGAACGAGGAGCAAGAAAAAGTAAAAGTCTTACAAGAGCAAATCAATTCGAGTATTGACCGGGCGCAAGAGTTACTTACGGAGGATTGATTGTCATTCTAATCACGAACACAGTGATGAAAAAGAATTTCCTAGTTAAATTCCGAATAAATTTATCACTTAACTAGGACTATTCCGTAATCGCCTTTATAGCGAATTCCGCAGTATGACAAAAGGGATTCACGCTTCGCAGGAATGTGAGCTATTTCCACTCCAAACTTTCCATTATCCTAAGGATGTCTTTTTGCAGATATACCGCTGCGGGATAGATGGAATCATAATTGGGTTTCGCATAGAAATACAAAGACCCTGTTACAAAATGGTTGGTACTATCAGTAACATAAAACTGTGATTGTGAGGCTGCATTGCCAAGTACCTCATAAAACATACCATAGACTCCTTTCTCTGAATTCACATATTCTTTTGGGTCTATGGCATCTGCTTTGACCACGTGCTCATAGGTAAGTTTCTGTGCATCAATCAATAATTCACGAATATTGTTATCGACACGCTTGTATGTTAGGTATATAGACCCCTTCATCAAAGGGTAGTCAATGACCATAGAACAATTATCATTAGTCTCAGCCAACGACAGGTCATTCTTTGAAAACCCGAAGGCACAATTACTCTCGAAATGGCTATAACTCCCCTTAGGAAACTCAAGACGCAACATGGCCGTTGGTTTGGGCAAGGTATTTTCCCCACAGGACAAAAAGATAGAACAAACAAAAAACAATGAATATCTAAATCTCATATGGTAAATTTACCTTAATCTGTTTCAATCTTTTTTTATCGAGCCCTTCTACCGTAAACTGATATGTCTCGTAAACAATCGTTTCACCCTTTTTAGGAAAGCTTCCTGAAATTTCAAGAACAAATCCTGCTATAGTCTCTGATTCACCTTTCTTTTGCTCAAATAATTCTTGATGCCCGTCATCCATCTTGACCACTTTGTAAAAATCTTTGAGATTGGTCTTTCCTTCAAAAACAAAGGTATGGTCATCCAATTTGGAATAGGTCAAGTCTTCATCATCAAATTCATCGCTGATATCGCCAACTATTTCTTCTATAATATCTTCTAAAGTCACAACTCCAGAGGTTCCCCCATATTCATCTACCACAATGGCCATATGTTTTTTCTGCCCTTGAAACTCTTGTAAAAGGTCGTCGAGTTTTTTATTCTCGGGCACAAAATAGGGTTCTCGAATCAAAGACGTCCAATTAAAGGATTTTCGGTCTAGATAAGGCAGTAGGTCTTTGACGTAAAGTACGCCCGAAACATTATCCATAGTATCTGAAAAAACAGGAATACGGGAATATCCGTTCTTTTTGATCGCGTCCAAAACCTCAGGAAATTTCATCTCATCATCAAGGGCAAAAATATCCAATCGAGGGCACATCACCTGTTTCGTATCGGTATTTCCAAAGGTTACAATACCTTCCAATATTTTTTGTTCCTCCTTAGTGGTATCGCCATCTGAGGTCAATTCCAAAGCTTGGGACAATTGGTCTACACTGAGATTTGATTTTTGCTTTCCCAACCTATCCTCTAAAAACATTGAAGCCGAACGCATTGGGGTACTAATAGGCGTAAATAAATAGTCCAATATCCGTAAAGGATACGACATAAATTGGGCAAACTGCATTCGATTACGATTAGCGTAAATTTTTGGTAAGATTTCCCCAAACATTAAAATGAAAAATGTAGCTACTACCACCTCCAATAAAAATCGCACCGATACCAAGCCTAATACAATCTGGTTGATTTCTTTAAATAACGCGTCTCCTATATCACTGAATAATAGCACAATACCAATATTAATCGTATTGTTCGCAATCAGAATGGTCGCTAATAGTTTTTTTGGTTTTGAGAGTAGTTCCATCAGGACAACCCCTTTCCTGGTACGTTCTTCTTCTATACTATTTAAGTCGGTTGGCGATAATCCAAAGAGTGCTACTTCAGCACCAGAAATCAATGCCGAACATAACAATAGTGTTATCAAGCATAGCCACTTAGAGGCAAAGACTGCATCAAAAGCAAAAAATAGCAGGGTACTGAGGGGGTCAGGGTCCAATTAATGGAATTTCAATGGTTTAGAATGGTAAATCATCGTCGTCGTCTTGAACACCTGTAGAAATAGGTGTTTTAGCCTGTGTCGGCATCGATTCTTGAACTTGATTCGCTGCATGTTGCTGTGAAGGCGTATTTTCATTCTTGTTGGTCAAAAAAGTGAAGTCTTGAACATGCACCTCTGTGGTGTATCGGGTATTCCCATCTTCACCTTGCCATTGGCGGTTTTTTAGACGCCCCTCAACATAGACTTTGTCCCCTTTGTTCAAGTACTTTTCGCATATTTCAGCAGCTTTGTTGCGAACAACAACGTTATGCCAATCGGTATTGGTCACTTTCTCTCCGGTTTGTTTGTTTGTATAGGTTTCGTTTGTCGCCAGGGGAAAGCGCCCAATACAACCACCACCTTCAAAATAATGTACCTTTACTTCATCACCCAAGTGGCCTATTAACATAACCTTGTTCAACGTACCGCTCATACTATAAAAATTTAATCAAAAATAGTGATTTTTGAATCTTTTGATGAAGTCTGCAATTAAAACAGGAACCGGATATTCTGTGACTTTACCCCAAGAAATAGCTTCTTGCACAACCTCATCGGTCTTTAATATCCAAAATCTTGTGTTCAAATGTTGATGTGTCAATTTGTGAACGATGATATCTTTATTATACAAATCAATGGAATTAAACTCCATAGGGGAAAACTTGTCGTTCAAAGCGTGCTTCAAAGTAATGTCATTAATTACTTCTGAAGTTTCCAATAATGGAAACTGATACAATCCCTGCCAGATACCCTTGCCTTCCCTTTGTTCCAATAAGGTGTTGTCGTGTTGGTCCAATATGACCAAATAGTTGAAAAATCGTTCTTTAATCTTCCCTTTTTTCAATTTCACCGGAAGTACTTGAGTTAAATTACTTGCGTAAGCCACACAACTATCATGTAAAGGACAAAGCATACAATATGGTTTTTTAGGGGCGCATTGAATTGCCCCAAATTCCATAATGCCTTGATTGTAATCCCTAATTTGTTCGATGTTCATTACTTTATGTGCTAAGGCCTTAAAATACTTGATTCCTTCGGGGGAATTGATAGGAATATCCACGCCGAAGTATCTAGCCAAAACCCTATAAACATTACCATCAACAACCGGTTCGGGTTCATTAAAACAAATAGACGCAATAGCACTGGCGGTATAGTCTCCAACACCTTTTAACCTTAACAATTCAGTGTATGTTTTTGGGAACTCTCCATCGTATTGCTCTACCACGATTTTAGCAGTAGCGTGCATATTTCTAGCTCTCGAATAATAGCCCAAACCTTGCCATAGCTTCAAAACCTCTTGTTCCCCAGCGCCGGCCAAATCATAAACCGTTGGAAATCGTTGGGTGAACTTTTCATAATAGGGCAACCCCTGGGCCACCCGTGTTTGTTGCAACATGACTTCAGAAAGCCAAATCTTATAGGGGTCTTTTGTCTTTCTCCAGGGCAGCTCGCGTTTGTGTTCGTGATACCAATAAAGCACCTTTTCAGAAAATTCCATACCTGAAAATACTATTTCGAATGTAGGGGAGTTTATATACTTAAAATTTAGGGCATTATACAAAACATTTATATATTTGCAAGCCTAAAAAAAACCAAATTATTTATACGTAATGACGAAAGCTGATATTGTATCTAAAATCTCTGAAAAACTGGGAATAGAAAAAGGAGACGTACAAGCAACGGTTGAATCCTTCATGGAAGAGGTAAAAAACTCCTTAGAAAATGGCGATAATGTTTATTTGAGAGGTTTTGGAAGTTTCATTATCAAAACGAGAGCTGAAAAAACAGGAAGAAACATTTCTAAAAATACCACTATCAAGATTCCAGCACATAATATACCGGCATTCAAACCGGCCAAAGTATTTGTTGAAGGGGTCAAGAGCAATGTTCAGGTAAAATAATCCAATAACCCTAAAGTAGCACTATATGCCTAGCGGTAAGAAAAGAAAAAGACATAAGGTGGCCACCCATAAGCGTAAAAAACGCAGAAGAGCCAACCGACACAAGAAAAAGTAGTCGAATTCGACTACTTTTTTGTTTTTATGTTCTTTGACATTACTGGACAATTCCATTACTCATTCGATTAACTATCGAATACATATATATTGTTTAATCATGATTGTATTGCATTTACAATCACAAAATTGACATAAAGGTGAATAGAGAATTAATTGTACGCTCTAGTTCCGATGCTGTTGATTTTGCCCTATTAAAAGATGGAAAATTAATTGAACTTCATAAGGAAGAGGATGACAACGGATTTTCGGTAGGCGATATATTTTTAGCCAAGATTAGAAAACCTGTTACTGGTCTTAACGCGGCCTTTGTTGATGTTGGTTATGAAAAAGATGCCTTTTTGCATTATCATGACCTAGGGCCACAACTTTCTACCCTTCTTAAATTTGTTAAGCTGGCAAGAACCGGAAAGCTAAGAGATTTCTCCCTGAAGAATTTTCCATTTGAAAAAGATATTGATAAGAATGGCAGTATCAACGAAGTTGTTAAAGCCAATCAATCCATTTTAGTGCAAATTGTTAAAGAGCCCATTTCCACCAAGGGTCCAAGAATAAGTTCTGAGCTCTCAATAGCGGGACGATACTTGGTTATGGTGCCCTTTTCTGACCGTGTTTCGGTATCACAGAAGATAGGAAGCAAAGAAGAAAAAGATAGGCTCAAACGATTGATAACAAGTATTAAACCCAAAGGGTTTGGTGTTATCATCCGCACTGTTGCAGAGGGTAAAAAAGTAGCTGAACTAGACAAAGACCTTCAAAACCTACACCAAAAATGGATGGCGATGTGCAAAACACTGCATCGTGCCAACCACCCTTCGAAAGTATTGGTTGAAATGAACCGTGCCTCTTCGATTTTACGGGATGTTTTTAATGATTCCTTTACAGGCATACATGTTGATGATGAATCGCTGCATGATAATATAAAAGATTATCTGCTTGAAATTGCACCTGACAAGGCATCTATCGTAAAACCATACAGGGGTTCAGCTCCAATCTTTGAAAAATTTGGTATTGATCGCCAAATCAAAACGTCTTTTGGAAAGACCGCATCGATGAGCAAAGGTGCCTATTTGGTTATTGAGCATACCGAAGCGCTTCACGTCATCGATGTGAACAGCGGAAACCGTTCAAACAAGGCTAAAAACCAAGAAGACACGGCCCTTGAAGTAAATATATTGGCGGCCACCGAAATTGCCCGCCAATTAAGACTTCGAGATATGGGGGGAATCATTGTGGTCGATTTCATTGATATGACCAAAGGTGACCATCGACGTAAGCTGTTCGATCACCTTCGCGATGAAATGAGAGATGACCGTGCCAAGCACAAGATTCTTCCACCCAGTAAATTCGGACTAGTTCAAATCACACGTCAACGGGTACGACCTGAAATGAATATCAAAACGAGTGAAGATAACCCGAATGGCAGTGGTCAAGAAGTGGAAGCACCCATCGTTTTAATAGACAAAATCAATGTGGATTTAGAACGGATTCTTAATGGTAAAAAAGCAAATAATGGTATCATATTGAATCTGCATCCATTTATTGCAGCCTATTTGACAAAAGGCCTTCGTTCGATACGGAACCAATGGTTTTTAGAGCACAAAAAATGGGTAAAAATTCAGCCTAGGGATGCCTATACCTATTTGGAATATCGTTTTAAAGATAAAGACGGTAAGGTTTTAAGATAACAAAAAGCGACCTCAGCAACGAGGTCGCTTTTTTTGTTTAGTACATTTGGTTCTGAAATCGATTAAAACAATGACCGTAACAGAAGCCATAAAAAAAATTGAATACTTCTGCGCCTATCAAGAACGATGTCATAAAGAGGTAGTTGAAAAACTAAAAAGCTACGGAATGTTCAATCAGGCAATAGACCATATTGTAGGTCATCTTATCAAAGAGAACTATTTAAATGAGGAACGTTTTTCTAAAAGTTTCGCAAGAGGAAAGTTTAGAACCAAGCAATGGGGGAAAAATCGAATAGTAAACGGATTAAGGTTTCGCGGAATTACAACGTTCAATATTCAACTGGCACTTAAAGAAATTTCTGAGGAAGAGTATTTAAAAACCTTGGATACTTTGGCAAAAAAGCGATTTACTGAAATCAAGGAGACCCATCTACAAAAAAAGAAAAAGAAAATAGCTGATTACTTATTATACCGAGGATGGGAGAGCCATTTAGTTTATGGGAAAATCAAAGAATTGGTCTAACCTGTTTGAAGCCGATGATGTGTTCTCTTTATCGCTTCCTCATTCTTCCAATCAATCCATTTTTGCCCCTTTCTACGACGCATAAAATTATCATAATGACGCATGATAAAAATGTTGTAAAGCGCTTTAGAAAAATTCTTGGGCTTTCTGGAAATTGCACGAAGACTCATTTAAAAACCTGGGGTTATGAACTACATATAATGCCTGTACCCTTCGGGTATATATAGTACATCACCATGTTCTAAATAGGCAATATGACCCTTTGCCCTCTCAAGGGCCGGCCATTTTTGAAGGTCAGGATTATCAAAATCAATATCCTCACGGGTAATCAATGAATGTGGAATTTTATAAAGATGTTTTGTTTCTTGCTGAGAAAAAAGAATGCATTTCTTTTTTCCTTCAAAATGAAAATGAAAAATATTGGCGAGGTCAATATCATAATGCATAAACGTATAAGAGTCCCTTCCCCCAAAAAAGAGCATGGGCAAACTCTTCATCAGCCGAATACCAAAGTCAGGATATTCAAAGTCTTTTTGCAGCTCAGGAACTTCTTTCAAAATGTTCCAAAGAAAAATACGGTATTTGGTAGGTTCCTGTTTTAGCAAGTCAATGTAATCATTCATTGTCATTTTTGCATGGGGTTCGTTAAAACCTTCGTCATGCTTCACAGGGCGATTATCGTAAAGCGGTACTTCTATCGCTCCAGCCACCTTCTTCATATAATCCAAATTCCATTTATGGAAAGCTGGCCAGTCTATAATGCTCCTTTCTATCACGACGGGCTTTTGGGGTCGAAAATAATCGTTGAGAAATGCCTTTTTTGTAAGGCTTTTTACCCTAGGTATGGATTCGAGGTTAAGTTCCAAATCAATTTTGTTGAAACTTCTAAATTATAAAAAGGATTTGAATCTATCTTAAAGCACCCTTCCTGCGGCAACCTTTCCTTTTTTTTTCGCTGCCTCATTACGTTCAATCTTATGTCCTGGGCGCGACCATTTTGGTTTTTCCCCCAAAGATCCGTGAACCGTTTCTTCGGCTTCAACAGTTTTTGGTTGTGGGTGTTTCTCAAAGGCTTTTTGAGGGTTCAATCCCAACTTCTTGAAGAGTTTCATATCTTCATTTACATCAGGATTGGGTGTCGTTAATAGTTTGTCACCAGCAAATATGGAATTTGCCCCAGCAAAGAAACACATTGCCTGACCTTCTCGACTCATCTCTGTGCGACCCGCCGAGAGACGAACTTGGGTATTTGGCATGACGATTCGCGTCGTGGCTACCATTCGAATCATTTCCCAGATCTCAACAGGCTTTTGCTCTTCCATGGGAGTTCCCTCAACAGCTACCAGTGCATTAATAGGCACAGATTCGGGTTGTGGATTCAATGTAGCCAAAGAGACCAACATACCTGCTCGGTCTTCAACGGCTTCACCCATACCAATAATTCCACCACTACAGACGGTCACATTGGTTTTTCGAACATTTTCAATCGTTTTCAGACGGTCTTCGTACCCCCTTGTGGAAATAACTTCCTTATAATATTCCTCTGATGTATCGAGATTGTGATTATATGCGTACAAACCAGCTTCAGCAAGCCGTTTGGCCTGATTTTCAGTAATCATACCCAGCGTACAGCATACCTCCATATCCAACTTATTTATCGTACGCACCATTTCAAGTACTTGGTCGAACTCTGGACCGTCTTTAACATTGCGCCATGCGGCACCCATACAAACACGTGAACTACCGGAGGATTTTGCTCGTAATGCCTGCGCCTTTACCTGGCGCACTGACATTAAGTCATTTCCTTCTATGTCGGTGTGGTATCGAGCGGCCTGGGGGCAATATCCACAGTCTTCAGGACAACCTCCCGTTTTTATGGATAGAAGTGTAGATACCTGTACTGTATTTGGATCATGGAGTTGTCTATGTACCGTGGCTGCCTCATAAAGCAGTTCCATTAACGGTTTGTTATAGATTTCCAATATTTCTTCTTTGGTCCAGTTGTGTCGCGTCTCAATCATGGGTCAAAAATAGGAAACCCTAAGTTAATCTTTTACCATAAATGATATTGTGTTTGTTTACCTAGAAAGTAAGATAGATACCGCATTACCTCCAAAACCTACGGCATTTACCATTACTTTTCGAATTCTTCCCGGAAATGATTCGTATTCAACAAAGGGAACTGCTATAGGGTTCTGATTGATTAACATTACAATGGCCATCTCTACACTGAGCATGCCGGAGGCCCCGAAGGTATGCCCAACTTTCCATTTGTTTGTTGTTAAAAAAGGAAGCTTTTCAGGGAATACTTTTTTGAGGGCGGCCATTTCGGATGCGTCACCTTTGATGGTGCCGGGGGCATGCATAACAATAACATCGACTTCTTCCGCTTCAACTTCCCCTAAAGCCATTTTCATAGAATCTTGAAAACAAAGTGCCTCTGCTGAAATGGAAACACTGTGCTGCAATTGCTCGGTAGCATAACCTACCCCTATAATCCTTGCCAATGCATTTGTTGAATTGCTTCTTTCTAAACAAGCCATGGCGGCACCTTCACCAAGAACCATAGTATTCTGTTTTTTATTTAAGTCAAAGGCGCGACAGGGATACGCTTCATTGGACTTTGAATATATCTTTAATGCTCGCATTTGAGCGATGGTAAATGGTGTCAATGGTGCTTCGCTTCCTCCAACAAGAAATTTATCGGCCATACCTCCTTTAATCCAGGCTACCCCATTGAGTAATGCATGTAAAGCTGTTGAACAAGTTATCGAATGTGAAATAGCCGGACCTCTATTTTTTAAGTCCTGGGCGACCCATGAAGAAATATTACCCAAGGTCGTGGTCGGGGAAGTTAAGGTGGCAGTACTTCCTGTTTCAACATAGGTCTTATGATAGTTTTCGAAAAGAGCTGTCGCCCCTCGAGATGAACCTATATTGATGCCGAAGTCACTATTTTCTGACCAGCCAGAATTTTCAACCGCATTTCTAGATGCCTGTATGGCATAAAGCACCGAATTATCTAAACTTCTGTATTTTGGATTAGAAGCTTTAAGTTCTTTTATGGCACATTTATCGCAATCTGATAACTCGCCAAGCCAAACCTTTTGGTTACCTATTGCACCGAATGATAAGTAATGTTCATCATTTTTATATGCTTCGGAAACGGACTGCAGTCCAGAACCGATTCCTGAAATTGAAGAAATTCCTGTAATGGAAATAGGTGCTTTAAAAAGGCTCATATTGTATTCAATGATTTCTCAATGATCGTATAAATCTTTTGTAGCTCATTGTCCTTTATGGTATATGGCGGGAGTGTGTAGATTGTATTTCCCAATGGTCTGAGGTTTACCCCATTTTCCATAAAAAACTGATATAGCTTATCGCGAAAATTCCCATAACGATGGGCTTCTACCTTTAAATCAAGGGCTAAAATTACCCCTAGGGTCCGCGCCTCATTTACTTTTGGGTGCCCTTTAACCCTTTCTACAAAACTGCGGTGCTTTTCGGAAATCTCCTTTCTACGAAGAACCAACTCTTCTGAAGTGAGTAATTCCAAACCAGCTAATGCCGCAGCACAACCTAAGGGATGTGCGCTGAACGTATGTGCATGAAAAAAACCCTTACTAACCTCATCACTTAAAAAACCATCAAAGATTTCTTGCGAACAACTGGTAATACTCATAGGGAACATTCCCGCGGTCAAGGCTTTTCCCAAGCAAATGATATCAGGTTTATGGGTTAAATAATCAGAAGCGAAATTCCGGCCTGTCTTACCAAAACCTGTCATAATCTCGTCTGCAATACAGAGTACGTTATGCTTTTGTACCAATTCAATGATAGCGTCCAATCCTTCTCGGGAATGAAATTTCATTCCTGCAGCACCTTGCACTAATGGTTCAAAGACGAAGGCCGCACAGCGATTCGTTTGAAGCATGGATTTCACTTTAGAAAGCACTTCAAGAGTATTGCTCGATGTTGGAACGGGAACCCGCTCGACGTTTAACAAAAAGTCTTCAAAAGGTCCATTATAAGAGGAAAGTCCCGAGGCGCTCATCGCCCCAAACGTATCTCCATGAAAACCATTTTCAAAAGTAATCAACGTATCTCTTTTATCACCCTGATTGTGATAATATTGCAACGCCATTTTAATGGCGGCCTCTATGGCCGTAGAGCCATTATCATTAAAAAAGAGCTTGCTTTGGTTAGGTGGTAAAATCTGCAACAACTGTTCGGCCAGAACTACCACTGGCTTATGGGTAAAGCCACTAAACATGGTGAAATCCAATTCATTCATTTGACGCGTAATGGCGGTAATAATCTTTTTGTTGCCATGCCCGTACATACAGGTGTACCAAGAAGCGATTCCATCAATATATGCATTGCCTGCCTCATCAAATAGATAAACACCTTGGGCTCTCACTATACCTAAAGGTGCCGCGGCCGTTTTATGCTGTGTTAAGGGGTGCCAAATGTTTTTTCCGTCGCGTTTGACTAAATCCATGCAACTTTTTCAGAAAGACAAAAATAATGGTAAAGGATTAGAATTCCTTAGTTGAACCATCTACAACCTAGTACCATTTCGGAAACAACGACTTCAATTGGCCACTTTGAACAAAGTACTTATCCAATACCAAGAAACACAATGCCTTTTCCAATTTGGGATTTCGAAATTTTTTGACAAAGGCGTTTGCATTTTCAATGATGTCACGTGCCTCATTTTCATGCTCCAAGTAATAGTGGAGGCGCTCTTCTAAATCACTAAAATCATCCTTTAATGCGATGTAATGCTCATCAGGCCGCAAAGTACCTTCCATGAACCAAGTCTCATACTTCGGATTTGGCATCACAGCGATAGAATTCGAGCTCATTACCCATTTCAGATTGCTGGCAACATCAAATCCTTCTTGCGACCAGATAAATTTATACTGCAGATGATCGTTTATTGATATTTTATCCTTTAACCAGTGATCATGCTCGGTGCCGGAATTGATTTGACCTAAATCACACATAGGGTGATCAAAGTATTGCTGTAGAAATTCTCGGCGATGTTCTTGCTTTACATTGGCCCTACCGATGAGAAGGTTTTTTTTGTTTTTAAAGGATATACGATCGTTGGTAAAGGTGTAATGTCGAATTCGATTAAACTTATATAATATTGAATTCATATTCTCCCCATGAATTGGGCGACTTTTCAGAAGTGTTGGATTTCCTGGGATTTCGGTAATATCGCCAAATTGATAGTTTATCTGGAAAGTATCTGGAAAGTACCTAGTAAATTCTATGAGGTCAAAATAATATGCTTTGTTCTTTCTTGGTATCTCAAGATTTCCAATGGTCGGACCTTTACTTTGATTATTGGAAAAAGGTTGTAGTTTGTTATAATAATTCAATCTGCTTTCCAGAACCTCCGAGTTTAGGGAATCAATCCATCTCGCCATACCTTCCCTAGACTTTTTATGACCGAATCTCCGTAAAAGTTCAATAAAAGCCCCTTTCGTGTAATAGAAGAACTTAACATTTTTATGTGAAATAGGGTTGCGAATCATATATTGAGGAATGCTTCCAAATCATCCCTAAATTCCAAAGCATAGTTTGAAATCATTTCGGAATCAAAATACTCTTCTTCTGCAATTCTTCCCAAAAACGTAACCCCTGTTTTTTTCAGAATAATACTTTCTGTGGTAGGATGTTCATCACCACTGAATATAACACCGACCAGAAATCCTTTTGTCTGTAGTGCCTCAATGGTCAATAAAGAATGGTTGATGCTCCCCAAATAATGACGTGATACCACCACAACTTTATAGTCAGGTCTGATAATATCAAGTATGGTGTCGGTGTCATTTAAAGGCACCAAAAGTCCACCTGCCCCTTCAATGACCAATCTATTGGTGGTTTTTGGTTCAATGATTTTTTGCAATGTTATGGCGATTCCATCAATTTCAGCAGCTCCATGCGGACTCATCGGTGTATTCAGGGCATAACTATTTGGGTGAATTTTTGTTTTGTGATTTGAAATAAGATGTTTCAACTTATGGCTATCGGAATTCTCCAAATCTCCTGCCTGTATGGGCTTCCAATAATCGGCCTGTAGGGCCTCCACCAATATTGCTGAGGCAATGGTCTTTCCGACTTCGGTCGAGATTCCGGTAACAAATAGCTTCATTTTATACTTCTTGATAAAAAGTTACAATGATCACAACGGTATTTTTTAGGCTCTAAAAATGGAAAAAGCTTATACAACAGACTTTTGCGCAGGTAAACCACCTCTAATTGTTCTCTTCCACAAACTTTACAAGCCACCAAATTACCCTTTTCATCAGTCACATACGATTTAAGTTCTCTATAAATCGACATGGCCTTTTCTTTATCAGATTCATAGACCTGCAACTTTACCCCTCCGATGGCATCGCTGATCAGTGGATCTGTATTTATAGTATTTTCATCCTTTAAAAAAACGGGAATACCCTCAGACTCCAATTTTCCCCTTAAAATTTGAATATCTGCGGAATAGGTTGATGATGTTATGGTGTAAAACTCATTTCTCATGAAATCAGAAAGCTTTTAAGCGCTTCCAAAACATTGTCGATTTCTTTTTTCGAATTATAAGCATGTAAGCAAAACCGCAGTCTTTCTTGACCCATCGCCACTGTCGGACTCAAAATTGGCCTGACGTCAAAACCGCTTTCTTCCAATTTTGTAGAAAGTGCCTTCACCTTTTCGTTTCCCTTAACCTTACAGACTTGAATGGCGGAATTACTAATACAAAAGTAAGGCTCAAGACCTTTTTTTACCACACTGGATTTAAAATGACCAATATTTGAATGGAGTTCTTGCTGGTACTTCTGATCGGATGCGCTGTCAAAGAACTTATGTGCTGCCCAAATTGTGGCCAATGTATGGGGCGGAAGAGCGGTTGTGTAAATAAGACTTCTGCAAAAGTTTACCAGAAAGTCTTTAAGGTTTTTATCTCCCAAAACCGCTGCGCCATGTGACCCCATCGCTTTACCAAAGGTGACAATCCTTGCAAAAACTTGGTCTTGTAACCTCAGTTCATGAAGCAAGCCCTTAGCAAAAACACCAACTGCGTGCGCTTCATCAACCACAAGTTGAACTTCTTTTTTTTGACATAAACTCACCATTGCTTGCAGGTCGGGTGAATCGCCGTCCATCGAGAAAACAGATTCTGTAGCTACATACAGTTCTCGCTCTTGATTCGTTTGAAAACGGTCAATAAGCAAATTCAAATCCTTCAAATCATTATGCTTGAATTTATAGGACTTTGCATTGCTCATTCGAATTCCATCACGAATACTGGCATGACACAGTTCGTCATAAAGTATAACATCTCCCCGCTGGGGGACACTGGAAAAAAAACCAACATTGAGGTCGTATCCAGAATTAAAAATCAGTGCGGTATCTGAACCGTAATGCTTGGCCAAAGATTTTTCAAGGGTATCGTTCAATGGGCCGTTACCTGATAAAAGTCGAGATCCGGAAGAGCCATTAAGGGGTTCTTCAAATTCATGCAGTAAAGTGGCCGCCCTATCTGCGATGGTTTTTTGCCGTGCAAAGCCCAAATAATCATTGGAAGAAAAATCGATTAATTGCGTTTTATTGACGAGGATTCGAAATGCATCTTCTTGCTCCCGTTTCTTGAGCTTTTCTCTAAGTTTATGAGGAAAATTACCCATCGGTCAAATGTACTATCTTTACTATAATGATGTTTGACAAATAGGTGAAAACAACATAATGATTGGAACCTATCTTGAGATGATATCCGCATATTTTAGGGAGCCTAGGTATTAAAATAAACATCTGATTACCTTAGGAAACTATATCCTTCAGTCGAAATAGATATCGCCTATATGACTGATTAAAGCATAACGTATATCATTATACGAAAAGAAAAAAGCCATCCTTAAAGAATGGCTTTTTTCTTTCATTCAATAGTCAGACTAATCTGCCAAAACAATTACTTTATTGTCCTTCATCTCAACTGTTCCGCTGGAAATTCCCAATACGGTCTCACCGTTGGGGCCTTTTGTAAACTTATTTTGAAATTTTTCCTCAATTGAAATACTGCCCTGCACTTTCACATTGCCTTCTTGTAGTAATGATACGATAGGGGCATGGCCCGTTAATATTTGAAATTCTCCATTAACACCTGGTACGGTTACCGAGGTCACATCTCCTGAGAAAAGTGTTGCTTCTGGTGATACAATCTCTAAATACATCCTTATTTTTTGTCATTCCCGCAGAACGGAAATCTATTTATTTTATCTGATAACTATTTTGAGATTCCCGCCTTCTAGGGAATGATATTAAGCTTCAGCCAACATTTTCTCACCAGCTTCTATGGCCTCTTCAATAGATCCTTTAAGGTTAAAGGCTGATTCAGGGAGATGGTCCAATTCACCTTCCATAATCATATTAAATCCTTTGATAGTATCTTTAATGTCTACCAATACCCCAGGAATACCTGTAAACTGTTCTGCCACGTGGAAAGGCTGTGATAAAAAACGTTGTACGCGACGTGCACGGGCTACAGCCAATTTATCTTCTTCAGACAGTTCTTCCATACCTAAGATGGCAATAATATCTTGCAGCTCTTTATACCGCTGTAACAACTCTTTTACGCGTTGTGCACACTCATAATGTTCTTTTCCTAAAATTTCTGGGGTCAAGATACGAGAGGTAGAGTCTAGGGGATCCACGGCTGGATAAATACCAAGCTCAGCAATTTTACGGGATAATACCGTAGTGGCATCCAAGTGGGCAAAGGTAGTTGCCGGTGCAGGATCGGTCAAGTCATCCGCAGGAACATAAACGGCCTGAACTGATGTAATCGAACCTCTTTTTGTAGAAGTAATTCTTTCTTGCATGGCACCCATCTCAGTGGCCAATGTTGGTTGGTATCCTACAGCTGAAGGCATACGGCCAAGAAGTGCGGACACCTCAGAACCCGCTTGGGTAAAACGGAAAATGTTATCAACGAAGAAAAGAACGTCTTTCCCCTGACCATCTCCTGCACCATCACGGAAATACTCCGCAATAGTCAATCCTGAAAGGGCCACACGGGCACGGGCTCCAGGAGGCTCATTCATCTGTCCAAAAACAAAAGTAGCTTTGGACTCCTTCATGGCTTTTTTATCTACTTTGCTCAAATCCCATCCTCCTTCTTCCATGGAGTGTAAAAAGTCGTCACCATATTTTATGATACCCGACTCCAACATCTCACGAAGCAAATCATTACCTTCTCGGGTACGTTCTCCTACTCCTGCAAATACGGAAAGACCACCATGGCCTTTGGCGATATTGTTGATCAACTCTTGAATCAATACGGTTTTACCAACACCAGCACCACCAAACAATCCAATTTTACCCCCTTTGGCATAAGGCTCAATTAGATCAATTACCTTAATACCTGTAAAAAGTACCTCAGTTGAGGTAGAGAGGTCCTCAAATTTTGGTGCCTCACGGTGAATGGGCAAACCGTTTTCACCAGCTTTTGAAAGGTTGTCCATACCGTCAATGGCGTCTCCAATTACATTGAAAAGCCGACCATATACATCTTCACCAATCGGCATTTGAATGGCACTACCCGTGGCGGTGGCATCGACTCCCCTACTAAGACCATCAGTAGAATCCATCGATATGGTTCTTACCGTGTTTTCCCCGATATGTGACTGAACCTCTAGTACCAATGTTGTACCATCGGCTTTTTTAATTTCGAGGGAATCATAGATTTTTGGGATTTCAGTACCAGACTCAAATTCGACATCGATAACTGGGCCAATGATTTGGGCAACTTTTCCTGTAGTTTTGGACATTACTTCAACTTTTCAATTTATATAGTTCCGTTGTAGGAGAATACACTATCAATTTTCGGGCGCAAAGATATGATTTTCCATTCGTTAAAAGAAACTTCGTCATTTGTTTTTTGGGTATAAAAAAAGGCACCTTAATGGGTGCCTTTTGCATTCTATTTTGTCCATTTATTATGGAATAATATTCCATGACAAATAATATATCGCTCCGATATTGGCAGAACCAAATGCAGTAACATACTCATCGTTTAAAATATTTGAACCCCCTAATTTAAACACTGATTTTATGCTAGGTACCGCATAATTCACTTGAGCATCCAAAACACTAAAGGAATCAATCTCACCATCTTGAAAAGTAGCTTCCCAGAAATATTCATCGCTCCACCTATAATTGACTCCAAAACCAAAATTTTTGAAAAGCTCTGTATGACCAAATGACGCTTTAAAACGATGCTCCGGGGTATTAAAGTTTGTGCGGATTCCCCTAGCTCTAAGTTCCTCTTCATCTTCTAACAGATTGTAGGTGTAACTAACACCAACATCAAAACCACCTACTTTGGTATCCACACCAATATTGGCCCCATAAGCCGTCAACTCTTCTGGTGAGTTGGTATACGTTTGATAGGTTTGCGCATCACCATTGACAACCGCGAGCTGAGCCAGCCCTTGTTCTTGTTCACTACCAAATACATTTCCATAAAAAGGAACCTGCACAAAACTACCAGTAATGAAGTTAGTATATTGGTTATAATAAGCGTTCATATCTATCGAGAATTTCCCTATTTGCGCTCTATATCCAACCTCATACGCTGTAATCTCTTCAGGTTGAACTACTGGAGTATTGACAGCTTGGAAATTCCCACTACCTAGAGCAACGGCATCCCAAGCATTTTCATAGGCTTGACGCCCTACAATAGTCGCTGTACTATTTCCTGTCAGGGTTTGCCCTGCAGCGCTCAAATCAAATGTTCGAACATCGCGATCAAGGTTAGCCGGGGCAGAGCCTACAAGCACCGCTCGTCCAGCATTCAAACCAATAAATAAATCTTGTGTTGTTGGATTACGGAACCCTGTTTGTACTGAAACCCTGAAATTATGATTTCTGCGTTCACCCAAAGTAATACCTAAAGCAGCCCTTGGAGAGAAAAAACCGTCAAAAAATTCGTTTTTGTCATATCGGCCCGATAACGTCAGCTTTAAACGTTCATCGACGAATTTCTTTTGAAACTGAAGATAAGCTCCGTATTCACTGTAGGTGATTGGCCCGTCAATATCGGTAAAAATAGTACCTTGAGAATTCAGTTCATATTCCCTAAACGACCCCCCAATTTGAACATCAGCCCAATCGTCTATCAGATGTGCTAGATTGTAATTTCCGTTTACATGACGGAACTTCGTGTTGTCAATAAATTTTGCACCTGTTGTTAAATCTCCATCATTAATAACACTGTTGAATGCAGACTCGAAGGCAGGTGTACCAGGAATCAACCGACCTGTATCTGCAGCGGCTCGCGCCGTAGCGTGCGCTTGAACCCTAGCGTCATCAATCGATAGTCCTTGGGCTTGTCGACCATTTAAAAATGATCCTATATACGCTTGTGCGTATTCCGTAAACCACTGTTCATCCGATTTCCAGCGTCTATTAGTGTTGATTGCAGCAAATCTAGAGTCATAAGCATTACCAGAATTTTCTGCTACAATATATCCTCTGATAAAAAAGTTATCGTTTTTCAATTCCAATTTATGCTGTTGCATTTTAAATCCATCGACATAATACCTATTAAGACCTTGATAAATTGTAGTACCTCGTCCGATACGACCATTATAGATAAATTCTAAATCGTCACCAAAAGGCCTGTAGTGCAATGCCAAATCTGCCTTTACACTCTGTGCATTATAATCAATTAAATCGGTTTCATTATATCCTGTTCTTGATACCACAGCAGAGCCAAATTCCGTACTGGGCAAACCAGCACCTGCAGCTATTGCATTAAAATTTAAGGGGGTAGATACTTCATCACCATAAACATTTAATCCATCATAGGCCGGATTACTCCGATCCGCTCCAGGATTATTGACATCGTCGGTACGTGTTGCATACCAATCTTCTCCCTGCAAAAACGAGAAATTGGCCTTCATCGCAAACTTATCACTAAAAGCGTGGGCCGCACGAATTCCAACATCGTAATACGGATTGTTTCCCGCAGCTTCCTGAGAGGTAATACCTGTTTTGAAATATGTTGTTATCCCCTGAAAATCAAAGGGGCTCTTACTTCGCATAAACAAAATACCGTTAAAGGCCCCTGCGCCATAAAGTGCCGAAGCTGCACCAGGGAGAATTTCAACGCTTTGTACATCCAATTCATTTATACCAACAAGGTTACCCAATACGAAATTTAATCCAGGAGCAGTATTGTCCATCCCGTCAATCAACTGCATAAACCGCACATTGGCGAATGTTGCAAAACCTCTCGTGTTTACGGACTGAAAAGTTAGACTATTGGTATTAATATCCACTCCTTTAAGGTTTTGAAGTGAACCATAGAACGATTCTGCTGTAGCATTTTCGATATCCTTGATACCAAAACGCTCAACAGATACGGGAGACTCAAAAATACGCTCCGGCGTTCTCGATGCAGAAATTACAATCTCGTCTAAAAGAGTGGAAGCTTCCTCTAAAGTAACATTGACTGTTTGGTTGTTCGCCGTTACCTCCACTATCATATCAGAATATCCAATACTTGTTATTTGTAATTGGAACGGAGGTGTAGATGTAGTGCTCAAAGTAAAGTTTCCATCGAAGTCGGCGATGGCACCTTCTGCTATTCCTACCACAGCAATATTGGCGCCAGGTATGGGTTCATTGTTTGCGTCGACCACCTTTCCAGTAATCGTAGTTTGGGAGAATGTGGTCAACCCAACCAACAATGAAAATGCAAAAATGAATTTTTTCATCGGACGAGAGTTTGCGTTAAGTTAGTTTTAAATTAAGTTTTTACTGAGGGCGGAAGATACATTTTTTTTGTCTTGCATCCCATACAAACCATCTGAAATTATGCGTGCATAGTATATATTTCTTAGAAATTACAGTTCAAAACTAAAGAATTAACAAAAAAACCGCTTAAAAAGCGGTTTCTTCATTAATTCTCTGATTGTTGTTTGGTTACTCAACAGTAACCGATTTTGCTAAATTTCTGGGTTGATCCACATTGCATCCCCGCATCAAGGCAATATGATAACTTAATAGTTGAAGTGGTAGTGTTGTCAATAAAGGTGAAAGTGGTTCTGATGTTTCTGGAACCTCAATAATATGATCTGCCAGTTCGGATACCATTTCATCGTCTTCAAAAACTACAGCAATTATTTTACCATGTCTTGATTTGATCTCTTGAATGTTACTGACCACTTTCTCATAATGTCCTTTTCTAGTGGCGATTACGACCACCGGCATTTGTTCATCAATCAAGGCAATTGGGCCGTGTTTCATCTCAGCAGCAGGGTAGCCCTCAGCATGGATATAACTGATTTCCTTTAGCTTAAGGGCACCCTCTAAAGCAACCGGAAAATTATATCCCCTGCCTAAATAAAGACAGTTCGAAGAATCTTGATATACCTCGGCTATTTGTTCAATAAGAACATTCGACGCTAATGCCTTTTCCACTTTAGAAGGAATAGATTCCAATTCCGTCAAAAACTGATGGAACTTCGTATCAGAAATTGATCCTTTCTCTTTCGCCAACTTAAGGGCTATTAACGTTAAGACCGTAATTTGCGTAGTAAATGCTTTGGTAGAGGCCACGCCAATTTCTGGGCCGGCATGCGTATAGGCCCCGGCATGGGTTTCGCGTGCGATAGACGAACCTACAACATTACAGACTCCAAAAACAAAAGCTCCTTTTTCCTTGGCCATTTTAATGGCCGCCAACGTATCTGCCGTTTCTCCTGATTGTGATATAGCGATTAACACATCATTTTCGGTAATCACAGGGTTTCGATATCGAAACTCTGACGCATATTCCACCTCGACCGGAATACGTGCCAAGTCTTCAAAAATATACTCCGCAACCAGTCCGGCGTGCCACGAAGTACCGCAGGCTACAATTATAATTCGATTGGCATTTAGAAACTTTTCAAGATTCTGGTCTATGCCCGCCATTCTTATAATGCCCTCATTGGCTAAAAGTCTACCACGGTAGGTATCTAAAATTGCCCTTGGTTGCTCATAAATTTCCTTCAGCATAAAGTGATCATACCCACCTTTCTCTATCTCTTCAATATTCAATTGGAGTTCTTGGATATTCGGATAAGCAATAGCATCGTCTTTGATTTTTCGCAATTTTATTTCCTTGCCCGAACGTATAATGGCCATCTCTTCATCCTCTAAATAAACAGCATTGTTGGTGTATTCGATAAAAGGGGAAGCATCAGATGCAATAAAATATTCGTTTTCGCCTATACCTATGGCTAGGGGACTTCCTAGTTTAGCTACTACAATTTCGTTTGGTTTGTTTTTATCGAATACTGCTATAGCATATGCTCCAATCACCTGGTTCAAAGCAATCTGCACTGCTTTTCCCAATTTCACACCTTCAGTATTCTTGATTTCTTCAATAAGGTTGACCAAAACCTCAGTGTCTGTGTCGGATTCAAAAGTGTAATCCCGTTTTATTAATGCTTTTTTAATGGACTCATAGTTTTCAATGATTCCGTTATGGATGATGACCAAATCACCTGAATTTGAATAATGGGGGTGAGAATTCACATCGTTGGGCACTCCGTGTGTAGCCCAACGTGTATGGCCCAGTCCCAGCACGCCTTTATTACATGAGGCAGCCTCAGACTTTTTCTTCAAGTCTTCAACTTTACCTTTAGTCTTGGATAGACAAATATCATTGCCATCGTACAATACAATTCCGGCACTGTCATATCCACGATATTCAAGGCGTTGCAACCCTTTAATAATAATGGGATAAGCATCTCTATGCCCTATATAACCGACGATTCCACACATGAATGAGTTGTTTAGATGTGATAATGAACGATAAAAACGAGTTAAAAGTACCCGCCGAAATGAAAATAAAAGAAAAACACAAACGAAATAACTAAAAAATCGATGATGTGCAGTCTCTCTATAACAATACTAGTTTGTTTCGGTATAAAAAATTTGAAGCTTAAGCTTTTTGTCTTGTTCCTCTGTAGAAATGTTATTTCCAAACAGTACAGTGCCCAAAGGATTTAGCGTGTTTGCGACAGGCAAATCAAAGCGTGTACCCATAACGGATTCAGCTTCTTGTGTCGCCGTGTTTAATAGGGATGATGACAATGATAGTGTTAAAGGAGATAAGGTTGAATCCCTAACGACTAAATCATTAATATAATCTGTAATGCGAATGGTATATTTTGTTCCTTTTCCATCACTACCCTTCTCTAAATTTCCACCAAAAGTCTCTCTCAACAAATCCAACAAAGACCCGAAGCCATCGGTTGATGAAGTGTCAAACAAAGGTAAATTCGAATTAGCATTAGACAAATACAATTGTGATGGTTCGATTGTGCCTCCATTAGCGTCTAAAACACTACGATCCACATGAAAAATTAAATTGGCCTCATTAATAATCCAGTTATTATCCCTAATACTCTGTAAGATTGTATTAGCTGCAGACGCTTCGTCATCAAACAAACGCAATTCCGTAAAAGTGCCTGATCCGCCTTTGATAAAAAGTTGGGAAGCATTTTCTTCGGTGTCCAATTGTGATACGACATCAGAGGGGAACGGATCATTTATAAAGGTATTTACGGCATTACCTAAAACAACATTATTTTGAACCTGTAGAAAATTTAAAATAAATTCTCGCTCGACCTTTTCTACCGATTCCATATCTTCTCCATCAACATCATCCACCACAAAATCGTCAAATTCATAGGTAATGGTAATGTTTGCCTGAGTCAAGTCGAGGAGCAACATCAAATCACCATTGGAAGAACTCACCGAAAATTGAAGTCCTCTCAAAAATTCCGAAAAATTGGACTGACTCAACAATTCAAAACTACCTTCCTTATCAAGAATATTCTCTTGAAAAAAATCGGAATTAAGCGCTACTCGAATTCCTGGAGGGAGCCTTGATTCTATAGTACGCGACTCGTCATCTTCCGTATCCGGATCATCTTCAAAAAAAGAGGGAATTTGTCTGTTACTGAGTTCAACGGTACCTTCAAACAAAGGCTCAGCATCAACAAATGAAGGGATATTGGTATTTGAAAAGTACTCTTGGCTTTCCTCAAAATTGGCATTGGGGTCTAAATCCCTCAAGAAAAAAGTAGATCGTTCAACTTTGAAATTGAATTCTTCACCTATATAAGGGGCCATATCTTCCATACCCACATAACGCCTGGAAAGAATGCTATCAAGCTCCAAGCTCTGCGGGAAATTATTTGCGATAAAATCATCGCCAGTGCCGTCTTCATCTCGGTTCAATGGATCGGACCCTAAACTGCGCTCCTCATTATCAGTTACACCATCACCATCGGAATCACTGTCAGGATTGTCTGGATCTGCGTCCAGGTCATTGGGCACCCCGTCATTGTCTGAATCTCCGGCCGAAGCTTTTAGTTGGTAGGGGATATACAGAATAACTTCTTTAATTGTCTCGTTTTCTGGAATGGTATCCTGACCCCTAGATGCTTCGGGCAGATCTTCAACATCTTGTCGATAATTGCCAAAAACCGGGTTCCCCTGTCGATTGACAAAAGTAACTTGAGAGGTAATGATGGCTTCTCTTCTACCGAAAACCGGGTCATCATAAACGCCTACCTGATATAATGGCAATTGATTGGTCTGAACTCCAACGGCACTTCTATTAAAGGCAAAGACATCATACTCTGCCTTGGCCGTTATAAAAGGTTCCCCTGCAATTACACCATCTCCAAGGGTATCTAAATCTTCTTCACAAGAAATGGAAAGTACCGACAAGATAAAGACTCCAGCCAAGGCTGAAATCCATTTATTTTTAAGTGCCATGGGGTTTAACTTAAAACTTGCGTATTATAAAAATTGGCATAGGCTTCATCCGTCTCCTGGAACGAAACATAAGGAAGAACGGGCTTTTCCTTTTGGCTCACATAGTCAACCAATTCACTGGGCACCTCTTCAGAAGCTAAAATAATTGCATCAGAATAATCCACGGCTACCTTTAACAAATTATTATAGTCAGGCGATTTTAATGCCTCAATTTTTGTGATATCAACGTTGTCAAAGGCGATTTTGTCCAACATCTCTTTGTTCAGTTCACCTTCAAATCCTTTATCGTATACAGAAGTCACTATTTTACTATCCATAAAGATAGGTTCGTCAGCATAGTATTCCCTAAGGTACAAGGGTAATAAAGAAGCCATCCAGCCATGAACGTGAATAATATCGGGGGACCAATTTAATTTTTTTACAGTTTCAACTACTCCTTTGGCAAAAAAGATGCCTCGTTCATCATTATCATCATAAAGCTTTCCATCCTTATCATGAAAAGTGGCTTTGCGCTTAAAGTACTCTTCGTTATCTATAAAATACACTTGAATGCGCTCTCTTGGTATGGAAGCTACTTTAATGATTAGCGGCATATCCATATCATTGATGACCAAGTTCATTCCTGACAAACGAATTACCTCGTGCAATTGATGCCTTCTTTCATTAATATTACCATACCTCGGCATGAAAATACGAATTTGCCCACCGTTACTGTTCACCATTCTAGGTGCTTCGTAAGACATTAAGGAAACTTGATTCTCAGGGAGGTAAGGCACTAATTCAGAAGATACAAACAATATCTTTTTACCAGTCATACATGCAATTTTTATTCATCTGACTTAACGTAGCCGCGAAAATACAAAAATTATGCTGAATACCAGTATTTATAGTATTTTTGCACGCTTTTGTTTTTAAGTCATGGAGATATTTCAAAACAAAAAAGAACTTCAGAAAAGGCTTACCAAACTTCGTAATGAAGGAAATAATATCGGCCTTGTACCGACCATGGGGGCCTTACATCAGGGGCACTTGTCTTTAATGCAACAAGCAATTACGGACAATCAAGCGGTAGTGGTCAGTATTTTTGTCAACCCTACCCAATTTAACAATTCTGAAGATTTGGAAAAATATCCTTCGAGTCTTGAAAGCGATATTGAATTAATAGCTTCCCTATCGAATGATATCATCATTTTCGTTCCGACCAAAGAGCATATTTATGAAGGTGAGGTGGTTTCAAAGCGCTTCGATTTCGAAGGTCTTGAAGGGGTGATGGAAGGCGCTTTTAGAACAGGTCATTTTAATGGTGTGGCCACTATTGTTGAACTTTTGTTCAATGCTGTAAAGCCCAATAGGGCTTATTTTGGTGAGAAAGACTTTCAACAGTTACAAATCATAAAAAAACTGGTCAAGATCAAAGGGCTTCCTATAAAAATTGTTCCATGCCCTATTGAGCGGGAATCTCACGGACTTGCACTCAGCTCACGAAATGAGCGGCTTTCCCAAACCACTAGAAAAGCGGCGAGCTTTATCTATAATACCCTGACTACTGTCAAAACAAAATTTGGCACGAAAAATGCTCAGGTGATTAGGGACTGGGTGACCACACAATATGATGAAAATCAACTTTTTGAGTTGGAATATTTTGAAATGGCCGATGTTGACACCTTGACTCCTACAAATACCTTTAATGAAAATACAAAGTACAGGGCTTTTATTGCGGTTTATACCGAAGGTATTCGACTTATAGATAATATTGCCCTGAATTAAATAATTTTGTAACCAATGCAAGTAGAAGTAGTTAAATCTAAAATTCATCGTGTAAAGGTAACAGGCGCTGACCTCAATTATATTGGAAGCATCACTATTGACGAAGATTTAATGGATGCCGCCAATATAATTCGTGGGGAAAAGGTTCAAATCGTCAACAACAACAATGGTGAACGATTGGAAACATACGCCATACCCGGTCCACGCGGTTCAGGTGAAATCACCTTAAACGGTGCTGCCGCCCGTAAAGTCGCAGTGGGCGATATTCTCATACTCATTACTTATTCTTGGATGGAAATTGAAGAGGCCAAAACGTTTAATCCAGCGCTGGTCTTTCCCAATGAAGAAACTAACTTAATGAAATAGTTTGCCGGCCTCGATTAAAAAGACTCTCCGTATTGTTGTACCCTTTCTATTGGGTTTTTCCCTTATCGCATTTATTTACGGCAATACTTCGGAGGAGAACCGTGTCGAAATCATTAAGAACATATCAAATGCCAATCCTTTTTGGGTTGGGCTTTCTGTACTAATTGGTATTCTCAGCCATATATCGAGAGCAATTCGCTGGAACTATCTTCTCAAGCCTTTGGGCCAATCCCCTAAGGTGAGCAATAATTTCTTTATGGTGATGATAGCCTATCTCGCCAATCTAGGTGTACCACGGTCTGGAGAATTTTTAAGGGCTACTGCCTTAACGACCTATGAACGTATATCCTTCGAGAAAGGGTTCGGTACCATTATAACTGAGCGGGTGGTTGACGTCATTATGTTGCTTTTGATCATTTTAGGAGCATTGGCCCTACAAACCAATTTTGTGCTGGGCTATTTGCAGGATTACGGTTTTAACTTGGGATTTAGCATTGCTATTTTAGTTCTGGGCACTGTTGGACTCACTATTTTTCTGAGACTGATTCGAAAGTCAAAAGATGGACTTCTGTTAAAGGTCAAAGGATTTTTAAATGGAATGCTTGAAGGAATTTCAAGTATATTGAAAATGGAGAAAAAGTGGTCGTTCATTTTTCACACCATCTTTATCTGGGCCTGCTATGTCGGTATGTTCTGGACCATAAAATTTACGGTTCCGGAAACGATAGGTTTAGGATGGTCTGAACTCTTAGTGGCTTTTGTGGCTGGAGCTTTTGCCATGATGGTCTTTCCTGGTGGATTGGGCGGTTACCCCATCTTTGTTAGTGCCGCACTATCACTTTACGGTATTTCAGACAATTCTGGTGATGCTTTTGGTTGGATATTATGGATTGCACAAACCCTCATGATCATCTTTTTTGGGGCAATATCTTTTGTACTGTTACCGTTATTGAACCGAACTCGATAATCTCTGATTATCAAACCAATATACCCCATGAACAAACCACTACTTATCCTTTTTGGCCTGCTTTACGTTGGCCTCAATGGTCAAATAAAGAAAGAAATTTTTGAATCGTTCAAATTGCAAGAGCGGAGGGACGTATCGTACTATTTTCCCGAAAATTATTCAGAAGAAAAAAAGTACCCCATCATATTGGTTTTGGATGCCGACTATCTTTTTGACCTCGTAGTTTCGAATGCCAAGTTTTATAGCAAATACAACCGTATGCCAGAATCAATTATTGTCGGTGTTCACCAAGAGGTCGACGAATTGCGTTGGGACGATTGTGACTTTGAGCAGACCACTGGTCTACCAACCGAAAAGGGAAAACTGTTCTATGAATTTCTAGGCACCGAATTATTGCCTTATTTGGAAACTAGTTATAACGTCGCTCCCTTCAAGATGTTCATAGGTTATGACATTACGGCAAACTTTGGACATTACTTTCTATTTAAAGATAAATCACTTTTCAATTCATATGTGATTATTTCACCTGTATTGGCCACAGAAATGGAAAGCCGTGTACCCTCTCGTCTATCAGATCTCAACCAAGAAATATTTTATACCCTAGCATTGGAAAAAGGAAAGGCGGAAGACCGTAACCGCATACTTCAAATGAATAAATCGATTGCTTCGATTCAAAAAGAAAGTTTGCATTATTTCTTCGATGAATATGAAGAGCCTGACCATGTATCCATAGCGGCGTGTGGTATCAGCAAGGCTTTTGACAACGTATTTAAATTATTCCGGCCAATTAGTCCAAAAGAATACAAAGAGCAGATACTCACCTCTAACGAGCCTGTAATTCAATATCTAGAAGATAAATATGCTATGATTGAAAATCTTTTAGGATTTGAAAAAGAAGTTGAATTGAATGATATCATGGCCATCTATGCCGGGAGTCTTAAAAAAGATGATTTTGAATCAATAAAATCACTCTCTGAAATTTCTAAAAAGCAGTTTCCCGAGACCATGTTGGGCTTTTATCTCGAGGGAGAATATTTAGAGCTTGCCGGTGAACCTAAAAGGGCAATGAAGGCCTTTGAAAAATCATTTTTAATGGATGAAATAGACTTTCTGACCAAAGAAATGGCATTGGAAAAAATCGATGCCATTAAGGCAGATTTTGGATATTAATGGTTTCCCTATCTTAGCACTGTGGCTAAGACCAAAACCGCTTTTTTCTGTCAAAACTGTGGTGCCCAATATGCTAAATGGGTCGGCCAATGTACTTCGTGTAAGCAATGGAATACCGTTGTTGAAGAAGTGGTTCAAAAGGAAGAAAAAAACACTTGGAAGGCCAATCAACCCAAAAACACTAAAGTAGCAAAACCACTTCCTGTCAGTCAAATCACCAATAACAGAGAAGTTCGATTCAACCTTTTGGACCAAGAATTCAACCGTGTATTGGGGGGCGGGTTAGTTCCTGGATCTTTGATACTTCTTGGGGGTGAACCAGGTATAGGGAAAAGCACCTTGCTTCTTCAAATTGCCTTAAAACTACCTTTAAAAACCCTCTACGTTTCAGGGGAAGAAAGCCAAAAACAAATTAAAATGCGAGCCGACCGTATTTATCCCGATTCAGAGAATTGTTTTGTGCTTACCGAAACGAAGACCCAAAACATTTTTCAGCAAATTGTTGCCGTTGAACCAAACTTGGTCATCATTGATTCCATTCAAACACTCCATTCAGACTATATTGAATCAACGGCGGGCAGCATTTCACAAATTCGTGAATGCACAGCAGAATTGATCAAGTTTTCAAAAGAGAGTAATACCCCGGTAATTTTGGTTGGCCATATTACAAAAGACGGAACTATTGCTGGGCCTAAAATTTTAGAGCATATGGTCGATACCGTATTACAATTTGAGGGTGACCGCAATTATGTGTACCGTATTCTTCGTTCCCTCAAAAACCGTTTCGGCTCTACCGCCGAACTGGGCATTTATGAAATGCAGGGCAGCGGACTTCGAGAAGTGGTCAATCCGTCTGAAATATTGATATCCAATAGTGAAGGTGATTTAAGCGGCACGGCCATAGCCGCTACAGTAGAAGGTATGCGCCCCCTGCTGATAGAGGTCCAAGCTTTAGTCAGCACAGCAGTCTATGGCACACCGCAACGTTCAGCCACTGGATTCAATGCCAAGCGGCTGAATATGCTCTTGGCCGTTCTTGAAAAACGGGCCGGCTTTAAACTAGCCGCCAAAGACGTTTTTTTAAATATAACTGGTGGCATTTCGGTGGATGACCCAGCCATTGATATAGCGGTAATGGCAGCGATATTATCCAGTAATGCCGATATACCCATTGAAAAAGGAGTCTGCTTTGCAGCTGAAATCGGACTTGCCGGAGAAATCCGACCAGTACAGCGTGTGGACCAACGTATTTTGGAGGCAGAAAAACTTGGTTTTTCTACCATATTTGTTTCAAAGGCCAATAAAATCGGACTCAAAAATCCTAAAGTCGAGGTACGACTCGTAACCAAAGTAGAAGAGGTAGCGGCCCAATTATTCGGTTAATTCTTCTTCTAAGAGAACTCATCCCTTATTTCGAAACATTCTTGTGGCCAAGAAAATAATCAAAATCACCACCACAATCAAAATAACCTGACCGAATCCTACTCTTAAAAGAACACTTGCTATCATGGGGCTGGATTTGGTATCGCATTATGAATACCTTCAATCCCTTCCAATAGTTCATCAGACAAGTCAATAGTAATGGAAGCGATGTTTTCTTTCAACTGATCCATGGTTGTTGCCCCAATAATATTACTCGTCAAAAAGGGTCTTGTATTTACAAAGGCCAATGCCATTTGCGTCAGGCTCAATCCATGTTGAGATGCCAAATCAGCATATTGTTGGGTGGCGTTTGTTGCATTTTCACCACTGTATCGGTCGTAATGTGGAAAAAGGGTCAGACGGCCTTTTCTCGGTTTCACCTCGCCTAAATACTTTCCACTTAAGACACCAAATGCCAAAGGTGAATACGCAAGAAGCCCTATTTTAGAACGCATACAGACTTCTGATAAGCCTACCTCAAATAATCGATTTAAAAGACTATATGGATTTTGAATGGTTAACACTCGTGGCAAATCTTCATGTACCTTACTTTCTTCCAAGTAGCGCATGGCACCCCAAGGTGTTTCATTGGATAGACCAACATGTCGAATCTTACCTTCTTTTACTAAATCGCGCAATGTTTCCAATACCTGATGGATATTGTCTTCCCAAAAATCATGATTTTCCGCATCATACCCACGTTGCCCAAAAAAGTTGGTATGACGCTCGGGCCAATGCAATTGGTACAGATCAATATAATCGGTCTGCAATCGTTCTAAACTACCATTAACCGCTGTTATTATAGAATCCCTGTTGAAACCAGTGGTTCGAATATGTTTTGTGAATGGTGCTGGCCCAGCGATTTTTGTGGCCAAAACGACTTTATCTCGATTTCCCGTTTTTTTGAACCATGTCCCAATGATTTCTTCCGTGATAGCGTAAAATTCCTTCTTTGGAGGAATCGGATATAACTCAGCCGTATCGAAAAAATTAACACCCTGTTCAAGGGCATAGTCCATTTGTTGGTGCCCCTCTTCTTCTGAGTTTTGCCGGCCCCAGGTCATGGTGCCCAAACAAATCTTACTTATTCGAATATTGGTGTTGGGCAATCGGGTATATTTCATTAAGACTAGATTTTAGAAGCCCCAAAGTTAACCAAGGTTTCCTCTTAACAATATGTTATTTTTCAATTTCGAGCAGAATCGGGCAGTGATCGCTATGCTTTGCTTCATTTAAGATGACCGAACGTTTAAGGCGGTCTTTTAGGCTTTCATTGACCATTCCATAATCCAATCGCCAACCCTTATTGTTTGCTCTTGAATTTGCACGATAACTCCACCAAGTATAATGATGTGGTTCTTTATTAAAATGTCGAAAACTGTCAATAAAACCACTTTTGATAAAGTTCCCTATCCATTCGCGCTCAACAGGTAAAAACCCAGAGACATTTTTGTTGCGAACTGGATCATGGATGTCAATGGCCTCATGACAAATATTATAATCACCACACACAACAAGATTTGGGCGCTCTTTTCGTAGCTCGTCTGCATATTTCTGAAAATCGGACATATAAGTCAGTTTAAACTCCAACCTATCCATATTCGTTCCAGAGGGCAAATACATGCTCATAATCGAAACATCACCAAAATCAACCCTAAGATTGCGGCCTTCGTAATCCATATAATCAATACCAGTGCCGGTTTCTACATGATCGGGTTCACTTTTACAGAGTACCGCAACCCCACTATATCCCTTTTTTTGGGCACTGAACCAATAATGATGGGGGTATCCGATGGCTTCGAGAATAGCCACATCAACTTGTTCTTTCATAGCCTTGGTTTCCTGAAGGCAGACCACGTCAGCGTCCACATTTTGCAGCCACTCCACAAACCCTTTTTTCATAGCGGCTCGAATACCATTTACATTGTAAGAAATTATTTTCATTATTTATATTCGTTCTAAATATTAATGTTGAGGTAACATTTGTTGAGGTGAAAAAAAATAGATTTGGTTATATAATTTTATCAAAAATAACTGCTATGAGAATTTTTTTAACATCAACCATACTGCTTTTTTCATTTATCTCATGTTACTCCCAAACCGATACCGATGCTGGAATTACAGATTTAGAAAAAAACGAATTAAGAGTCAACGTCATAAGTTTTATCGCTTTTAGCGGTCTTGAGGCCGACTATGAATATTTATTCTCAGAAGAAGCCTCTTTTGGTGTGAGTTTGTTAACCCGTATAGGTAACCCTGATGATTTAGATTTGATTCGAAATTTTTCGATTACCCCTTATTATAGACAATACTTTTCAAGGAGATATGCTAGAGGGTTCTTCGTAGAAGGTTTTGGTATGATCCTAAGGAGGGAAGAAACCTTTCTCAATTTTTTTAATGGAACAGAATCTGAGGAGGTACAAAGAGAAACAAATGTGGCCCTAGGCATCTCTGTTGGGGGAAAGTTTTTGACCAAAGGAGGTTTCGTAGCCGAAGTTTTTACTGGAATTGGAAGAACACTTAGTAGTGATGATGATTTTTTCTTTAGCAATATTATTGCGCGAGGAGGAATCTCATTAGGGTATCGTTTTTAAAACTTCACTTTATCTCATGACCAATAAAAATTACAGTATTGGTACTCTTTGCCCTTACTAGTAAAACAACGACAACAACTTTGCTAGATATTTTTTTAAACCATGTCCCTTTTTACTATGCTATTCTCTTTTTATCAGGTATTGTTAATACAATAGGTTGTTGTCTTCTTTATTTTTCTATCTCTTAGAAAATAAACTATCTATTCAATATTAAATCGTCAACTTTGGACTAATGAAAAAATTAGCCTTTTTAATTTTAGTTGTTCCGTTCCTAGTTAGTGCTCAAAATCAACCCACCGACTCGGTAAATACACTTGACGAGATTACCTTAATTGAGGATTTTATTTCAAAAAAAGCAATTGGTATTACAGAATCTTCCAGTGTTGGTATTACCGAATTAGAGCAGTTCAGTCCAATAGATTTTGCGAATGGCCTGAACCAAATTTCAGGTCTTTATGTGCTTTCTGGTGCACTCAACACCAATCGAATAACAATTCGAGGGGTCGGGGCAAGAACACCCTTCGGAACAGACAAGCTTCGAATGTATTTCAATGGAATTCCAGTTACAAATGGCACGGGGGTCTCGGCCATTGAAGCCTACGATTTTGAAAATATAGGTCGTATTGAAGTGGTGAAAGGTCCAAAAGGCACTTCATTGGGTGCCAATCTGGGAGGTGCCCTAATCCTCAACACAAAACCACCGCAAATAGGGAAGACCCTTGCAAACAATACTTTTACCTTCGGCTCTTATAACATGGTAAAAAACAACTTTGCCTTTCGTCATTCAGAGAATAACTTCAATATCAATTTTAGTTACAATCACCTAGAAACCGATGGGTTCCGCCAAAACAATAGTTTCAATCGTGATGGGTTACTATTGACCTCTTCGGTGCGTTTGAATGACAAGAATAAGCTTGATTTTCTCATCAACCACATCGATTATGATGCTGGTATACCAAGTACGATAAATGCCACTGATTTTGAAGAAGACCCTAGAAGGGCAGCTGCCAATTGGTTGGCAGCAAGGGGATTTGAAGATAATAGGTATACCCTTGTTGGACTTTCACATAGCTATCGGTTCAATTCAAACCTTCGAACCACCAATAGTATTTTCTACACCTATTTAGACCATTACGAACCCAGGCCCTTTAATATTTTAGATGAGTTTACCCATGGCTTTGGCCTACGTTCGCTGACAGAAGGAAATTTATGGAATGGCCATTTCACCCTAGGAGCCGAGCTTTACAGAGATGAATACAATTGGCAAACGTTTTTCAATCAGTTTCGCGACAATGACGGCAATGGAAGTTTACAAGGGCAACAGTTAAGCGACAACAAAGAGTTTCGTTCACAACTCAATCTTTTTGGAGGATATACCTTCTCAATTACTCCAAAATTAGAAGGGCAATTTGGGCTCAATTTCAATCAGACCCAATTCGATTTTAGGGATTTATTCAACACCGGTACAGAGAATACCTCGGCGCAACGTGACTTTGACCCTATTTTACTGCCAAGCTTTGGTGTACAGTACCAAATTAAAAACGGAAGATTATTTGCCAATGTTAGCCGTGGGTTTTCAAATCCTGGACTGGAAGAGACCTTAACTCCAGATGGGGTAATCAATCCTGACTTGAATCAAGAAAAGGGTTGGAATTATGAAGTGGGCGGCAGCTTTTCTTTATTACAGAACAAAATGCTATTAGGGTTATCATTGTATCAAATGAGCATAACCGATCTACTAGTGGCGGAACGAATTGATGAAGACTTGTTTATAGGGCGAAATGCCGGAGAGACCCGTCACCGGGGAATTGAATTGGATGCCAATTATAGATTTCGAATAGCACAGAATTGGTCAGTTTTACCCCGATTGAGCTACAGTTATAGCAACCATACTTTTGTTGATTTTGTAGATGAAGGAGACGACTTTTCAGGTAATGATTTGGCCGGCGTGCCCCAACATCGCATAAATTCCGGATTGACCATTCGCAACACCAAAGGTTTTGTATTCAATTTGACACATCAATTTGTTGATGAAATTCCACTCACGGATTCCAACACCTTATTCAGTGATTCCTTCAATACTGTTAACGCTCAGCTTCGTTATCGCACCGACCTTGGTAATCATTTTGGTATTGGTCTTAATCTTGGGGTAAATAACCTTTTTAATACGAACTACGCCCAATCTGTTTTGATTAATGCGGTAGGTTTTGGTGGTGCCGAACCAAGATTCTTTTATCCCGGTAACGGACGCAACTACTTCGCAGGAATACAATTGAACTATCGATTTCGTAACATTGATTAACCGCCTCAAATAGTTTAATTTTAGGATTCCAACAACGTAAAAAACGCATCATGAAAACGTTGAGAACCTTTGGTACCCTTTTTTTCTTTGTACTAATCCTTTCCTGTTCAAAAGAAGATTGGGAAACTACGGTAAGCTCCCCTGATGGAACTAATACCATATCCTTTCATTTGACCAGTGACGGTACACCAACATATTCAGTACAACGTAACAACGGCATGCTCATAGACACTTCTTCTATGGGGTTTGAGTTTAAGGATCAAATTGCCATGAAAAGTGGATTTCAAATCCTAAAAACCACTCCGGAAACACTGAATGAAACTTGGGAAATGCCATGGGGAGAGCAGCGAATGGTGAAGAACCATTACAATGGCATTTTAATTGAACTTCAAGAAATCGAGACTCCAAATCGAAAATTAAATGTTCACTTCAAAGCATATAACGACGGTGTTGCCTTTAGATATGAATTTCCTGAACAGGAGGGAACTGACGAATTAGTGATTTTGGACGAGATTACAGAATTTCAATTGACCGAAGACCATACCACATGGTGGATACCTGGCGATTGGGATATTTATGAGCATCTTTACAACACCTCAAAAGTTTCTGAAATCGATGCACTGGCCAAGCGTGACCATCCAAATCTAGCAGCAACCTTTATTCCTGAGAATGCTGTCAACACCCCAGTGACAATGCGTTCTAGAAATGGTCTACACCTCAGTTTTCACGAAGCTGATTTGACCAATTACCCAGGCATGACCCTTAAAGTTGACACTGAACATCTCAAATTGATTAGTGAATTGGTCGGTTCAGAACGACAAGGTCATAAAGCAAAAGTTAAACTCCCTTTTAAAACCCCATGGCGCACGATTCAAATTGCTGAAAGCGCGGGAAAACTAATTGAATCAAGAATGTTGGAAAACTTAAATGAACCCAATAAACTGGGTGATGTTTCGTGGTTCACCCCTATAAAATACAATGGTATTTGGTGGGAAATGCATGTCGAAAAAGGTACTTGGGACTATGGCATGGAAATGGACGAAAATGGGATTTGGCAAGATGTTGGAAAGGCCCATGGTAAGCATAGCGCCACCACAGAAAACACCAAAAAATATATTGATTTTGCCGCTGCCAATGGCCTTAAAGGGGTTTTGGTAGAAGGGTGGAATGTCGGTTGGGAACGTTGGATCGGTTTCGAAGACCGTGAAGGGGTATTCGATTTCGTGACTCCATATCCTGATTATGATATCGAAGCCTTAGCCTCTTATGGAAAGGAAAAGGGTGTTGAGCTCATTATGCACCATGAGACGTCAGCCGCAACCGGAACTTACGATAAACAAATGAATGCGGCTTATGAACTCATGAACCAATTAGGTATGCATTTGGTCAAAACGGGTTATGTCGGTAAAATCATACCTAAAGGTGAATACCACCATGGGCAATATATGGTGAATCATTATCGACGGGTATTGGAGACCGCTGCAAAATATGAAGTGGCCATCAATGCGCACGAGCCAATTAAAGGCACTGGGTTGCGACGTACCTACCCTAACGCCATTTCAAGGGAAGGGTTACGCGGTCAAGAGTTCAATGCTTGGGCTACCGATGGTGGCAATCCACCCGAACATTTACCCATCGTCGCTTTTACCCGAATGTTGGCCGGACCAATAGATTTTACTCCTGGTGTTTTTGATATCGGCTTGCCCACCAAGTCCAATAACCAAATCAACACCACCATAGCGCAACAATTGGCGCTTTATGTTGTGATTTATAGTCCCATTCAAATGGCCTGCGATTTACCGGAAAGTTATGAGGGTCAACCTGCTATGCAGTTCATTCGCGATGTAGGAGTTGATTGGGAACAATCAAAAGTGCTGAACGGCGAAGTAGGTGATTTTGTGACTATAGCACGTGAAGAGCGAGAGACCGGCAATTGGTTTGTGGGTGCCATTACCGATGAAAACGAACGAGAACTTACGATTAACTTTGACTTTCTTGAAGAAGGCAAAACGTATAAGGCCCTAATGTACCGCGATGCTGATGATGCAGACTATGCTAATAATCCTGGCGCATTGGTTATTGAAAATATGGATGTTAAAAAGGGGGATGACAAAACAGTTCAGTTAGCACCTGGCGGCGGTGTAGCTATCAGCCTAATAGTTGAATAGCTGCCTTTTCAAAGACCGGCCATGACCATTGAAGGTGTATTGACAAAAGAATTCTGTTTATCGGGTAGCACGATAAAATTATTGAACGGTTATGCCAACGCCAATTACTTAATTTCAACAAAACAGCACAAGTATATTTTCAAATCCTATACTGATTTAAAACTACAGGAATCAGTTGAAGCAGAAAGTAAAATGCTTCTGCATTTAAAATCCAAAGGGGTGGATGAAGTACCGGAACCCATTCCCTTTTCCGATGGTTCTTTCTCAAAAAAAATCGAATTGGATGGTCGAGAACAACTCTGTCGTCTGCTGACTTTTGTTGACGGAGGTTTTTTGGGTGAGGCTACACTCAATTCTGAGTTGGTCAAATCGTTGGGCAATTATATTGCTCAATTGAACAATGCACTTTTAGATTTTGATCATGTTGCTTACCGGGCCAAAAAATCAAATTGGGACTTGCAGTATGTACAACTGAATAAACCCTACGTTCAACATATATCCTCTTCACGAAAAAGAAAATTGGTTTCTTATTTCTTCCAACAGTATGAAAGCTCCTTGCGACCTATTTTGCAAGAACTTCGTATGGGCTGTATACATGGTGATTTCAATGAATGGAATATATTATTGAACGACAATAAGGTCAAAGGCGTTATTGATTTTGGCGACGCTTCATACACCCATATTGTTAATGAATTGGCCATTGCCGCCACATACGTCTGCTATCTATCAAGAAATCCCCTTGATTTTACCGAAGACCTGTTACAATCATATCATGAGATTTTTCCACTTGAAGAAAAAGAGGTCACAGTACTCTACTGGCTGATTGCCATGCGGCTATGCACCAGCATTTGCAACTCGTCTCATTCAAGGGTAAATGACCCTGAAAACAGTTATGCTTCGGTAAGTGAAGAGAAGGCATGGTCACTTTTAGAAAAATGGCTGCGGTTGGGGCCTAAAAAAGTGGAGTGTCATTTTAGGAAGGTACTGGGTTTTTCTGAGAATTCTGAAATTAAGCCTGCCGATGTTCTTGACCATCGAAATGAACATTTGAGCAGAATACTATCAGTGAGTTATCAAAAGCCCATTGTAATGGAGCGTGCTGCTTTTCAGTATATGTTCGATTCAAAAGGGAACTCCTTTTTAGATGCTTATAACAATATTCCCCATGTTGGCCACCAACACCCAAAAGTGGTTGAAGCTGCCAAAAAGCAGATGACCTTACTGAATACAAATACCAGGTATTTATATCCAGAACTATCGCTTTACGCTGAAAAATTGTTGTCTAAATTTCCCAAACCACTGAATAAGGTGTTTTTTGTCAATTCAGGAAGTGCTGCAAGTGATCTTGCCATTCGTTTGGCGAAAGCTTATACAGGCAAGCCAGATGTATTGGTCATGGAACACGGTTATCACGGCAATACCCAAATTGGAATTGACATCAGTGATTACAAGTTCAGCAACCCAAAAGGGCATGGCCAAGCAATTAACATTTTTAAAACTACCATTCCTGATACCTATCGCGGTCAATACAACCAAAACGATGGAACTGCAGGTTCCGCATATGCCCAAGAAGCCATCAAAAATCTACCAGAAACATTAGCTGCTTTTATCTCTGAACCCATAGTAGGTTGTGGTGGGCAGGTGCCACTAGCAAAAGGGTATCTTGAACCAATGTATCATGCTATTCACGAGCATGGCGGAGTCTGTATCAGTGATGAAGTACAAACTGGCTTTGGCCGTTTGGGGAATGTCTTTTGGGGATTTGAACAGCAAGAAGTGGTTCCTGATATTGTAATTTTGGGTAAACCCATGGGTAACGGTCATCCTATTGGTGCCGTGGTCACCACCGATGAAATTGCAGCCTCATTTGAAAAGGGGGTAGAATTCTTTAGTTCGTTTGGTGGCAATCCTGTTTCTTGTGTCATTGGAATGGCCGTTTTGGACATTATAGAACAAGAAGAACTTCAAAAAAATGCCCTTCAAGTGGGTAACTACTATCAAAAGTGCCTGTATGAACTACAAAAGCCATTTCAACAAATAGGCGACCTGCGGGGTTCAGGACTTTTTCTTGGCATTGACATCGTAAAACCAGGAACAAAAACACCCGATACCGAACTTGCAAGCCATTTAAAAAATGGCCTTAGAGAACAACATATTTTGGTCAGCACTGATGGGCCCGCAGATAACGTCATCAAAAGCAAGCCCCCCTTATGTTTTACTAAAGAAAATGTTGATGAAGTTATCTCGACTCTTAAAAATATCTTAATCACTTCTAATAGTTAAGAACGCTGCGAACAGATATTAATTAGTTAACTTTCCTTTGTTGGATGTTTTAAACAAAGCCTTGTGACAGAAAAACAAAAAATGCTAAATGGTGACAACTATAACTCTAGAGACCCTGAGTTGTTGAACCAGTACCATACGGCTCGCGCGCTTTTAAAACGCTACAATAATTTGGATTCTCGAGATTTGGAAGAACGGGAATCCATTCTACAATCACTTTTCGAAGCTTGTGGTGATGGAGTCTGGATAGAAATTCCGTTCATCTGTGATTATGGGGAGCACATAACCGTTGGAGACAATACTTTTATCAATGCAAACTGTATCTTTATTGATAATAACAAAATAACCATCGGCGAAAATTGTTTAATAGGGCCGCACGTGCAGATTTATACAGCTGAACATCCTTTGAAAGCTTCTGAACGCATTGCAAAAAAAGAACTTGGCACCAGTTACCTTACCTCAACAAAACCCGTAGTTATTGGAGATAACGTTTGGATAGGTGGTAATTCGGTTATTTTTCCGGGGGTCACCATTGGAAATAACGTGACCATTGGTGCAGGAAGTGTGGTAACCAAATCAATTCCCGATAATGTTTTGGCTTATGGTAATCCCTGTAAAATTCAAAGAGGGTTATGAGTGTTGCTATTAATTACATTGAGCTAAAATCGACCAATCTTGGAGAAACCAAAATGTTCTATAACCAGGCCTTTGGATGGACGTTTACCGACTATGGCCCAACCTATACTGCTTTCACAAACAGTGGTGTGGAAGGTGGTTTTGAGTTTACCGAAGAACCTATACATAATGGGGCCTTGGTCGTACTGCACCATGAAAGACTTGAAATCATCAAGGAAAAAATCATTGAATTGGGAGCAAAAATCTCTGTTGATATTTTCTCATTCCCAGGAGGGCGTCGATTTCAATTTTTTGACCCGTCCGGAAACGAGTTAGCCATTTGGTGTGAAGAATCATAACGTATGAATCTGAATCAAATCACCATTCCATCCTTAAATGTTGAAATTGCGATGGAATTCTACAAAAAATTAGGGTTACGATTGATAGTAAATGCATTGCCCAAATACGTGCGCTTTGAATGCCCTGATGGTCAATCGACTTTTTCGGTTCATTTGGTGAATAAATTGCCAGCTGGAGAAGGAATTATAACCTATTTTGAACATGCCGAACTCGATGAACATGTTCAAAATTTAATTGATAAAGGAATTGAATTTGATGAACTGCCCAATAACAAACCGTGGCTTTGGCGGGAAGCTAGATTAAGGGATTTCGACAATAACCGTTTAGTACTTTTTAACGCAGGTGCGAATCGAAAGAACCCGCCTTGGCGAATTGATAACAAATAAAAAAGCGTCTACCACGAGTAGACGCTTTTTTCCTTTTCTAATCCATAGCTTAGATTAGTTCAAATCAAAACGGTCAAGATTCATGACCTTCACCCATGTTTTTACAAAGTCGTTTACAAACTTGTTTTGGGCATCATCGGTACCGTATACTTCAGCAATGGCCCTAAGTTCAGAATTCGAACCAAAAATTAAATCGGCTCTAGTTCCTGTAAACTCGACCTTACCCGTTATTCTATGGCTTCCTTCGAAATAGCGGTCATCTTCTGAAGTTGCTTTCCAAGTGTAGGTCATATCCAATAGATTTGTGAAAAAATCATTGGTCAAACTACCCACGTTATCGGTAAACAATCCGTAGTTGGAACCGTCGTAGTTGGCTCCCAACACTCGAAGACCTCCGACCAAGACAGTCATTTCTGGAACTGTTAAGGTCAATAGATTGGCACGGTCTACGAGCAAATCTTCGGCAGCAACTTGAAGGTCTTTTTTGATGTAATTTCTAAAACCGTCGGCTAAAGGCTCCAAATAATTGAAAGACTCGATATCGGTCTGTTCTTGTGAGGCATCACCTCTACCTGGTGAAAATGGAACTTCAATAGTATGACCAGCATTTTTGGCCGCTTCCTCAACACCGACATTACCAGCAAGTACAATCAAATCGGCCATTGAAACTGTACCGCTAAATTCCGCTTGAATTCCTTCTAGCACCGCAAGTACCTGATTCAACTCTTTAGGATTGTTCACTTCCCAGCTTCGCTGTGGTTCCAAGCGGATACGGCCACCATTGGCTCCTCCTCGCTTATCAGAACCCCTAAAGGTAGAAGCAGAGGCCCATGCTGTGGTGACCATTTGGGAAATCGTCAGGCCCGAAGCGGCTATCATCTTCTTCAATGAGGTAATATCATCAGTGCTTAGGGTATAATCTACTTTTGGAATCGGGTCTTGCCAAAGTAATTCTTCACTAGGCACTTCAGGACCTAAGTAACGATCGATTGGACCCATATCCCTATGCGTTAACTTATACCATGCCCGAGCAAAAGCATCTTCAAATGCCTTGTGATCTTCATGAAATCGCTTTGATATTTCAAGATATGCCGGATCGGTCTTCAGGGCAATGTCTGCAGTGGTCATCATCAACGCTTGGGTACCTTCTCCGCCCGCAGCGGGAGCCATTTGCGCTCTTGATTCTGCTGTAGGAGTCCACTGATGCGCCCCTGCCGGGCTCTTTGTTAGTTCCCAGTCGTAATTTAAAAGAACATCAAAATACTCATCATTCCATTGCGTTGGATTTGGTGTCCAAGCGCCTTCAATACCGCTGGTAATTGTATCCTCTAAAACCCCTGACCTAAAGGTATTCTTCCATCCTGTGCTCATTTCTTCAATTGAAGCACCATGTGGTTCCACACCAACATATTGGTTCGGGTCTGCAGCACCGTGCGCTTTACCAAAAGTATGCCCCCCCGCAACCAAGGCCACAGTTTCTTCATCGTTCATGGCCATACGACCAAAAGTTTCACGCACATCATGGGCAGAACCTAGCGGGTCGGGGTTACCATTGGGCCCTTCAGGGTTTACATAAATCCACCCCATCATAACGGCACCCAAATGACCTTCTAATTCACCTTCGGCATAACGCGCTTCATTAGCACCCCATTCCATTTCACTTCCCCAATACACATCTTTCTCCGGTTCCCAGATATCTTCTCGACCTCCTGCAAAACCATAGGTTGGAAAACCCATGGATTCCAACGCGCAATTTCCTGCCAATATCATTAAGTCTGCCCAGGATATTTTACGTCCATATTTCTTTTTAATAGGCCATAGCAATAGCCTTGCTTTATCTAAGTTACCGTTATCAGGCCAACTATTGATGGGTGCAAATCGTTGATTTCCTCCTCCTGCACCACCACGGCCATCACCAACACGATATGTTCCGGCGCTATGCCATGCCATACGAATCATAAAACCGCCATAGTGACCATAATCAGCTGGCCACCAATCTTGGGAATCGGTCATTAAATCAGTTACTTCTTGCTTCAGTTGATTAAAATCAAGACTGTTAAATGCTTCAGCGTAATTGAAGTCATCACCCATGGGATTAGATTCCTTTGTGTGTTGACGTAGAATATTTAGTTTTAGCTCGTTGGGCCACCAGTCACGGTTTTGGATACCTTGTCCGCCTGTTTTTTTTGTTGTTCCTGCAAAAAAAGGACATTTGCTGATATCGCCCTCTCCATTGTGTGAATGATTCATTTTTACTAATATGTTTTGAGTTTTTCCAGTTTAAAAATAGGGTGATTCCCTTAAACATAGTGGTAGACCTAATCTATTTGTGTTATTTTATTATTGTCTTTGTCTATGCAAGTAAAAAAAAGTATTTGTTTTAACTATTTTAAATACGATTCGCCGCCATTAACCTATCCGCTCTTCTTCTTAAAAATCTTAGCAGTCTTTTAAGGTCAATACCTCTACGTTTTTTCTATTTTGGTTTTGCAAAAAGTAGCATTACAAACTGTGATATACTGAAACGTAACTTTAAACAGAGCTTTCGATGAAACCTTCTTTTGTTATTTTGTTGACCATCCTTTTTCATAGTATAATTTCCATTCATGCACAAACTAAAAAGGACACCCTTGAAATTACACAGGTGGCTTTGGATTATATAGAATCACAACACAATGTAGCACCCGAACAATTTGAACGGGCAGCACACCCTAGAATGGTCAAAAGAACTTTCTGGACAAACAAAGAAACAGGAAAGGAATATCTACGAGAAACCTTTACCGATGCAATGATTTTACTGGCCGCGACCTATAACAAAACCGGGGAAAGGTTTCCTGAAAATCCAAAAAAGGAAATAATTATACTTGATATTTTTGATAGAACCGCTTCAGTAAAGCTTATTGCAGATGATTGGATAGACTACATGCTCATTGTGAAGCTAAACGGAAAATGGCAATTGGTGAATGTCTTATGGCAATTCAATGATTCAGCTGATCATTAATTGAGTATTGCCGGCTTTGTTTAAATCCTTTTCAACCACTCCTTTACCTCGACTTTTTTGGTGATGATGCCCCTGACTTTCCAAATAGCTACACGCTTTAATCCATAGTGTCTCAATAGGTAATGTTTACAATAACATTTTTGCGGTAGGTGAATTGTTTTTGACAATTCCGGCACTCCTACATTTATCCCCTATTTGTTATAAATTCGCCATAGCCTCTTTTTTTTAAAATGATAGACACCTCCCTTACCTCCTCAAACTTTTATTTTTTATTTGCGGTTTTCCAAGGTATTATTCTTTCAGGTTTCATTTTGCTTCATCCTTCACGGAGGAAATCGAATTTTTTCCTAGGTATTTTGATTTTATTGTTTTCCTTATCGCTGCTGCACTTGGTTTTGGAAGAGTCGATTCACGCCTTTAATACTCGTTTTCCCATGCCCCTGGAATTTAGTCTTAGCTATGGTCCCCTAGCCTACTTTCATGTTGTCTTTATAAAGAATCCAAACCAAAAATTTAAGTTGGGGTATTTATGGCATTTTCTTCCTTCACTCCTCATAGACGTTATACTGTTCATAGCTTTTTTTTCCTACATAAAGACCGATATGGCTTGGGCTTATGCCAATGTTCCCAAAATTCAAGCAACGGCACTTCTCATTGCACTATTGGGTATCCTACAACTGGGGGTCTATGTTTATCTCATTTATCAAGAATCTACCAGAACCAAAAATGCACTCAAAGAGTTTAATAAGGTGCAACAATGGTTGAAAATAATGACCATTGCTTGGTGTTCTCTCATTACTTTTTTAATTCTTGCCATACCCATAGCCCTGTATTTTATCAATAACCTTGATGAAAATTCCTCCTTCTTTTACAAACCTTTGGGGAGCATCATTGGTTTGTGCATCTATATCTTGGGGTATGCGTATGCTATGAAATACATTAAAGCCGTTGAAAACTATACTACTCGATTGAAAAACCTCAAACTTTCGTTCAAAGCACTTGATGAAAAAAAAGAGCTTTTGGTACAATTGCTTCTTGAGGACAAGTTGTACAAAAATTCCCAGCTTACCGTTGCAAAACTTGCAAAACATCTTAACTGGCCGATCAATCAGTTGTCTACCATTATCAATCAGGGATTTCAAACAAATTTTACCGATTTCATCAATCATCATCGCATTGAAGCCTTCAAAAAAAAGATGCTGCAACCTGATAGTAAAAACTACTCCATTGTTGGTCTGGGACTGGAAGTCGGTTTCAGTTCAAAGGCTTCTTTTTACCGCAGCTTCAAAAAAGAAACGGGTATGACACCATCTGATTACCTGAAATCCTTAGAATAGAATTCCTTGGAACACGTTTTTTAGTTTCTGTTCTCATTATCGAGCAAAACAGGTCTCATATGGGCATTTGAAACCCCTTGTGTTTTTTGTTCCGTTGATTTACAAGGACTTTTGGAGAAAAATCGAACAAAATGAAAAGTATTTTGCCTTTACTAGTTTTTTCCCTGCTATACCTTTCAACGGCATTTGGCCAAACCAATTTGATCAATGTACAAGCTAAAAAATTCAAAACCTCAAGCGGTATTGAAATCGAAGGGGAACTGGGCTATCTAGAAGTCTTGGAGAACAGAAACAACCCCAAAAGTAGAAAACTAAACTTAAAGTATATCCACCTAAAAAGCATAGCGAAAAAACCAACTACCCCCCTGGTATACCTAGAGGGAGGTGATGGACTCAGTACATGGCAAGCCGAAAATCCGCAAGATTTAGAAGATTGGCTACCTGTTCTAAAAGTTTCTGATGTCATTTTTGTAGATAGAAAAGGGGTGGGTGATGAAACCACAACTTATGTATGGATGAAGGATTATCCAGATGATTTTATGGTTTCAGAAAAGGATGCTGAAAAGCATTATCAAATAATGACGAAAGATGCCCTAAAGCATTTTGGAGAAAATAATATAGATGTCAAAGGATATACCTTAGAACAAGACGCCAACGATATACATGATTTAATGCTGGCCCTTGCTTTTGACAGCTATTCCATACTCGGATTCAGTTTCGGTTCACATATCGGCATGACTCTTATGACCCTTTATCCCAATGAAGTAAAGCGAGCAATTCTTATTGGTTCCGATGCGCCCAACCAAGCACTCAACTACCCCATGTATCTAGAGCATCATATTAAAAAGCTTGGCAACATGTTTGCTAAAGATAGCTTGCTGTCAAAACAAATTCCAGATTTTGAAGTCTTGGTCAGTCGGGTGATGAAAAAACTGGAGCAAAAACCGGTAACCGTGACCATCAAAAACCCGTTGACACAAAAAGACATGAATCTCAAAATTGGCCCTTTTGGGTTGGCATTCATTTTAAGACTCGATATTGACGATGCCAACGATATTCCAGTAATTCCAAGATTACTTTATACCATAGATAACGGCGATTATTCCATGCTCACATGGTTTGCACAAAAGCGTATGGTTTATGGTTTGGCGTTACCAGGAGATGGTATCAACAGACAATTGGCCTCTGGAGCAAGTATGGAAAGGTGGGCTTTGATAAAAGCTGAAGCGGAAGCAAGCACCTACAATAATGTAGTAAATTTCCCGTTCTCCGCAGCTAAAAACGCTTGGGTGCAAAATGAACTTTCCTTTGACCCAACGGCACCTTTACTAACCAACATCCCAACCCTTTTTATTACGGGAGACCTTGATTGTAGAACGCCTGTGGAACAAGTTGAAGAAACTAAAAAAGGGTTCGAGAATGCCCTGCACATCATCGTTGAAAATGCCGGTCATGAACAAGCAATGTGGAATGCAAAAATTTTTGATGAAACCATACCCGCATTTTTATCAGGGAGAGAAATCAATACTGTAAAAGCCCATAACCCAGAAATTAAGTTCATAACCCTTGAAGGGAAATCTGGGCGACACCCGTCTTTAAAATAAACACGCCTGAAATAGCTTCATTCGGGCTTTTTCAATTCAAGACCAAAAAGCCCGAATGGGTTCAATACTAAAGCAGTCCGGTGATTACATGCGCTTTAACCATTCCTTCATCTCAACTTCTTTCGCAATAATGCCTTTAACTTCGGATAGGGCAACGCGCTGCTGTTCCATGGTATCACGACGGCGAATGGTCACGGTCTCATCTTCCAAGGTTTGATGGTCTACCGTAACACAAAAAGGTGTACCCACGGCATCCTGACGACGGTATCGGCGGCCAACGGCATCCTTTTCATCATACGCTACGTTAAAATCCCATTTTAAATCATCCACCAACTTCTTGGCAACCTCTGGTAATCCGTCGCGCTTAAGTAGAGGAAGAATGGCCGCTTTTGTCGGTGCTAAGACTGCAGGTAATTTTAATACGGTTCGGGTCGTATTATTTTCCAATTCTTCTTCTTGCAATGAATTGGAAAAAACAGCCAGAAACATTCTGTCCAACCCAATAGAAGTTTCCAAAACATAGGGCACATAACTTTTATTCTCTTCCGGGTCAAAATATTGTAGTTTTTTGCCCGAATACTCCTCGTGGTTGGCCAAATCAAAATCGGTACGGCTATGAATTCCCTCCAGCTCTTTGAAGCCAAACGGAAATTTGAACTCAATATCTGCAGCGGCATCCGCGTAATGTGCCAGTTTTTCGTGGTCGTGGAAACGATAATTATCCTTGCCCATACCCAATGAAAGGTGCCACTTCATACGTTTTTCCTTCCATGCTTCATACCACTCTTTTTGGGTGCCAGGCTTGATAAAGTATTGCATCTCCATTTGTTCAAATTCACGCATTCTGAAAATGAACTGTCGCGCCACAATTTCATTTCGAAAGGCTTTACCCGTTTGGGCAATTCCGAACGGAATCTTCATTCGTCCTGTTTTCTGAACGTTCAAGAAGTTCACAAAAATACCTTGAGCAGTTTCTGGTCTCAAATACAGATCCATCGCACTTTCCGCGGTGGAACCCAACTTCGTTCCAAACATGAGGTTAAATTGCTTAACATCCGTCCAGTTTTTGGAACCTGAAAGGGGGCAAGCTATTTCCAATTCTTCAATCAAGGCCTTGACATCAGCTAAATCTTCATTTTCCAAAGATTTTCCCAATCGTTTCAAAATAGAATTCGCCTTTTCTTGATAGCCCAATACCCGTCCATTTGTAGTCAAGAATTGTACTTTATCAAAGGTATCTCCAAACCGTTTGGCAGCCTTGGTTACCTCTTTATCAATTTTAGCTTCAATTTTAGCCACATAATCCTCAACCAATACATCCGCACGATAGCGTTTTTTGGAATCCTTATTGTCAATCAAAGGGTCATTGAAGGCATCAACATGTCCCGAAGCTTTCCAAGTGGTTGGGTGCATAAAAATTGCGGCATCTATCCCAACGATGTTATCATTGAGCTGCACCATGGCCCGCCACCAATATTCCCTTATATTTTTCTTCAATTCAGCACCGTTCTGTCCATAGTCATAGACCGCACTTAGACCGTCATAGATTTCGCTCGATTGAAAAATATAGCCATACTCTTTTGCATGGGATATTACCTTCTTGAAAATGTCTTCATGATTTGCCATGGGGGCAAATGTATAACAATAGGGTAAATCTGGAAATGAAAAACTACAGGGGACCTGATATAGGCATTATTCAACGTCCTTGACATGACATACCATTTCAACAACCTCAATACAACACCCTAAGGGACAATTATTTTAGCTGAAATTCTGAGGAGGAAAGAAGACGCTCATCTTCAAAGACATTAAGGGTATAGATACCAGGTTCCAAAGACGCCTGAGGTACGGTAATCGCGTCACAGATATCAATTTCTTTCCCTAAATATACCAGTTCGACCCTTTTACTATATGTATTTCCGCCAACAGAGATGACATTGGCATTATCTTCAATGACCTGCATATCTGGGTTCAAAAACTGAAGGTAAACTACCTTGACCTCATCATCTTCGTTCGGATTACCCTGTATTGTGATGCAACCTCGTAATTTTTCAATCACATCAGCCTTGTTGGTCTTTAAAGGTCGACCGGCCCGTAGTCGAAATCCACTGCCTTCAGCACTGTTAGGAACAATTTTAAGATAGGTCTTTATCTTCAACTCTTTGGTCAGTTGTTGATTTTTTTGTCTCGCAGTCTCCTCTGCTTTTGCCAATGAACTTGTTTTTCCCCTTAGCTCTTCAACCTGTCGACGTGTTCGTTCATATTTCTGGGTAAGGAGGGAATTATTATAACGTAGAAAATTATTTTTCAACTTGAGACTGTCAAATTTTGCCTCTAATTGTCTGAGGGCCTTTCTGTCTTCTTTAAGTTTAACGATGTTGAAATTCAATTGACCAACGGAATCCAGTAAAGCCTGTATTCTAAATTTTGATGTTTGCAGCTCAATATCACTTACCTCATTGAGTCCAGAAAGACGATCTACTTCAGCTTTCATGAGGGTCATATCTTTGACCAATAACTTTTTCTCGTCTTCAAGATAACTCAATTGATTTTGAGATTGGGCATAACTGTAGTAAAACGCAATAAGAATAGCTATGATAACCGCCACCAACGCCGCAAGGATAATCTTATAGTTGAAAGTGGTATCTTGGGGTTCCATCAGATATATAGCTGATTTAGTAGGTAGAAGATTTGTTCATGAACTGGGCGTCAAATATAATAAACGATATTAACTCAATACTATTGCCACCGGGGTGTTTTGGATGTAATGCGCGTTTATCGGGAGGAGAGTACTTACTATGTACCGTTTGTCGACATGATTTGCCGTTGACCGATTACACTTTTACCGAAGAAAACCCTATAGACCGCTTATTTTACGGTCGAGTGCCCATTGAAAAGGCGGCAGCTTTTTTACTTTTCTCTGACATAGGGCGCGTAAAAAACCTACTTCACCACTTAAAATATCGAAATCAGGAAACCATAGGTGCTTTTCTTGGAGATTGGTTTGGTGGTCAGATTGCAACTGGTAACTCTCCGGAAATCGACTTGGTTGTTCCTGTTCCGCTTCATCCTAAAAAGCAACGAAAAAGAGGATACAATCAAGTCACCTTATTCGCCAAGCAATTGGCCCAACATTTGGGAGCATTCTTTAGAGCAGACCTTTTGGTTAAAACACGAAATACAAAAACGCAGACCCAACGCAATCGATGGGCAAGATGGAAAAACAGCCAAGAGCTTTTCATTGTTGAGAATACTGGAGAACTTGAAGGAAAGAAGGTGTTGCTTGTAGATGATGTCATTACCACGGGCGCAACTATTGAAGCCTGTGCTAAAGCACTTCTCAAATCATCGGGAACAGTTATTTATGTCGCTACTATGGCCGTTGTTCCCCTTAACAGAAGTTAACGCTGCTTTTTGCCCAAAAGTCGTTTCTTTGCGTTTCAATTGGTTTTCATGCAACTGGTAAAACGGATTTTAAGTTTTGCGTTTTTGTTTTTCTGTATAACGGCGTTATGGCAATGTGCCCAGCGCGGGGCACCCTCTGGAGGGCCAAAGGATATTGCCCCACCAGTGTTGTTAAAGACTGAGCCCGAAAACTTCTCTACTAATTTTGACTCGAAAAAAATACGGCTGTATTTCGATGAATACATTAAGTTGGAAGATGTTCAAAACCAACTTATTGTGTCTCCGCCGTTAAAAAATATTCCGGAAATAAAACCACTTGGGGGCGCCAGTAAGTTTATTGAAATTACCTTAAAAGACACATTAAAAGAAAATACAACCTATACCATCAATTTTGGTCAGAGTATCGTCGACAATAATGAGGGTAATCCAAACAATTTTTTGACCTATGTTTTTTCGACAGGCGATATTTTGGATTCCCTATCGCTTTCTGGAGTGGTCACCGATGCCTTCAATCGAGACCCCGATGACTTCATCAGCGTAATGCTCTATGAGATCGATAGCATTTACAATGATTCGACGATTTACCAATATCCCCCTAATTATCTGACCAATACCGGTGATAGCATACCTTTTTTTGAACTTAAAAATTTGAAAGCGGGGCGTTATAAAATCTTTGCTGTAAAGGATGAAGGTAAAAACAACGTATTTGACCAAAGAGCTGATAAGATTGGATTTATTGACGATACGATAACGCTACCAACAGATACCTTATTATTATTAAACCTATTTAAAGAGGTGCCCGATTATGCCGCAGCAGTACCTAGTTATGTCGCCAAAAACCATATCATCTTTGGATACAATGGCGATGGAGACAGTATTAAAATTAAAACGCTTTCGCAATTACCGGATTCGGTGAAAACAATAATTACCAGGGAAAAGGAAAAAGACACTTTGAACTACTGGCTGACGCCGACTGATATCGATTCAATACTTTTTACCATTGCCAACGAACCCTTTAAAGTGATTGACACCTTTACGGTCAAAACACGAAAATTACCTTTGGATAGTTTAAAATTGACCCCAAGTAGTTCAGGGAAAATTGGTTTTGAAGAACATTTTCACTTAGCGGCAAACACCCCTCTGGCCAAACTGGATACTTCTTACATTGCCATAATGGATAAGGACTCATTAAAGGTAACATACAAAGCAATACTTGACAGTCTAAAGAATCAAGTAAACTTTGAATTTGAACTTCAAGAAGAACAGAAATACAACTTTACCTTTTTGCCAGGTGCTTTTGAAGACTTCTTCGGAATGCAAAACGATACCATTGAAACGAGGCTGTCAACAGAAAAATATACTGATTTAGGCAATATGAATCTCACGGTGACCGGGGATATTCAATATCCCATTATTGTTCAACTCACCACGGAAAAAGGTGAGGTCGCACGCGAACAAATTGGTCAAGACCCCAATCTGTTTGCATTTAAAAACCTACCCCCTGCCAAATATGGGATTCGTGTCATTTTTGATGAGAATGAAAATGGTCAGTGGGATACTGGAAGATTTTTAAGCAAAATACAACCTGAACGCATCAGTTATTTTCCTGATATTATAGAGGTTCGAGCGAATTGGGAATTGGAACAGACCTTTGTCATAACAAATTAAATGCATCTCTATCATCGAGAAATTTAAGTTTCTTACGAGTTTCCTGTACATAATCCTTAGATAAGCTTGTGTATAAAATTTCCTCCTTTTCGGAATAGACCATCTGATTGCCCAAAACATCGTAAACCGCGGAATGCCCTGAGTACTCATGCCCCTCGCCATCCAAACCAACACGGTTGACCCCAATGCAATATGCCATATTTTCAATGGCCCTGGCTTTTAATAATGTATCCCAAGCTTCAATTCTAGGTTTGGGCCAATTGGCCACATAAAGTAGCGCATCGTAATCTTCACTATTTCTTGCCCAAACTGGGAAACGAAGGTCGTAGCAAATCATGGTACATATGTTGAATCCTCTAAATGAAATGATTTGCTTGATAGTGCCTGCTTTATACACCTTATCTTCCCCCGCAAGGGTGAAGGTATGTTTTTTGTCATAGGTCCATGTGCCATTGGGAGCAACAAACCATAGACGATTATAATATTTCTGTGCTTCAGGATTGACAATACTTCCGACTAGGGCCACATCTTTTTTTTGGGCCCAATCATGCATCCACTCAACGGTCTTCTCTTTTTCTTTAAAAGGAATACTTTCTGGTTGCATGGTGAACCCCGTCGTGAACATTTCGGGAAGTACAATCATATCTACATCATCTGGAATCCCCTCTATTTTATCAGCGAATAGTTGTCGATTGGCTTCCGGATTTTCCCAAAGGAGATGGGATTGGATAAGGGCTATTTTCAGTTCTTCGCTCATAAAATTAAATTAGAAGCTATCCATTCGAGATATCATTCTGGGTACCGTTATAAATACATCAAGACAACACTTTTTACGTATCATGTCAAAAGAACTCTTATTTTAATTGTTTGTTCCTTATCAATCCGAATAAACATCTTTTACATCACTCTTGACCAAGGTGTATAAATGATGTAATTGGGTCTCTAAAATACGTTCTTCTGACAATGGGGGAAGATTATCCAAAGTAAACCAATCTGCATCCTTCATATCGAATCCTGCTTGTAGCTTGCCCCCAGTAACCCGGCAGTGAAACATCAACTTGTAGATATAGTAAGGCTCAGGAGGGTGCGGATGCCGTTGTTTATCGTAAATGGCAACTAATCGCACGATTTCGGCATCGAGCCCAGTTTCTTCCTTAATTTCTTTTACTGCAACTTCTTTTGGCGTATTTCCTACATCTGCCCATCCTCCAGGGATTGTCCATTTACCATCTACACTCTCTTGAGCCATTAGAATTTCATCATTTTCATTCAATACAAATCCACGCACATCAACTTTAGGGGTGGGATAATCCAATTGTGGAAGAAAAAAACCATTCAGTTTGGTAAAAGGCTGTCCTGACATTTCGGACATCAATTTTAGACTGATTTCACGCAATTCTTCATAGCGTTCTTTATCATATCCGCCTTCGGCATAGACAAGCCCCGTCTCAGCAATCGATTTAATACGTTTTAAAACATCCAATTGTTCTTTTGCATCCATCAGCTATGGGCTTCCAAAAGTGCAACCATATCTTTTGCCTCTTGCATTTGGGCATTATCCAAAGCGGAATTGCCCCTTGCATCTTTAGTATTGATATCTGCCCCATTTTCCAATAAAAGTTTGGCAATTTCTAGCTTATTGAACGTCGCTGCATAAATTAAACTGGTGGCTCCCATACTATTTACATGGTTTACATTTGCACCCGCTTTGACCAATACTTCAGCAATTTCGGTATACCCCTTAAAACAGACCCCCATGAGTGCCGTATTGCCAGAACTGTCTTTTGCATCTACATCAGCACCTTGTTCCAAAAGAAATTTGGCCACGGCCAAATGACCATAGTAGGTGGTCAATAAAAGAGGGGTTGAGCCTCTATCATCAATGCTACTGATAAGATTCGGAGCTTCCTTCAGATAGTGTTGGATATTTTCTAAATCGCCACTGCGAATTGCATTAAAAAAATCTTTTTCTGACGCCATATTTAATTTCTTTCACCAGGTGTAAAGTCTTCGGGGGCGTTTTGGGGTTGATTGATTGTCCCCGCTTCTCCCGTATCGTTAAAAATACGCCATTCAGAAAAAGTATAGAGGGGATTGCCCACAGAAATTTCTTGACTTCGAACAGCTCGACCATCTTCAAATTCGTGATCTGTACCCGAGCCATCTTCCCCAATAATGCCGAACACATCAATTACCACCCCAAAAGGGTCGACAAGTTCTAGATTGTCGTCGCCATTGGAATCAGCTGGACTATTCGTACCCACGGCCAAATCTGGCGCAAAGCCATAAACCAATTCAAATTCATCAGTATTTGGCGAAATCACGAAAGTACTTTTGGAATCAATGGTAAATCCAGAAAGGTCTAGAGTAGAACTCACTTCATTGCTCGCATTAGTGTACCTACGGAAGGTCCAACCATTTAAGTTCAATGGTTCGGTTCCCGCATTAAAAAACTCAACAAATCGTGCCCCACTATTATTATTGGGATCCGCCAGCTCAGAGATCAAGATTTCATTGGATGTAAATTCCGTAATCAACTCCTCACAGCGTTCATTAGTAAAATCAATATCGCTCAAATCTCGAACGGCCAAGAAATAATCATCATTTTCTCGAAGCAAAACACCTGTAATCGAACCATTGCCTTGGGGAAGCAGTTCTTTTTGGAAATCAGCAAAACCACTGTTTAAAAGGGTTAGTTCATTGTCCAAACAATCGATAAGCGTTCGTTCCGTTTCCTGACCTTTATCGGCAAAAAGACTATCGAGTTCTTGTTCAATGACTTCCAATTCATCAAACTTGACAAGGGTATTCGTGAGGCCAGTATTCAATTCCGGAATTCGGACGGTTCTCGGTTCAATGTCAACTATTCCATCACACGAAAGAAAAATGTGATCGGGAACTTTTAGTGCTGGTAAACGACCAACGGAAGTCGTACCAAACCCAGCAAAGGTCCCTCCCAATGAAAATACGTTTCTACGTTGACCAAGATATAAGCCTTTCAATCTGATAAGAATTTTGCTTCCAACCGGGTATAACAGATGGTTATCCCTAACATCAATTGCTATTTGAAAACCTTCATTTGGATTGTTTGGGCTGTCTTGAAAACACAGTACGCTAAAAAAGTTTCCCGCTCGGTCGGAAGAAACGACATAACCTTCAATCACCAAATCTTCTTGAATCTGCATGACTTCCCCTTGATAAAGATTCTTTACTTGTGCAAAAGTCGCGGTGACCTCAAGATTTGATATACAATCTTTCTCAGGCGCATCAAAATTTTGGTCCTTCACACAGCCCAAAAAAAGCGGGAATATTCCAAGAAATGGAATCAATAATTTCATGAAGAAAGGTTAGTGTTGTACTAATGTACGCTTTTAAAGAATTCCAACGCGCGTTCTTCCGTGTAGCTAATGTTCTTTCGACCCCAAAAACCCACGTGACCCCCAAAATCAGTGACCTCCAAATATAAATTGGGATTTTCTTGGGCCTCTTTGTAAGGATAGCACGTTTCTCCCAAAAAAGAATCATCTATGGCATTCACAATTAGACTGGGTACTTTGATTTGAGGTAGAAACTGTTTAGAACTACATTGGGCATAGTAATCAAACGCGTCTTTAAACCCATGTGCGGGTGCTGTGTAGGCATCATCAAAATCTTTTAGGGTTTTAATATTCGAAATCGTTTGCTCAGAAATATTTTCAGGAAAATCCTTTTGCTTGCTACGAAGTTTGCCTATAAGGTGCTTTTTAAATCTGTTTGAATACAGTACGTTTTTTGATTGTAACAGTTGGTGGCACGCGTCTTTCAAATCGCAGGGTACTGAAACGGTAACGGCTGCTTTTATTTGGCCAGGAACAGTATAACCCTCTCCCAAATATTTTAGAATCAGATTGCCCCCAAGGCTAAATCCCAAGAGGTAGATTTCTGTGTATTGACCTATTTTTAGGATGTGGGATATGATAATCATCAAATCTTCCGTCGCACCGGAATGATATGATCGGTACAATCGATTGGGACGACCACTACAACCTCGAAAGTTGACGGCACAAGCATCATATCCGTTTTCGTTCAATTTTTTGGCACTACCGGTAATATAATGGCGTTGCGCATCACCCTCCAATCCATGTAATAGAATGGCGACCCTATGAGTAGACCTAGGCGCTTTGCTCCAATCCAAGTCCAAAAAATCCCCATCGGGAAGCTCAAGGTGTTCCCTTTCTTGAATCACACCCTCGACTTTACGGACAAGGCCAGCATAAATCGTAGCAAAATGCCCGTTTCTAAGCAGAAAAGGCGGTCGGTAATTTGAGGATACTAAAGGCATACCCTAATGTCTGGTATTCTATTTCGGAAAGGTCTTCAACAATTCAGTTTGCGCTTCAATTGCTGATTTAAACTCTGATTTGAGTTTCGATGTCAATTCAGCCACGGATAAAGTTTCATCAATCAAGGCTGAACCTTGGCCAGCCGACCAAATCGTTTTCCATGCCTTGTGTTCGGTATCCAGTTCTTTGCCGAAATCAATTTTGGTATCTTTTTTCAAATCTTCGGCGGTCAAGCCCGCAGCTTCTAAACTCTTGGAAAGGAAATTGGCATGAACCCCAGAAATTGCAGCGGTATAGGTAACATCACTGGCCCCAGCATTGATAATCATATCTTTATATTCTTCAGGGGCTTTACTTTCCTTAACATTGATAAATCGTGTGCCCATATATGCGAGGTCAGCTCCCATTTGCATCGCGGAAGCAATGTCTCGGCCTGTACTGATGCATCCTGAAAGGATAATGGTCTTATCAAAAAATTGTTTGGTCTCTGCCACCAAGGTCATCGGATTGATGGTTCCTGCGTGTCCTCCAGCACCGGCCGCCACTAAAATCAGTCCATCGACCCCAGCACCAGCGGCCTTTTGGGCATGGCGTTTTTTAATTACATCGTGAAAGACCAATCCGCCATAACTATGAATGGCATCTACTACCATTTGTACCGCTCCCAAGGAAGTAATGACTAAAGGAACCTGATGTTTTACGCATAGTTTGACATCAGCTTCAACCCTCGGATTGGTAGGATGAACAATAAGATTTACCCCGAAAGGTGCTGCTTTTTTGCTGGTTTCCTCTTCCCAGTTGGCCAATTCGGTCTTGATTTGGACCAGCCATTCTTCAAAACCTTCGCTGGTGCGTTGGTTCAGGGCAGGAAAGGTGCCGACAATCCCGTTTTTGCAACATTCGATGACCAATTTAGGTCCTGAAATCAAAAACATGGGTGCAGCAATGGTAGGCAAAGAAAGTTCGTTGATAAAAGCGGCTTTTTGGCTCATCGCAATTCATTTAGATGTGTATTCAAATCTAGCGTATTTTTAGCAACTATTATGCATGCATAATAAAGAGCATAGCTAGGTATTCATATAATCTTTGTATTTGTATTCCTATACAGTCTAAAAAACAACGCTTTTAAATGAACAAAGAAACTAGATTCAAGAACCAGTCTAGTTTCTTAAGTCTTGTAGCAAAGCAATCTTATATCATAAAAAAAATATGTTTTTAAAAGAGTTTGAAATTCGCTGGAGCGATATTGATGCCAATCGCCATTTATCAAATACAGCATACCTTCACTATACTGGTCATACCCGAATGTCGCATTTAGCACAATTAGGGTTCAATCAAAAAACGATGGCCCAATATCAAATTGGCCCTGTGGTATTCTACGAACATATCTATTATTACAAGGAAGTTTTTGTTGGAAGGCCCGTAAGGGTATCCAGCGAATTAAAAGGCATGAGTGAAAAGGGTATGTTCTTTGAATTTCAGCATAATTTTTATGATGCCGACGGAAAGAATTTTGCGCATTCAGAGATGATGGGCGCTTGGATAAATCTTAAGACAAGAAAGCTGACCACATTGCCCAAGGTATTTTTAGAAGCTGTCGAGCGAATTGAAAAGATTGATGATTTTAAGGTATTGACCAAAGAGGATACGAGGAAGTTTGGAAAGGCACCTAAGGATTTACCCTTAACCCAGTGATTTTGTAACTTTATTCAAAACATTAACTTTTATAAATGCCCCGTTCAGGAACAGCAGATTTGACCTTACATGGTGGTCATGTGCCCCATTGGCTTCTCAATCGAATGAAGGGCCTTACCTTACCTATGGTCGAAGCCATTCTTCAAGAACATGGTAAATCCGGTTTTGTGGAACGGATGGCGAATCCGTTTTGGTTTCAAAGTTTTGGAACCGTCATTGGTATGGACTGGAATTCGTCTGGGGTAACCACTACGGTGATGAACGTGCTTAAGCAAGTAATAACGCCCGTTTCAAAACAATTGGGTCTTTATGTTTGCGGTGGAAAAGGAAAACAATCCCTCAAAACACCGCAAGAACTGATAAAAGTGGGCATGCAGACAGGGTTGGACGGTAACGATTTGGCAAAAGCCAGTAAGTTAAGTGCCAAGGTTGACAATACTGCCCTACAAGATGGTTTTCAGCTGTATATCCATAATTTTCTGGTGACCGATGAAGGCGATTGGGCCGTTGTGCAACAAGGCATGAACGGTAAAAATGGCAAAGCGCGTCGTTACCACTGGTATTCAGGTGCAATAACCAATTTTGTAAAAGAACCACATGCGGCAGTCTGTGGTGAAAATCAAGGTAAAATTCTAAATCTGGTCCATGGTGAAGCTGAAAATACCCAAAATGCTATTTTAGATATCACCAATGAACACCCTGATAAGATAGCAAAAGAACTGCCTCATCTCATCGTGCCCAGCTACCATAACATTAAAGCAAAAGATATTGACCTAAAACGTATGGGCAGTATTCTATGGCTCGCCCAAGAGAACGAAACCCAAAAATTCGACGAGTTGTTATTATTGAAAGGTTTAGGGCCTCGAACGCTGCGAAGTCTTACTTTGGTCAGCGAGGTAATTTATGGCACGCCTTCTCGTTTTTCAGACCCTGCCCGTTTTGCTTTTGCTCATGGAGGTAAGGATGCAACACCTTTTCCGGTGCCTACAAAAGTCTATGACGAAACCATTTCAACCATGACATCGGCAGTAGAAAGGGCTAAAATCGGTCATTCTGATAAGTTAAAGGCCATTCAAAAACTAAGTGAAATGGCACAACGGGCGGAAAAAGGTTTTGTACCTAATCAAAATTTTGATGCCTTGGTCAAAAAAGAGAACGACAATTCACATAAGTATGGAGGAAGAAGTGTTTTTGGGTATGCAAAATCCCCTAAGGGGAAGCAGTTGGATTTATTCGATAGTGAATAGTCACGTCTTTTCTCCTATACGTCGACCGGTTAAATAAACCTCAACCAATTATCATAAAAGGTTCCCCCAAAATTTGCCAAGCTATCTAACGACTACAATTACAGCGTACCCGCATTATTGTTGTTCCGTTATCAATTTAGTTCGTTTCGAACAATGAAAATCGTTGAATCAGCTTCCTGTATCAATGCATTTAAATTGTATATCGATGTTTCAGAAGTAAGTTCTTGCCAAAAAAGAAAGGCTTCCAACTGAAGAATTATCTGTTGATAGTTATTGGCTATATTTAATTCCTTTATTAATTCTGGTTGATTTTGGATTCTTGCTAATAATGAGGGGTTTGCCCCACTGGTTGTTGCAGCATTCAACATTTTTATCATCTCCGCTCCATTCAGATTATTTGCTTCAATCAGACTATTTTGATGACCCAGATATTTTGTTATAACCATATTGATGTTTTGTGGTAAAAGACTTATCTCCCCTGTATTAATCAAAGTCTTTATGGTATTTGTTTCAAATTCCATAGGCTGTGCAGAATATTGAAACTTACTCAAATTTTGTATGGTTGTACTAGCGTTCAGTCCCGGATTATTGAAGGTCCGTTTATAATCTTCATACTGCTCCAAATCATTTTTAAAAGCAGAAACCAGTGTCTTCGAATATGCTATATCACTATTTAAATCTGTTATAAGCTGGTTGTAATAGTTTTCCCGCTTTCTATCTAACTTTCTATTCTCGTTCCAATTATTAATACTTAAGGCAATCAAAATTCCAATTACAACGAGAATAATTTCGCCTAGGGCATATTTAAGATACTTGCCCGTTTTGTTTTCTATAAGTACGTTTTCTCTAATTTTCCCAAAAAATTTTATCATAGATATATGATTGGCCAAAATAAAACTAAACATAAAAACATTAACGTTGCGAGACGGTATGTCTTTCAATAGTGGAACTTATAAAAATTGATTATATCTATTGCTTCGCCCTCACTTTCTTACTCGCCAAATACACCCCTAGTAACACCAACGTTGCCGATAAAATTTTTACCGTGGTCAAGGTGTCCTTTCCTGTGATAAGGGCGAATAAAATTCCAAAAAGCGGTTGCACATAAATAAAAGCCCCAATGGTACTGGCCTTCAATTCCGTCATAGCGAAAATATTGAAGAGATAAGTACAAAATGTTGTTCCCAAAATCACAAAAGCGATGACACCATATACCCAAACTGGCATGGTTGACCACTCGATAAGAAGAAAGTCATCAATCGTTAAGGGAAAATTTATGACCACGGCCATCAAAAACAACCATTTCAATACCGTAAATGGATGGTATTTTTCGACTAGTTTTTTGGCCACAATGAGATAGGCACCGTAGGTGGTGGCATTTAAAAGAAATAGTGTATTCCCCAGAGGAATGTTTGGAGCATCTTGCCGAATTTCAGCCCCGAAAAGCACTAAACCAAGAGCCCCGATAAAACCTAGTACAATACCCAAACCCTTGTTCATGGTAATTCGCTCTTTCAAGAAAAATGCCGAGAGTAATACCACCATAATCGGACTAATGGTTATCAAAACCGAACTGTTTATTGGAGTTGATAATTCCAGTCCTTTAAAGAACGAAAGCATATTGATGACCATACCCAACAAGGCAGCTACGACCATACGGCCCCAATCTTGCTTTTCAATATTCTCTTTCGGGCCAAAAAAAGAGACTCCCCAAAACAAAATGGCAGCACCTAACACCCGTAAAAAAATAAATGCAAAAGGGGTCACATAAGTGGGCTTTACCCCGTTTGCAATGGAGTGATTGTTTCCGTAAATAGTTGTTGCCCCAATGGCGGCCATAAAGTCTAGGGTACGCTTGCTCATCCGTGCAATGCCGCCTTGGCCCCTTCAACCTGTTTCTTGGCATTACCAATGAAGATATGGTCGTCAACCAGAACTACGGGGCGTTTTAAAAAGGTATAATGCTCCAATATCAAGTTCTTGTAATCCTCTTCTCCCAGTTCTTGATTGTTCAAACCGCGTTGGCGAAACAACATCGCTCTACGGCTAAAAAGTGATTCGTAAGAATCCGTCATAGCGCGCATTTCTTCCAACTCTTCTAGAGTGACCCCTTTGGATTTAATCTCACGTATCTCAACGCCATCAAGGGGTTGTAATTCGGTCAAAATCTTTTGACAAGTTTTACAGCTTTCTAAGTGGAATATTTTTTTCATGTTTCTCATGTATATTTTAAAGTCACTTTCAATTATTCATATATGCGGATAATATTACCATTATCCTTGCCTATTACACTGCGCACGTAACCATTGACCACTTTTCTCATGGCAACTGGGTTATGTCCTGGAAAATAATCTTTGTATTTCCCATAGGCATCTTCAACCATTCCAGCGGAAACAGCATTCAATCTTTGACCTTGTTTCAACTCTAAAGAAGCCGCTTTGACAAAGCTATGAATTGCTCCGTTCACCATGGCTGCACTGGCTGTTTTTTCTACTGGATCGTCGGCCAAAATACCCGTGGTCAGTGTTATTGAACCGTTTGGGTTTAAAAATGATTGGCCGATTCTGGTTAGATTAACTTGTCCCATCAATTTGTTTTTTAAACCGACGTAATAGTCCTCTTCAGTCAACACATCAAAGGGAGCCCATTTGGCTTCACCAGCGGTACAAATTAGGGCATCTATCATACCCACTTCGCTGAACATTGCCGTGATTGATTCACTTGATGTCATATCGACTGAGACATCACCACTATTTCTTCCTGAGACAATAACATGGTGGTCTTTTTGAAAATGTGAGGTTACCTTTTTACCAATGGTACCGTTTCCGCCAACTATTAAAATTTTCATATGGACTTCTTTTATAATTACCCTAATGCAAAATCTACTGCTGCTTTCGAATGAATCATCGTTGTATCGAAGACAGGAAGGTCAACTTCGTTTTCCGGAATTAGAATGGGGAGTTCAGTACAGCCCAAGATTATTCCTTCGGCTCCCTTTGCTTTAAGCGCATTGATAATTTGTACGCATTTCTTTTTTGCTTCCGCTGTGAATTTGCCCTTAACCAACTCGTTATAAATGATATGCTGTAGTATCCCTCTTTCCTCAATATTGGGAATGCTATCATCAAGACCATGTTCATTCAAAAGATTAGAAGTGTAAAAGTCTTTTTCCATTGTAAATTTTGTTCCTAAAAGGGCCACTCTTTTTAGTTGCTTTTGGTTAATAGCCTCTCCTGTGGCCTTCGCAATATGTAAAAAGGGAATGGTAATGGCTTGCTCTATCTGGGCCGCAGTCAGATGAATCGTATTTGTTCCAAGAACTATGATATCTGCACCGGCATCTTGCAACCTTCTGGCCTCTTTTGCCATGCGGTCTCCGATATCATTCCAGCGATTTTCAAATGACCATTTTTCAATTCCTGAAAAGTCTACTGAACTCATCAAAATCTTTGCCGAATGGGCTCCCCCAAGCTGTTTCGCAACTAGCTGGTTAATGTACTTGTAGTAGAATAAAGAAGACTGCCAGCTCATGCCTCCAATCAATCCAATTGTTTTCATCATTTCTATTTTAATTTGGACATATGTTCTGCCCCTTCAATTTTTAAACACAATGTTTTTTTAACCCATTTTTTAAGCGAACTCAGTGTTTTTAACTCTTCGCAATAGTTTTGATATTGAGTAGTACACTTCATACACTATAATATTTATATTTCGCTAAATCTAGATATGTATTAATAAAAAATTACAGTTGTTCTTTCAAGGCTTCTAAATATTGCTGAATGACCTCTTCATTTCTTCGGTAATACGTCCACTTACCATGCCGGGTTGGAATGACCAGATTTGCATGTTGCATTGAATTCAAATAAGTTGAAATTGTTGATTGTGAAAGCCCTGCTTTATCTTGAATATATCCCACACAAACACCATCATCAAAATGGTCAATATCTTTATGTGGTGGAAAGTTTTCTGCAGGCTTTTTTAGCCATTGCAAAATCTGAACCCTTGTTGTATTCGATAAGACTTTACTGATTTCGACTATCTTCACGTTGTAAAAATACAAAAATATTTATATATCTAGAATATTAGATATGATTTAACTTTTTCAATATGCAACAGCTCTTTACCATCACCCGTCAAAACCGTAAATTATTGTACAGTTATCTCAATAATTTGTCGGAACATGATTTATTCACTGTCCCGAAAGGATTTAATAACAATATTTGGTGGAACATAGCCCATGTCGTGGTAACCGAACAAAAGTTGATTTATGCACTCAGTGAACTGCGCTTGAACATTTCACAAAAATGGGTGAACAACTATCAAAAGGGTACTTTCCCTGAAGGAAAACCCGATAAAAATGATGTCTCTGAGTTGAAAACCCTGCTCTTTGACTTACCTGAACAAACCATTAATGATTATGAAAACGGAAGGTTTACTCATTTCAATTCGTATATGACCAGTCCAAAAGTTGAACTGAATACCATAGAAGATGCCATTGCGTTCAACGTTTTTCATGAAGGACTGCATTTGGGAAGCATCATGGCCTTGGCACGCGCGGTAAAATTGTAATTTTGCAGCCAATCTTCGAACAAAGCTTTCATGAGTGCAAAAAAATTAAAGTTCAATAGTAAAACGATTCACGGTGGGCAACACCCTGATGCAGCGTATGGAGCCGTAATGCCACCCATTTATCAAACCTCAACCTATGCGCAGACCACTCCCGGTGGGCATAAGGGTTTTGAATATTCACGAAGCGCCAACCCAACGCGTACTGCATTGGAAAATGCATTGGCCAGTATTGAAAATGGAAACTATGGGTTAGCCTTTGCCAGTGGGCTTTCGGCCATTGATGCGGTTATCAAATTATTGAACCCCGGCGACGAAGTCATCTCTACCAACGACCTCTATGGAGGCAGTTACCGTTTGTTCAGACAGGTCTTCGAAAAATTTGGGATTACTTTTCATTTTATGGGAATGCAAAGTATCGAAGCCATCGAAGCCAAAATAACGGATAAAACGAAACTGATTTGGGTTGAGACACCGACCAATCCCATGATGAACGTTATCGATATCACATCGATAGCCACCCTATCAAAAAAGTACAATGTCTTGTTGGCGGTTGACAATACTTTTGCGACACCCTATCTACAACAACCGTTGGATTTAGGTGCCGACATCGTTATGCATTCAGCTACCAAATACCTCGGTGGCCATAGCGATGTAGTTGTTGGCGCCCTTATCGTAAAGGATAAGAAATTGGCCGATAGATTGTACTTTATTCAAAATGCCAGTGGCGCGGTATGTGGACCGATGGACAGTTTTCTTACATTACGGGGCATCAAAACCCTTCACGTGCGTATGCAAAGGCACTGTGAAAATGGAAAGGCTATCGCCGAATATCTACAAAACCATCCTAAAATAGAAAAGGTCTATTGGCCGGGCTTTGAAGACCATCCCAATCATGATGTTGCCAAAGCGCAGATGAATGATTTTGGGGGAATGATATCCTTTATCCCTAAAGGGAGCTCTTTTAAAGATGCTGTTAAAATTGTAGAAACGCTTCAGGTGTTTACCCTCGCCGAATCTTTAGGGGGTGTCGAAAGTTTGGCCGGTCACCCCGCAAGCATGACCCATGCGAGCATCCCTAAAGAAGAACGCGAAAAAAGTGGTGTTGTCGATTCCCTGATACGGTTAAGTGTAGGAATTGAAGATGCTGATGACCTTATTGCTGACTTAGCGCAGGCGATTGGTTAATAAATTGAAAAAAAATCGATTTTTCAGTGTGAAATTATATTCTTGACATATTTTTGCCGTTATATTCCTAATTCGACAAAATCGGCCTTGATTACTTGGTCGTAATTAACAATTTACCAATCCTTTTTATGGAAGCAAAAATCAAAGCGTTCATGGATGAGGTCAAAACCAGAAATGGTCACGAACCTGAATTTATCCAAGCGGTCCAAGAAGTGGCCGAAACCGTAATACCGTATATCGCAAAGAACGAGATATATAATGGTAAAAATATTTTGTTGCGTATGGTCGAACCAGAACGCCTGCTCTCATTTCGAGTGGCCTGGGTAGATGATGAAGGCGAAATTCATGTTAACCGAGGCTATCGTATTCAGATGAATTCTGCTATCGGGCCATACAAGGGCGGTCTCCGTTTTCATCCTACGGTAAATGCAAGCGTCTTAAAGTTTTTAGCGTTTGAACAAGTATTTAAGAACAGCTTGACCACACTACCTATGGGCGGTGGTAAGGGAGGGTCCGATTTTGACCCCAAAGGAAAATCAGATGATGAGGTCATGCGTTTTTGCCATGCCTTTATGCTTGAACTCTGTAGGCACATCGGGCCAAATACTGATGTTCCCGCTGGTGATATCGGTGTTGGTGCGCGAGAGATTGGCTTCCTTTTTGGAGCTTATAAAAAAATTAGAAATGAATTTACCGGAGTGCTGACCGGCAAAGGCCGATCTTGGGGAGGGTCTTTAATTCGCCCTGAAGCCACAGGATACGGAACAGTTTACTTCGCGGATAGTATGTTAAAAACCAAAAACGATTCTTTTGAAGGAAAGAACGTCGTGATTTCAGGTTCTGGAAATGTTGCACAATATGCCGCTGAAAAAGTATTACAATTGGGTGGAAAAGTGCTGACACTTTCTGATTCTGGAGGTTATATCTATGACAAAGAGGGTATAGATGCGGAAAAATTAGCCTGGGTCATGGACCTGAAAAATAACCGTCGAGGTCGAATTTCAGCATATGCCGAAAAATATAAAAGTGCCGAATTCCATGAAGGTAAAACCCCTTGGGAAGTTGCTTGTCATGTTGCGCTGCCATGCGCCACCCAAAATGAATTGAATGGAGATGATGCAGCACTTTTATTGAAGAATGGGTGTATTGCGATTTCAGAAGGGGCCAATATGCCGTCTACTCCAGAGGCAATTCATGCCTTTCACGAAGCAAAAATACTTTTCGCCCCTGGTAAGGCGTCCAATGCAGGTGGGGTTGCTACATCCGGACTGGAAATGTCCCAAAATTCATTACGAATCAGTTGGACCCGTGAAGAAGTTGATGAGCGTTTAAAAGGTATTATGAACGATATCCATGAATCGTGTATTGAGTATGGTACCGAAGAAAATGGCTATTGTAACTATGTGAAAGGAGCCAATATAGCGGGCTTTGTTAAAGTAGCAGACGCCATGTTGGCACAAGGCGTAATTTAACTGACCTTGGTAAACAGTTTTCAGTAAGCAGTATTATTTCCCTCAAAGGGGTAATTTTACTGCTTACTGTATATTTATACTGTTTACTGACCAATGCAAATAACCACTAAAGCCATTGTACTTTCATCGATTAAATATGGTGATACCAGTTTAATCGTGAAAGCCTTCACAAAGTCTGATGGATTAAAATCGTATCTGCTCAAGGGGGTTCTCAAGTCCAAAAAAGGAAAACTAAAACCCGCTCTTTTTCAACCCCTTACCCAACTTGAAATTATTGCCCAACATAAAAATAAAGGAACCCTAGAAAATATTAGGGAAGCCAAAGTACTGGAACATTATCAATCGCTGCATTCTGATATTGTCAAATTCAGTATGGTAGTTGATCTTGCGGAGACCTTTACCATCGTCTTTCTAGAAGAAGAAGAAAATCAGGGCTTATTTGAATACTTGAGCTATTCCTTTACTTGGTTGGATATCAACGATAACACACCTAATTTTCATGTATTGTTCTTGTTACACCTGACCAAGTACTTAGGATGCTACCCCGATATTTCCAGCAGTAATTTACCCTATTTTGATTTGCAGGAAGGTTGCTTTCTTTCTGCCCCAAGTTTGAACCCAATGCTTGAAGGAACTTCATTGAATCATTTTGTGCGATTTTTAGGCATAAATTTTGATGGGTTATTGGGAATAAAACTAAATAACCAACAACGCCAAGACCTATTAAAAAAACTGCTTTTGTATCTTGAACTACATGTATACGGTTTTCGTACGCCTAGGTCTTTGGCGGTGTTAAATGCTGTATTCCATTAATATGCGAAACATACAGGTTTCCATCATTTTTCTATTGTTTTTTCAACTAAGTGCTCAAAAAATGACGCTCTTGGATGCTGATACGGGACTACCTGTGCCCAATGCGGCCATCTACACCGATAACAAAACCAAAACGACCATCTCTGACTTCAATGGTATGATGGTTCTAGATAGTTTCAACAAAGACGAAAAAATAACCATCAAACATTTAAGTTATCAACCACTGACCACAACCAAAAAACAATTGCTCAAAAAAGGCCAATACGTCTATCTTGAATTGGCCCCTGAACAATTGGACGAAGTTGTCATGTCGGTTTCAAAATGGGAACAACAACGCAAGGATATTCCCCAGAAAATAGTATCTATAAATGCACGATCCATTGCCTTTGGCAATTCACAAACCTCAGCTGATTTATTACAACAAAGTGGTCAAGTATTTGTGCAAAAAAGCCAACTGGGGGGTGGTAGCCCCATGATTCGAGGGTTCGCTACGAACCGTGTTTTATTGTCGGTAGATGGTGTACGCATGAACAACGCCATATTTCGCGGAGGGAATGTTCAAAATGTTCTCTCAATAGATCCCTTTTCAATAAAAAATACGGAAATCATTTTTGGACCAGGATCGGTAATCTATGGTAGTGACGCCATTGGAGGGGTAATGAACTTCTATACCAAAGCCCCAAGGTTTTCCTTCACTGATAGTTTGGCCTTTTCAGGAAACGCATTTTCCCGTTTTGCCTCGGCCAATACCGAAAGAACAGCTCATGTCGATTTCAATTTGGGGCATCAGACCTGGGCCTCTCACACCAGTATCTCTTATACTAATTTTGACGATTTACGCATGGGAAAACATGGGCCTGATTCCTATTTGCGCAACAATAAAGTGATTCGTCGAAATAATCAGGACATTCTTGTTGAAAATGAAGATCCATTGGTTCAGAGTCCTTCAGGTTATGATCAAATCAACTTTATGCAGAAGCTGAAATACCAACCCAACACCAACTGGGACTATACGTTGGGTCTGCACTACTCAGAAACGTCAGACTATTCAAGATATGATCGATTAATTCAGCCCAACAGTACGGGCGACGGCCTGCGCTCTGCCGAGTGGTTCTATGGCCCCCAAAAGTGGTTTATGGGCAATGCACAAATCATCAAAAAAGGAAAAAACAAGTTCTTCACAGGGGCCAAATTAACAACAGCATACCAGTTTTTCGCCGAAAGCAGAAATGCCAGGCGCTTTCAAGAAACTGACCTTATCAACAACGAAGAAAAACTCGATGTCTTCTCGGTGAACCTTGATTTTGAAAATAAAAAAATCGGGGATCTTAGACTATACTACGGTGCTGAATACCTCTTCAACAAGGTAAATTCAAAAGGTACCCAAACCAATATCAACACCCAAGAAAAGGTTTCAGCAGCCTCACGTTATCCTGATGGGGCGACATGGCAGACTTTTGCTGGATATATAAATGGTGAGTACGGACTAAAACCCAATTTCACCCTACTCTCAGGCCTTCGATATAGTCAGGTTTGGGTGGATGCCCAGTTTGATGACACTTTTTTCCCTTTTCCCTTCACGGAAGCTGATATCATTACCGGAGCGTTGACCGGTAGTTTGGGGGTCAGCTGGTTCCCTTCGGCAAATCTACAGCTAACCCTTAACGGTTCAACCGGATTCAGGGCACCCAATATTGACGATGTAGGCAAGGTTTTCGATTCGGAGCCGGGCTCGGTCGTGGTACCCAACCCTGATTTGGAGCCAGAGTATGCTTACAATGTGGACTTCGGTATTCGAAAGAACTTTGAAGACAAGCTAGTTCTGAAAGCGTCTACCTATTATACTTATTTGGTAGATGCCCTTGTACGACGCGATTTCACCTTTAGTAGTGCACGTGAAATCGAATACAACGGAGCCTTAAGCAATGTTCAGGCCATACAAAATGCGGCCAAGGCTTATGTCTATGGTTTTGAGTTCGGCGCAGAGGCATTTTTTGGGGAGAATTGGTCGTTTCGAGGTAATTTGACCTTGACGGAAGGCGTAGAAGAAGATGATAGTGGATTGGAATCCGCAGCACGACATGTTGCCCCAAGTTTTGCAGATGCACATCTTATTTGGAAAAACGAAAAATTCATGGCCGATTTCTTTATGAACCACAATGGTGAAATACCATTTGATGATTTGGCTTTTTCAGAACGGAGCAAAGATTTTATATATACCCAAGATAGGAATGGTAATCCGTTTTCGCCCTCATGGTATACTTTAAATTTTAGGTCTCGTTACCAGTTCTCAAATACCTTGCATGCCAACCTTGCGCTCGAGAACCTTACCGACCAGCGGTACCGAACCTACTCATCTGGCATTGTCGCCCCGGGTTTTAATGTTATCGTTGGCTTGGGTTACTCCTTCTAACATTGCTGCTATTTTCTATTCGAATAGGCTTATTACTGATAGAGAACAAAAATCTTGGCTTTTTAGACTGAATCTAAGGGAATTAAACCCAAAAATACCGGTCTTTATTTGTCCTTAATTTCGATAGCACCGTAATTATACCGTCAACAAATTTGCAAATAGTTAACAATTTAGCCCCATAACCATAAATATTTTAATCATTGGCGTGATTCATAAGTGGATATATAATTTTTTTGACAGATTTTCCTGGTGTAAGAAAAGAATCTAGTTTTGCGAAAAACTGACTACACTCATGAAAAATTCTCCACCGAACACTGTATTATTTTCAACCAGAAAGTACGCTTCATTTTTGTTGCTAGGTGCTTTCCTCTTTTTAATGAACAGCGCACTACATGCGCAGGGTTCTACCTCCTCAAGATTGACAGGGGTAGTAACCGACGAAGCAGGCGAAGTTTTGCTTGGAGCGACCATTCAAGCGACCCATACCCCGACTGGATTCGAATACGCCACCGTATCAAACGAAGAAGGCCTGTTTACTTTAAATAATGTTAAGGTCGGCGGACCTTACACCATCGTAGTGAAGTATATTGGTTTTGCAGATGATGTTCAAAATGGTGTCTTTTTGAATCTTGGCCAAACCCTTTCACTTAAAATTGCACTAAAAGAAAATGTTTCACAACTCGACGAGGTCGTATTGACAGCAGGGGGGCTTTTCGATGGTAACCGAACAGGTGCCGAGACCAAAATTAGTCAAGAAGATATCGACAAGATACCGACAGGTGACCGAAGTTTTGCTGATTATTTGCGGTTGACCCCACAAGCTTCCGTGGGTAATTCCGGAGCCAATAATAGTGGTGCAATATCTTTTGCGGGTATCAACAACCGTTTTAACTCCATTTTCATCGATGGTGCAGTCAACAATGACGTTTTTGGCTTGGCCAATTCAGGAACCAATGGAGGTCAGGCAGGAATCTCACCTATAAGTCCTGATGCCTTGGAACAAATTCAGGTGGTATTGGCCCCTTACGACGTGACCCTTGGTGGGTTTGCCGGTGGAGGCATCAATGCCGTGACCAGAAGTGGGACCAATACATTTGAAGGATCGGCCTATTTTTTCAATAGAAATGAAAAACTAGCCGGTAAGACTCCAACAGATGATCCAGATGTAGAGCGTACCAGATTAGATCCCTTTTCATCAAAAACCTATGGGTTTCGACTCGGTGGCCCCATTATTAAAAACAAATTGTTCTTCTTCGTCAATACCGAAATTCAGCGCGATGAAATTCCAAGACCTTTTATAGCCGCAGACTATAATGGAAACTCCACTGATATTTTAGGAGATTTGGAGGCCATTCGTAATAAACTGATCAATGACTTTGGCTATGATCCAGGAGGATTCAACGATAACCCACAGACCATAGATGGTGAAAAATTCTTGTTAAAATTAGATTGGAACATTAACGAAAAACATAAGCTTTCGGCCCGTCACAGTTATGTTAAGGCAGAAACCCAAATTCAGCCAACCCCCAACAGCAATAATGTATTTTTTGGCAATACAGGGTATATCTTCCCTTCAACGACCAATTCTACGGCGATCGAGCTGAAAAGTAACTTTAGTAACACGGTTTCCAATAATTTCATATTGGGCCGTACGAAAGTTTTGGACGATCGTGATATTTTAGGGGACCCGTTCCCGCAAGTACAATTGAACGACGGCCCTGCCACTGTTATCTTTGGTACTGATAACTTTTCGTTTTCCAATATTGTAGACCAAGAGGTGTTTACGCTTACCAATAACCTTAACTTATATAAAGGGAAGCATACGATTACTTTAGGTACGCACAACGAGCTTTTTACGATCAAAAACTTGTTCACCATCTTTTCTACGCCGCGGTATCTCTACTTCTTTGATGGTATCAACCGCTTTTTGAACGACGACGACCCCAACCTCTTCCTCTTTGGACACGAGCAGCCCGAAAATGGCAACATTCGATTGGGAGATGAAGCCGAGAAATTGGGGCCAAGTTTTAGTGCATTGCAAATGGCCTTTTATGCCCAAGATGAAATTCAGATGAACCCGAATTTTAAATTAACCGTAGGGCTACGTGCTGATATTCCCATGTTCTTGGACGATGCACCATTGAACAACACCGATTTTAACACGACTACCGTAGGTTTAATAGAAGATGCAGGATATGATTTAAAGGGAGCAAGAGCTGGTCAAACCCCAAAAACACAAATTTTATGGAGCCCAAGGGTTGGATTCAACTGGGATCCCACCGGAGATAAGACCACACAAATCCGCGGAGGATTTGGTGTATTTACCAGTCGGGTACCCTTTGTATGGCCTGGTGGTATCTTCATCCGAAACGGTTTGAACAGCGCATTTAGTATTGGCGGTGGGCAACCTATTTTTTCCAATCCCCAAGATTGGGTGGATAATTTGGCCAGCACAGTAAGCCCTGGCGGCGATGTCGATCTTTTCGTTGAGGATTATAAGTACCCGCAAATTCTTCGTTCTAGCTTGGCTATCGATAAAAATTTGGGTAATGGATTTAACGCGACACTAGAAGCAACTTACAGTAAAACCTTAAACAATCTTGATGTTAAAAACGTAAACATAGCACAACAACCCCTTGATACCACCTTAACGGCTATTGGGGGTGATAATCGTGCAATTTTTGACCTATCCGATCAAATTGACAGTAGGTATACGGATATTATACTTGTAGATAACACAAACAAAGGATATACGTTTAATATTACGGGGCAAGTATCAAAATCTTGGACGAATGGATTGGATGCCAGTGCATCCTACTCCTTTACCCGAGCAGATGCATTATTTGATGGTAGAGGTTTTATCAATGGAACCAACTGGGACAATATTTTAAGTCCTGCCGGTAATAACTTTCCTTCTGTGGGCCGTTCTACTTTTGATGCGGCTTCAAGAATTACTGCTTTTGTTAGCTATAAAAAAGAATATGGTGGGAACTTTGCCACTGGCATTTCCTTATTCTACAATGGGCAAAGTGGTCAACCGTACACTTATGTCTATTCGGCACCTTTCTCAGACGTCTCCAACAATGCTGGATATAATGATTTATTATACGTACCCGCCAACCAAAATGATATTACGTTTATCGACCAAACCGACGGTGACGGTAATGTAACGGTTACGGCTGCCCAGCAGGCTGCTGCTTTTGATTCCTTTATCTCAAATAATGATTATCTATCTGGAAGAAGAGGGCAATTTGTAGAACAGAATAGGGTTAGAACGCCTTTTGAACACGTGATTGACCTTAAAGTGGTACAAGATTTCTTTATTAGGTCAGGTCAAACCAAGCATAACCTCCAAGTATCGTTAGATATTTTCAACTTTACCAATATGTTGAACAAAGATTGGGGTAGACGTTATTTTGTGGGCGGTAATACCTTTCCCTTATTGACCAGTGTAATAGATGACAATGACGCCTTACAAGGGTTTCAATTTAACGACCCAGGAGATACATTCGATATCGTACAAGCCGGAACAAATAGTGCCCGATGGAATGCCCAATTCGGGATACGCTACAGTTTCTAAGAACACATGATAACTACTGGCAAGTTTTATCGTAACTATTGTTGTAGTTGATTTATTATAAAAAAGAGCCGATGTAAAATGCGGCTCTTTTTGTTTATAAAGATGATATCGGTTTTTTAAAGTAAAATATTTTCTTAACGTATTATCCATACACTAAATGGCGAAAACACTCGAAAAAATCTTCTCCTTAAAAACGTCAGGAACTACCCTTAAAACGGAGCTGATAGCAGGTCTTACCACCTTTTCGACCTTGTCATACGTTATTTTCGTCGTTCCAGGGCTATTGACCAAAACAGGAATGGATTTCGAAAGTGTACTCATTGCCACTTGTCTTGCAGCAGCAATAGGTACAATACTCACCGCTTTTCTAGCGAACTACCCTTTTGCCCAAGCACCCGGAATGGGGCTTACAGCCTATTTCGTCTACACCGTAGTATTACAAAATGGATACTCATGGCAAGCCGCCCTATTCTTGGTCTTTTGTTCAGGGGTCATCTTCGTCTTACTAACCGCCACAGGATTGCGCTCCAAATTGGCTGAGGGCCTTCCCGATTGCGTTCTAAAGGCAATTCCCGTGGGCATTGGTCTTTTTATCACATTGATTGGCATGAATAATGCAGGTCTTGTTGAAATCAATCAAGGCCCCATTATCGATATTCTTTTGGGGGCATCAGGCCGTGAGCCAGCCCATCTCATTAACGATGTTTTGAACGCACCTCCCCAAATTGTTCAAATGGGCAGTCTATCCAATCCTGAGGTGCTCTTGGCCATTCTAGGGCTTCTTATTATGGGGATACTCGTCGTCAAAAGGGTTACCGGCGCAATTTTAATAGGAATCTTGACGATTACGGCCATCCATTTGATTTGCGGTTTGGGTACTTTCCCTGAAACCATCTTCACAGAGCGCCTAAACCTTTCACCAACCTTTTTACAATTAAACCCAGGCGGTCTTTTTGAAGCTGACAAAACCGTTTTTTCAAATATTCTCAATGTCATTACCATAGTGATTGCCTTTACCATAGTTGACCTTTTTGATACAGTGGGTACCCTTTATGGTACCGCCGATAAAGGAGGCTTTTTGACCAAAGATGGAAAATTACCCAAACTGAACAGGGCGTTGATGGCCGATGCCATTGCGACCACGTTCGGTGCCCTTTTGGGTACCTCTACCACCACAACATATATCGAAAGTGGATCGGGTATTGCTGCAGGGGGTAGAACAGGTCTTAGTTCTGTTGTGGTAGCCTTATTATTTTTATGTTTTATCTTTTTTTCACCCCTTGCCAGTATTATTCCGCCAAGTGCAACATCACCAGCACTGATTATGGTTGGGGTATTCATGATGGGCTCTATCAAGAAAATTGATTTTGAACAATGGCATCTTGCCATACCGGCATTTCTTACCATTGTCGTCATACCCTTTACCTACAGCATTGCCAATGGCATAGGAGCTGGAATCATATTTTACCTTTTACTTAGCATATTCAATGGTGGCATTAAAAAGGTAAAACCCATCGTATTTGTTATCGCGGCCCTATTTATGGTAAAATTTATCACAGGATGATGCTTGCAAATAAAAACGAATCCATTTCAACTTTTGACATCAAGTCAATAGTGAGTTTAGTAATCATATTTACTTTTTTGACCGGTTGCTCCTCAACAAGAGAGGTTCGTGACGAAAGTATGGATTATGATAGTAAACGACGAGCCCTGATTGCGCATGATGCTACCACCCGATTTTCCTCAGATATACTGTTGAACGATGAGGAAAAAAAATTGCAAACCAAACTTTTGACATTGCGATTACAAATGAAATCGCACTATGACAGTCTTGGCTTTTTCCCTCCTGCACAGCCTTTCTTCAAGTACAAGTCGCATGTTGAAACCACTAAGCTTTTCAAGCTATTGCGAAAAATGCCCAAAGGAGGCATTCATCACTTGCATCCTTCGGCAGCCGCAGATTTTGCCTGGTTGGTCGAGACCGTTACGGAACACCCTAACGCTTACGTATATTGGGGCGAACCAAGCGATAACTTTGTAAAGGGGGAAATTAGGTTCTTTGTACCCAAAAATATTCCCACCGGGTTCAAAGCAGCTGCTGAATTACAAAACCGTAATAATAATTTTAAAAAGGAACTATTTGAGTTATTGACCATTTCAAAGGAAGCTGAAATGGACTCCCTTGACATCTGGATCAAATTTGAGAAGGTTTTCCAACGTACAAGAGGTGCCTACTCCTACAAACCACTATTCGAATCATATATTCAAAATGCCATCGAAACCCTCATAGATGACGGGGTAATGCACATCGAATCACGTTCTTTATTGAATTCAAAGTACGAGTTTGACACAATTGGCAATACGATTAACTATCCACGAGATACCACGGTACAAATTCTCAAGAGGGTTGAAAAAAGGATACAGCAAAAACATCCTGAGTTTAGCCATAAAGTCATCTACACCTCATTGCGTTTTTTTCCCGTAGAGAAGGTGGCCGAAGAGTTTGTTACGGCCTTCCGGTACCGAAAAAAATATCCTGAACTGGTCAAGGGCTTCGATTTGGTAGCAGAGGAAGACAACGGAAATACCACATATCATTTCAAAAGCTGTTGGGCCATGAGGGATTCTTTGCAACAGGTCTATGGAGTAGATATGCCGCTATGCCTCCATGATGGGGAAAGCAACTCACAGTCCGTTCAAAATATGTACGATGCGCTCTTATTGAACAGTAAACGCATTGGGCATGGTTTTAATATCATGAACTTTCCTAAAGCCATTGAACTCGCAAAGGAAAAAGATGTTTGTATCGAAGTAAATCCACTGAGCAATCAAATCTTGGGATATGTCAAAGATTTAAGGCTACACCCCGCATCATTAATGCTGAGGCATGGCATACAGTGTTCCATCAGCTCTGACGACCCTGCCATTTTTGACTACCAAGGGCTGAGCTACGATTATTGGTATGCCACCATGGCTTGGGAACTTAGTTTAAAAGACATTAAAAAGCTCGTTTTCAATTCTATCACATACAGTACTTTAAATTCGAAAGAAAAGAAACATGCGTTGCACTACCTGAATAAAAAATGGGCAGAATTTGTGGCCTACGGAAATGATTTTTTATGAGATAACGCTCCCTAATGCCTAGTAAGGGTTTTAATCACTTCGCTATATTGGGGATATTTCGTCATCAATACTTCTTGTGAAGGCATTTCGAAGTCATTAAAGTCAAAACCCGGTGTTACCGTGCAACCTACCAAAGCGTATGCTTTTTTATCTATCAGTTCAGAAGCGAAATACGTTTCCCCTTTGACCAGATATTGCAGCACTTCGCCTTCTTCGGGATTTCTACCCAGTTTTATCAGATTGTAGTTTCCCAATGTATCTATGGTGTGTAAATGAAGGGTGGCTCCCTCATAAAAGTGCCACATCTCATCTTGTCGTAATTTATGAAATGCCGAAAAATCAGACTTCTCCAACAAAAAATAAATAGCGGTACCCAAAACCCGTGAACCTTTATAACCCTTAGGCAAATTATCTTGAGGTACTTCAACCTGAGACTGATAAGTACGACGATAATACCCCCCTTCAGGGTGTTTCTCCAGCTGTAATAGCATTATCCAATCGGCCGCTGTTTTCTTGTGACCGTTACCAAAATCCGTCCCTTTTTCATCTTGGCAGCCCATGAATACTAGAAAGAACAGGCTAATACTTATCCTTATAGACATCCCAATTGTTTATTAATTCATTCACCACCTTGCTCCCAACTACATAAGCTGCTTCCAATGAGGGTATGAAAGCGGTGTAACCGCCTGCGGCCAATTTTTCTCCACTTAAACTTTCGGCCGCAGTAATTCCCTCATATTGCATGGTATAATTACTAGCGGTTCGTAAGACCAAAACACGGTCAAAATCTACTTCACCAGCATTTGACAAAAACGTTAGGGATTGTAAGGTTCCTGTTTCCTCCATAGCAGAGGTCATAAAATTCGCTTGGCCATTTGACCAATAATCGACCCATTTGTTGGCCCAATCGTTCATCAGCGCGCCATGCCAATAGGTCATCGCGGCTAACTGCGCACCTTTAAGTACTTTTGGGGGCCTTTGGGCATTGGGAAATCCAGAATATAGTCCTCTAAACTTGGCCAAGACATCATTGTCTTCCAACGCCAAATCTTTGGTTAACGAATAGGCCCAATCAACGAGCTCACCATTAAGATGATACACTACACCTTCATTATCTTTTTGCCTGGGAAGTTCGAAAGGTTGACTTTTTCTCAGGGGAATATAACCGGTCTCCCATTCTTTTGGGGTTTCACGGGCATCAATTTCATGGGCCAAATCACCATCAACAATCCACTCAGCCCAAATAGCTGAGCCCACTGAAGCATCCAACGGGTCCACTCCTGAAATACCCGCGACGACCCAATAGGCTTTGGAAAAATCAAATCGTGGGTCAGAACCTAGGGCCATTATGGTGGCAGCCGCCCTCGCGGTACCAATACCCGTCACAACACCTAACACCTGTTTATCTTTATTATATCTCAGGTTTCTATATCCTAAGGGAAATAGAATGGTATCGTTCAGCGGAAAACGACTGACCCAATTCTGAAACTCCCCAGGCCGATCACCCATATCTTCTCCCAATTCAAACATGGTCACCACGACCACTTTTACGGGTAGTACTTCGAAAGTACTGTCATTATAGGTTTGCGAGGCCAATACGGTCACCTTTATCAAAAAGAGACACTGAATCAGTATTTTGTTTACATTTTTATACATAGTTATCGCTTATTTCCTTGAATGAATTAGCACTACCCCAATTGAAGGAATTTCATCTTTTATTGGGGATATTATCTTTCATTACGACCCAATTGGAGACAATCTCTTCTATGACCCTTGACCCTACGGTATATGCACTCTCAAGAGCGGGCTTCCCCCCCTCGGGATAAGGTGCAGTTGTGCTCCAAGAGGCCTGTTCTCCTTGAGGTGGCATAGAGTAATTGCTCACTGTTCTCAAGACCATTATTTTATCGGTATCAACCAAATCTGTTCTTGCCAACCGATGTAAAGCTGTTAGCGTACCACTATCTTCCATGTTGGTGGTCATAAAATTTTTAGTCTCACCACCATAAAGTTTCACCCAGTCATTGGCCCATTGGTTCAGTAATTTTCCATGCCAGTAGGTACTGGAAGATAAGGTCTCTCCCATTGTGATAAATGGTGGTTTCTGGGCATTAGGAAGAGTAGTAAACAATTCACGAAACTGTGAGGTTGCTTCTCCCGCGGTCAGGCTTAAATTCTTTGTTTTGTCATAAGCCCAATTAGAAAGTCCTGAATTCAATTGAAATACAATGGTATTGAGCGTCCAGCCGGTATAAATATCTTCAGGTTTTTCCGCAGGGCGTTTCGCCCCTAGAGGTAGATATCCATAAGGCCAATCTTTGGGAATCTCCCTAGCATCAATTTCATAGGCCAAATCACCATCAATAACAACGGTGGCCCAAGCCGCTGAACCTAAAGAAAGATCATTGGGGTCACCCCCTGCTATCCCCGCTATCAACCAATATGCCTTTGATAAATCAAAACGATTGTCCAAACCCAAGGCCATTATGGAAGCAGTAGCATTGGGTACGCCACCGCCGGTGCAGGTTAGTAGTACATTGTCTTTAGTAAGAAACAAAGGAAATTCCCCCATTGGAAAATCAAATACTTCCTTTATTTTAGAACGTTCCACCCAACGTTGTAATTCTCCGGCATCATCGCCTTGGGCATCTCCTTTTTCATACATCGTGACCACAACTGCCTTGACTTCGATAGGGGCAGAAGTATTTTCCTTTGCTTGTCCATAAAGACCGACTGCGAAGAAGAAATGAATCATAAAAAAAATGGGGAGGCCAAACCTACTTTTATGTGCTGTATTTTTCAAAGGTGTACTGTTTAGATGGTACAATACCGAGTTTTCATGAAAATCAGTTCAAACTTAGCATTCGAGTAACGAATTCCCAAAGAGTTTCCATCCGAATTCCCAAAGTATTTGACAGTAAAAAATCCTAATTAAAATGCAACCAGACCATTATCATCATTACACTTCGCTTAAATGGTAAGAAACCCATACCAGACATTTTTCAACTAATGAAATAAATAGTCATATAATCTTACCGCTAAGGCTTTTACGGCCATAAAATATGGGCTTTTTGGGTCGAATTCATTAATTTTGCAGACTTTAATTTTGAGACGTTTCGATAATATGAAATTTGCAGAATACAAAGGACTTGACCTTCCCCAGATTGCAGAAGACATTCTGGCCTTCTGGAAAAAGGAAAACATCTTTGAAAAAAGCATGTCGACCAGGGAAGGAAAAGAGCGCTATGTTTTTTATGAAGGTCCGCCTTCTGCAAATGGTATGCCCGGAATCCACCATGTCATGGCCCGTACCATAAAAGATATTTTTCCAAGGTATAAAACCATGAAAGGCTATCAAGTAAAGCGTAAAGCAGGGTGGGATACCCACGGATTACCCATTGAACTTGGGGTGGAGAAGGAATTGGGCATCACTAAGGAAGATATCGGAAAGAAGATTTCTGTCGAAGATTATAACGAAGCCTGTAGAAAAGCGGTCATGCGCTATACCGATGTATGGAACGAAATGACCGAAATGGTTGGGTATTGGGTCGATATGGATGACCCATATATCACCTACAAGTCGAAATATATGGAGTCGGTGTGGTGGTTGCTAAAGCAGATTTATAGCAAAGGCCTTATCTATAAAGGCTACACCATACAACCGTATTCACCAAAGGCAGGAACAGGTCTTAGTTCTCATGAGCTCAACCAACCGGGAACCTATCAAGACGTTACCGATACTACGGTAACGGCACAATTTAAAGCCTTAGAAGAAACCCTTCCTGACTTACTGAAGAAATTTGAAGGCGATATTTACTTTTTGGCATGGACGACCACACCGTGGACCTTGCCCAGTAATACCGCATTGACCGTTGGACCAAAAATTGAATACGTCTTGGTCAAAACCTTCAACCAATATACGTTTGAGCCCATGAACGCAATATTGGCCAAAGCACTGGTTGGAAAACAGTTTTCTGGAAAATACGTTCAAGCAGATAGTAGTACCGACTTTTCAAACTTCAAGAAAGGAGATAAAAAGATACCCTTTCAAATCATTGCGGAAGCCAAAGGTTCAGATTTGGTCGGTATTCGATATGAGCAATTGATTGACTATGCCCAGCCCTATGAAAATGCTGAAAATGCTTATAGGGTTATAGCTGGTGACTTTGTTACCACCGAAGATGGTACCGGTATCGTACATACTGCCCCTACTTTTGGTGCAGACGATGCCTTGGTGGCTAGGAAAGCTAACCCTCCCGCACCCCCAATGTTGGTCTTGGACGAAAATAAAAATCCCGTTCCGCTTGTAGATCTTCGCGGTAAATTTCGCCCTGAATTGAAAGAGTTTGGAGGCAAATACGTCAAGAATGAATATTATAACGACGGAGAAGCACCCGAAAAGTCCGTTGATGTGGAGTTGGCCATAAAACTTAAAACAGAGAACAAGGCCTTTAAGGTTGAAAAGTACCTCCACAGCTACCCGAATTGCTGGCGTACCGACAAGCCAATTTTATATTATCCGCTGGATTCTTGGTTCATAAAAGTTACTCAAGTCCGCGATCGCATGTTCGAATTGAATCAAGGTATCAATTGGAAACCAAAATCGACAGGAGATGGTCGTTTTGGTAACTGGCTGGCCAATGCCAATGACTGGAACCTTTCCCGTTCTCGATACTGGGGCATTCCGTTACCTATATGGAGAACGGAAGACGGTAAGGAAGAACTCATGATAGGTTCTGTTGAAGAACTCAAAGACGAGATGAAAAAATCCGTTTCGGCAGGTTTTATGGAAGGTGATATTTTTGAAGGTTTTATCATTGGTGATATGAGCGAAGCCAACTATGATAAAATCGATTTACATAAAAACATTGTCGACCAAATTACGCTGGTATCCCCAAGTGGAAGACCGATGAAGCGGGAAGCCGACCTCATTGATGTTTGGTTTGACAGTGGTTCCATGCCCTATGCCCAGTGGCATTATCCCTTTGAAAATAGAGATTTAATTGACAAAGGCGAGGCATTTCCAGCAAATTTCATTGCTGAAGGCGTTGACCAAACTCGGGGTTGGTTTTATACGTTGCATGCTATCGCTTCTATGGTCTTTGATTCCATTGCTTATAAAAATGTAGTCTCCAACGGATTGGTACTGGATAAAGAAGGTAAAAAAATGTCGAAACGATTGGGCAATGCTGTTGACCCCTTCAAGGCCTTACCTGAACATGGGGCTGATGCCGTTCGGTGGTACATGATTTCAAATGCCAACCCGTGGGATAATCTCAAATTCGATATGGATGGGGTTATGGAAGTCAAACGAAAGTTCTTTGGTACCCTCTACAATACGTATTCGTTCTTTGCTTTGTACGCCAACATCGATGAGTTTACCTATCATGAAGATGAGATTGCTTTACATGATAGACCTGAGCTCGATCAATGGATTTTGTCGGAATTGAACACTCTTATCAAATGGGTTGACGAATCGTACCAAGACTATGAGCCCACTAAAGCGGCCAGGGCAATTTCACATTTTGTTCAAGAAAACCTATCGAATTGGTATGTACGCCTAAGCAGAAGACGGTTCTGGAAAGGAGATTATCAGCATGATAAAATCTCTGCTTATCAGACATTATATACCTGTCTTTCAACTGTGGCACAACTTATAGCCCCAATCGCCCCGTTCTTTTCAGAACGATTATATAAAGATTTGGTCAAAGCCACCACAAAAGAAGCATTTGAAAGTATTCACCTTTCATCTTTTCCAAAGTATGATGGCACCTTGGTCAACCCGTCGTTAGAGGGGAAAATACAAACTGCACAAAAAATTTCTTCATTGGTACTCTCCATTCGCCAAAAAGAAAAAATCAAAGTGCGCCAACCCTTAAAAAAAGTCATGGTTCCTGTGTTGAGTACTAGCCAAAAGGAAGAAATTCAAGCAGTTTCCAACTTGATATGTTCCGAAGTCAATGTAAAAGAACTTGAACTATTGGAGGATGCTTCGGGCATATTGGTGAAAAACGTCAAACCCAACTTTAAGGTATTGGGGCCGAAATATGGTAAGGAAATGAAAACCATAGCCAATGCCGTGGCCAAATTGGGGCAGCCTGCCATCCAAAAAATTGAGCAAGAAGGCGAAATATCGCTACAGTTAGAAAATAAAACGATTAATTTACAGTTGTCGGATGTAGAGATTACCTCTCGAGATATTGAAGGGTGGCTCGTCGCTAGCGCTGGCCCTTTGACAGTAGCATTGGATGTCACTATTGATGACGAACTGCGAAACGAAGGTATTGCCAGAGAGCTAGTAAACCGAATTCAAAATTTGAGAAAAGAATCTGGCTTAGAGGTTACCGATAAGATTGAATTAAAGATTTTAAAAGATGGCAACGTAGAAAAAGCCATAGAAAACAATGAAGCTTATTTAAAGAGCGAGACCCTTACTGAAATTCTCAATCTTGAAGAACAATTGGACGAAGGTACAGAAGTGTCCTTCGATGATGTACAAACAAAACTATTCATACAAAAACACTGAAAAATGGCGCAGGATACAAAGGTCAGGTACTCTGACAGCGACTTGGCAGAATTCAAGGAATTGATAGAAGCGAAAATTGAAAAAGCACAAAAGCATTTAGAGCTACTGAAAAGCTCTTATATGAACGACGGCAACAATGGTACCGATGATACCGCCCCTACTTTTAAGGCTTTTGAAGAAGGCTCTGAAACCATGAGCAAAGAAGCAAATACGCAGTTGGCCATACGCCAAGAAAAATTTATTCGCGATTTGAAAAATGCCATTCTCAGAATTGAAAACAAAACGTATGGGATATGTCGCGTTACTGGCAAATTAATCAATAAAGAACGTCTTAAACTAGTGCCCCACGCAACACTTAGTATTGAAGCGAAGAATATGCAGAAATAGAAAGCACCTAGGGTATTCTGCATATGCACAGGTTATTGATTTCAATCGGTCATCTCCTTTTTCTCCATTTGGGAACTCCCCAAAAATTGGTTGAAACAACAATGCGTAATCAAAGTACAGAACAGGTGAAATCTGACCGCAACAAGTATTGCAGTTTCAATATAAAGTACTATCGATAAGTAACAAAGGGACCAACCCTAAAGGGGATTAGCGTCTATTGACTGCAAACAATACAAGGCCCGACAACAGTTAATAAAGCTAATCGCTGAAATCATTATTTTTGCAATCTGAAAATTTAGGCATGAGCTTAAGGAAGTCCCTCATCATTATTGTAGTCGTTTTATTGATTGACCAAATCAGTAAAGTCTACATAAAAACCCATTTTGTCTTAGGAGAATCCTTTCATGTATTTTCTTGGTTCAGAATCCTTTTTATAGAGAATGAAGGTGCTGCCTGGGGGACTAAACTCAGCGATATTTTACCCATTTCAGAATCATCCGGCAAACTCTTTCTCACCATTTTTCGACTATTTGCCATCATAGGAATAGGATACTGGTTATACGATATTATCAAAAAAAAGGCCCCAACGGTACTTATCTTTGCCGTGTCATTGATTTTTGCAGGAGCGTTGGGCAATATTATCGACTCTGTTTTCTACGGAATGCTCTTTAATGATAGTAACCATCAAATAGCTACCCTTTTTTCAAATGAACCGTATGGCAAACCGTTTTACGGGAAAGTAGTAGATATGCTTTATTTTCCATTAATCGATACAACCTGGCCAGAATGGGTTCCAAAAATAGGAGGTAAAAATTTTAGGTTTTTTGAGCCTATCTTCAATGTAGCCGATTTTTCGATAAGTGTAGGGGTTGGAATACTGCTGGCCTTCAATAAAAAGGCCTTTAGCAAAGGTAAAACGGAAAGTTAAAACGAGTAAATGGTGTTGGGGGTTACACAATAATCCAAAGTAACATCGGTAGACGCAATATCTTGAATTGTATATTGTTCCGCTTCAAAAAACGAAAGCCCAATTTTTAAGGTTTCCTTTTTACATTTTTGCAATAATCGGTCATAGTATCCGCCGCCGTAACCAACACGATTACCTTTGTTATCGAATGCCAATAATGGCACAAAGACAATGTCAAGCATATCTTCTGGCACCAGCAATCCGCCATCTGGCTCAGGAATACCGAGGTCATTCTTTTTGAGGGTTGTTGCGTCCGTAAATAGGTAATTGTTCAATATTCCATTCTTTTCAACTTTTGGAACGACAATGTTTTTATCCTTGCCTAACAAAATGGACAGAATGGGTTGGGTATCCACCTCTTTATTCTTAACTATCGAAAAAAACAAATGATAATATAACGCATGCCACAAAGGCATTTGCAATAAATGATTGGCAATTTGGATACTTGATTCACTAACAAAAGAAGTATCTAAGGAAAGTCTCTTTTGTTTATATGAGATTCGTAATTGTCTCTTATACAAAGTGTATAAGCTTTTTTGGGGAACAGATTGATTTAAAACTATTTTCTTGCGGATACTGAGAAGAATACCTTAAAGAATAGCATTAGAACTAAATACATGCCCAAAACGATAAAATAATTTTCCATGTCTTCCTCTAACCTTGATGTAAAGATAAAGATTAAAATTTTAAAATCCCTTTGAAATGCACTGTTTCTTCGATGAAATGCGTGTTTTTTATAAAAATATTAACGTGAGCCTACACCCCTTAGTATTTTTTGCAGGTTGAACACTACACTCAAACATCCTATTTTAAAAATCAATGGAATAAAAAAAACATAGTACCTTCATGTTCCGTACGAATCATCCTGTTTTCGCAATGCCCGATATCCCTATAGAAGTACAAATACGTTCTTTGCCCAACAGCCCAGGGGTATATCAATTTTACGACACCGAAGACAAAATTCTTTATGTCGGAAAGGCCAAAAACCTAAAAAAAAGGGTGTCCTCCTATTTTACCAAAAAACATGAATATGGTAAGACACGGGTCATGGTACGAAAAATCGTCATGATAAAGCATATTGTTGTCGCCACCGAATCTGACGCCCTGCTTTTAGAAAATAGCTTGATCAAAAAACATCGCCCTCGATACAACGTTTTACTTCGCGATGACAAATCTTACCCTTGGATATGTATCAAGAATGAACGTTTTCCCAGAATATTTCCCACGCGAAAATTAATTAAGGATGGATCGGAATACTTTGGGCCCTTTACGAGTATGCGCACTGTTCGCACCTTGTTGGATTTAATAAAGAGTGTTTACCCCTTGCGCACCTGTAATTATGACCTCTCAAAAGAAAAAATTGATGCTGGAAAATACAAGCGATGCCTAGAGTACCATTTGGGCAATTGCAAAGGTGCTTGTGAAGGGTTGCAAAGCGCCGACGACTATCATCGGCAAATAAACGATATACGCGAAATCATAAAAGGAAATTTCAAAAGTTCTCTTCTCTATTTTAAACATCAGATGAAAGAGTTGGCTGCCCAAATGGAGTTTGAAAAGGCGCAGTTGGTAAAAGAAAAAATCGAAATTTTGGAAAATTACCAGGCCAAGTCAACAGTGGTAAATCCAAAAATTAGTGATGTTGATGTTTTTAGTATTTTTTCTGATGAAACCCATGCCTATGTCAACTTCTTACAGATTTCACATGGCGCAATCGTGCGTTCGCATACCATGGAAATAAAGAAAAAATTGGATGAGGAAAATACCGCCTTACTTCAATTGGCCATTATTGAGATTAGGCAACGTTTTTCTTCAACCTCAAAAGAGGCCTACTTGCCGTTTGTCGTTGAACTCGATGAATCAATTAAAGTTACCCTACCTAAATTAGGGGACAAAAAGAAACTTTTGGATCTGTCACTGCACAATGCCAAGATGTTTAGGCAAGAACGCTTCAAGCAAATGAAGATTGTCGATCCCGATAGGCATTCAAAGCGAATTATGGCCCAAATGAAGGCCGATTTGCGATTGTCTTCCGAGCCAGTGCATATTGAGTGCTTTGATAACTCAAACATTCAAGGTACAAATCCTGTGGCGGCTTGTGTCGTCTTCAAAGATGGAAAACCCTCAAAGAAAGAATACCGTCATTTCAATATTAAAACTGTTGACGGCCCTGACGATTTTGCTTCCATGGAAGAAGTGGTTTTCAGAAGGTATCGCCGATTATTGAATGAAGCCGATCCCCTTCCGCAACTTATTGTCATTGATGGCGGAAAAGGTCAACTCTCGTCAGCATTAAAAAGTCTAGACCTTTTAGGTCTTCGTGGAACGATAGCCATCATAGGTATCGCAAAGCGGTTGGAAGAAATCTATTTTCCTGATGACCCTATCCCCCTTTATCTTGATAAAAAATCAGAGACGCTCAAAATCATTCAACAGTTACGTAATGAAGCGCATCGTTTTGGCATAACCTTTCATCGCAATAAAAGAAGTAATGCAGCCATCAATACAGAACTCGAAAATATTGAGGGCATCGGGCAAAAAACGGCTGAACAGTTGTTGAAAAACTTTAAATCGGTAAAACGAATCAAAGAGGCTTCAATAGAAAGTTTGGCGGACACCATAGGTCGTGCCAAGGCAAAGAAAGTATATGAATCATTCCACTGAATCACATGTTTAAGAGAAACCTCATCATTTTTTGCCTGTTATTCGTTGGTTTAGTTATCGGCCAAGAAAGACAAAAGGTAGGTTTGGTTCTCAGCGGTGGTGGGGCCAAGGGCCTGGCCCATATAGGAGCCTTAAAGGTCATAGATAGTTTGGGCATACACATAGATTATGTTGGCGGTACCAGTATGGGAGCTATTGTAGGCGGACTTTATGCAGCTGGATATTCAGGAAAAGAACTTGATTCAATCTTTAAATCGGTAGACCTTGCCGAATTGATACAAGATAATGTTCCGCGTAATGCAAAGACATTTTATGAAAAAGAGGATTCCGAACGATATGCACTAAGTCTGCCTTTTGATGATTTTAAAGTATCCTTTCCTGAGGGTATTTCAGCAGGACAAAACATTTATAATGAATTTGTGCGCCTATTGTTTCATGTGAAGGATATCAAGGATTTCGATAAGCTTCCTATCCCCTTTTTGTGCATCGCCACAAACATAGAGACCGGTAAGCCCGTGATATTGGACAAAGGTTATCTTCCTGAGGCTATTATGGCCAGTGGTACATTACCTTCGCTCTTTGAACCTTCAGAGGTAGAGGGTCAGATTTTAATTGATGGCGGGGTAGTCAACAATTATCCTTTGGATGAAATTAGGGGAAAAGGCGCTGAAATTATTATTGGCGTTGACGTTCAAGACAATCTTGCCAAACGCGATGACCTATCTTCAGCAACCGAAATTCTAATTCAAATCAATAACTATCGTACAGTTAATGACATGGTAAAAAAAGTAGGGAAAACCGATATTTATATCAAGCCAGATATTACGGATTTCTCAGTGATTGACTTTGAACATAGAGATGCCATTATTAAGAACGGTACAACTGCGGCCAAAAATCAAATGGCCCTATTAAAAGCAATTACCTCAAATCAAAAACCTAAAAAATCAAGGCATTCAAAAATTAAGTATACCTCAGATAGCTTAACGATAAACCGTCTGATTTTAACAGGTAATAAGAACTATACCCGTGCCTATATCAAGGGGAAACTGCGACTTACCTTAGGGGAAAAAGTATCTTTTAAAAAATTACGTCAGGGCATGGGTAACCTTTCGGCCACAGGTAATTTTAAGGCAATACGCTATCGCCTCGAATCAAATGGTCTGGGTACTGATTTAGTGCTCAACCTGCGAGAAAACCAAAATACCATGTACATCAAGATGGGAGCTCATTATGACGACCTTTTTAAGAGTGCCGCCTTGATTAATTTGACCAAAAAGAATTTTATATTTCACGACGATGTTGCATCATTTGACTTGATTTTAGGGGATCATTTGCGCTATAATTTTCAATATTATCTAGATAAAGGATTCTATTGGAGTTTTGGAATCAACTCTAACTTCACCAATTTTGATGAAGAAATTGATTTTAATCTGATTCGTACCAACTTCGATGTGATAGACGACCCGAATATTGGTGAGATAAATCTCGATGTTACCGATTTAACCAATCAAATCTACCTACAAACTGTTTTGAGGGAGGAGTTCGCTTTTAGAATGGGGATAGAACATAAATTACTTCGCTACAGTACAAGAACATTGAGCAACTTTCCCGAATTGGAAAGTGATGCATTTGAACCAACCGATAGAGGTCGACTCTTTTTTGAAGATAGCAATTATTATGGCACTTATGGTCGGTTGACCTTCGACACTTATGATGACAAGTATTTTCCAAGCAAAGGCCTATTCTTTGACGGTGATTTTCATTGGTACTTGTTTTCTGAAGATTTCAATGACAATTTCAGGGCCTTTTCTATCTCAAAGGCCAAAATTGGTGTGGCGTTTCAACCGCTGGAAAATCTTTCTTTAAATATTGAGGGGGAGAGCGGATTTAAATTGGGTACCTCGCCAGTAACCTCTTTTGATTTTGTACTCGGCGGTTTTGGCAATGACTTGATCAATAATTTTATTCCCTTCTTTGGGTATGAATTTCTCAGTCTACCTGGTAATAGCTATGTAAAGGCCTATGCAAGATTAGATTATAATATTTCACCGAAAAGTCATTTATTGTTCGCTGCAAACGCGGCGAACGTTGACGATGACCTTTTTAGAACGGGTGAGTGGTTCACCGCTCCAAATTTTTCAGGGTACGGCGTTGGTTACGGACTTGAATCTTTCATTGGCCCAGTACAGATATATTATAGCTTTTCCCCTCAAATCAACAATTCAACAGTCTTATTTAGCGTTGGGTATTGGTTCTAATGTTTCCTATTTTATTAAGAAAGTGTAAAAGCTTTTAGGGGTATAGTTAAAGTTGGTTAAAAACCTAGAACAACCAAACACTCGATTTATCTTTGTTAATGTAAGGGGTGGTTCCCTTGCAACTTTAAGTATTTGGTTTTTCATAATTTAAAGTTTGGTTGGTTATTTAGAAAAAGCCCTGATGTTTAATATCGGGGCTTTTTTTGTGCAATACTTTGGAATAACTTTTGTTTAAGTTATTGTAAATGCGATAGAGGAAAATCAAATTATACTAATTTCGCATGCCATTTCGAAACGATGAGAAAAAAATTCGCCCTTATATTAATTCTTATGGTAGCAGGTTTATCTGCGCAGAAAACCCCCGCTTTTAAGGCAGGGGAATGGCTTAAATTTCGTATTCATTATGGTTTTCTAAATGCGAGTTATGCCACGTTACATTTAAAAAGTGAAAAACTGGACTCTATACCGGTTTATCACGTCGTGGGACACGGCAAGACCACAGGTTTTGCCAACATCTTCTTTAAGGTCGTCGACACCTATGATAGCTATTTCGATAAAAAAAAAGGACGCCCGTAAAAATACATCAGAAAAATAGATGAAGGGGGCTATACCAAAGACATTGAAATCAGTTTTGATTATGAAGATGAGATGGCATTGCTCAAAGACAACAAGAACGATAAGGAATATAATATTCCGGTCAACAATCAAATTCAAGACCTTCTATCGGCCAGCTACTATTTAAGAAATGAATATGGTGAAGATGACTTTAATGAAGGTGATGTCTTGGCGATGGATATGCTCTTCGACGATGACGGGGTCTTTAAGTTTAAATTAAAGTTTCTTGGTACTGAGATTCTTAGAACAAAATTCGGCAAGGTGGAGTGTCTTAAATTTAGACCTTATGTATTATCGGGAAGGGTATTCAAAGAACAAGAAAGTTTGACGCTATGGGTATCGAACGATTTAAATAAAATTCCGGTTCGGATAAAAGCCAATTTGGCCGTTGGATCCATAAAAGCTGATTTGGATGGTTATAACGGTCTTCGCAACCAATTCAAAATAATTATCGATTGACCTAATCCATGATGAAAGATGACGCTATTCAGTCCCAAATCAACAAACTCGAAGAAAAATTCAAAAATTCAGGCCAAGATTTAAGTTCCTATCTTGACGGTCTGCTCTATCAACGCTACCTTACCTACTGGGACTATATTCATCTCGATACCCTTCTTAGCCTTCAAGTACCGAGAACCCATTTTCCTGATGAAGAAATATTCATCATGTACCATCAAATAACCGAGCTTTATTTTAAGCTCATCTTACATGAACAAAAACAATTGGTAGATGACAAATCACAACATATTCAGTTCTTTATAGACCGAATTAATCGTATCAACAGCTATTACAAAGCCTTGATTTCCTCTTTTAGTATTATGATCAATGGTATGGAAAGAGGGCAGTTTTTGAGGTATCGCATGGCCCTTTTACCTGCAAGCGGCTTTCAATCGGTACAATATCGCATGATTGAGCTTTATGCAACCCCTTTGGAGCATTTGGTCCATACCTCAGAACGTCATCTCTTTTCCAGTGAAAACACAATTGAAAATCTCTATGAACATATCTATTGGAAGAAAGGGGCAACGGATCTTGCAACAGGAGAAAAAACACTTACGCTAAAACAGTTTGAATATCGTTATACACCAAGATTGATTCGAATTGCTAAACAAGTGGTCGGAACGACAATATATCAAAAATGGACTTCTTTGGACAAAGTGTCAAAAGAAGAACCCTTACTTATTGAAGGCCTTAAAAAGATGGACGTGAATGCCAATATCAATTGGCCGCTCATGCATATGGGTTCTGCCTATCGTTATTTATCAAAAGATAAAGCCACCGTTGATGCCACCGGAGGTACCAATTGGAAAGACTTTTTACCACCTAGTTTTCAGAAAATAATATTTTTCCCAACTTTGCACTCAGAAGAGGAAAAAGAAAATTGGGGCAAGCAATGGGTCGAGCATCTTTTTAATCCCGATAAATAGCAAAAGGAAAACATGTATAAATATTGGGGCACGATTTTAGTACTATGCTTCATAGTAGCTTGTGGGGAGGATAAAACTATAGCCGAAAATAGCATTCCTGAAGAAACGATTGAAGCTCCCGTAGAAACCCACTTCGGATTCAACCTAGACAACTTTAATATCGTCAACGATACTGTTAAATGGGGTGATAGCTTTGGCGAGCTGATGCTTAAAAACCATGTGGGCTATCCTAAGGTAGTTAACATATCCGAGAACTTTAAAGATACATTTGACGTCAGAAAAATCAAGGTCGGCAAACCCTATCTTATTTTAAAGTCTAAAGACAGTCTTCAGAAAGCCGAGGTTTTTATTTATCAAAATGATAAAATCAACTATACGGTGGTAGATCTTCGTGATTCTGTTCGGGCTTATAAAGGGCGAAAAAGTGTAAGTCTTCGTGAACGTGAAGTGGCCGGTACGATTAAGAACAGTCTTTCTATGGATCTAGATAGCTTGGGTGTCGATTACAGTGTGACCATTAACCTTTCTGAAATTTATGCTTGGACCATTGACTTTTTTAGATTGGAGAGGGGGGATAAGTTTAAAATCATTTATGACGAAAAATATATAGGGGATTCCATTTACGCCGGGAGTGATGCCATCAAAGCCGCTTACTTTGAGCATAAGGGTAAACCCATTTATGCTTTCCCTTACGTTACCGATTCAGTAAAACAAATACAGGAATATTTCGACCAAGATGCCAATAATCTCAGAAGTACCTTTCTTAGGGCTCCCATAAAATTTGGATATCGCCTGTCTTCACGTTACAATCTTAAAAGACGCATTGCCTATTACGGCTATAAGGTTCGCCCCCATTTAGGTACTGATTATGCTGCACCAATTGGTACTCCAATTGTTGCCACCGCAGATGGCACGATCACTGAATCTACAAGAAGAGGGGGTAATGGTAAGTATGTGAAAATAAGACATAATAGTATGTACAGCACGCAATACTTGCATATGAAGGCCCAAAAGGTAAAAAGAGGGGAATTTGTGCGACAGGGTGATGTCATTGGTTGGGTAGGCATGACCGGCAATACGGGTGGCCCACACGTATGTTATCGCTTCTGGAAAAATGGTAGACAGGTCGATCCGCTTCGCGAAAAACTTCCATCTGCAGAACCAATTGTTGATTCATTGAAAACGGCTTATTTTGAACATACCAAACCGATAAAGTTTCAATTGGATTGCATACCCTATGCCGTCCCTTCTCAACAAAATGACGAATTGTTAACCCTCGACCAAAAAGATGGCCTTACCCAAAATTGATCCAACCTCCACAACAGCTTGGAGTGCCCTAAAAACCCATTTCGCAGTAACCAAAAACCAAAAATTAAAAGACCTATTTGCCTCAAACCCCAGGAGGGCAAATGATTTTACCATTCAATGGGCAGATTTTTTAGTGGATTATTCTAAAAATAATATCACTGACGAAACCTTCCAACTTTTGCTGCAATTGGCTGATGAGGTCAAATTGAAAGATGCCATTACCTCTTATTTTACAGGAGAGGTTATCAATGAAACCGAAGAACGAGCGGTGTTGCATACTGCACTACGGGCAAAAAAAGAGGATACCATACTGCTTGAAGGCCGTAATGTGGTCTCAGAAGTGCAAGAGGTAAAGCAACAAATCAAATCGTTCTCGGAATCGGTCATTTCTGGACAAAAAAAAGGATATACGGGGCGAGCATTCACCGATGTTGTCAATGTTGGTATTGGGGGGTCAGATTTAGGCCCTGTCATGGTCACTGAAGCATTAAAGTTTTACAGTAACCATCTCAAGCTTCATTTTGTTAGCAATGTCGATGGGGATCATGTGCATGAAGTGCTAAAAAACCTTAATCCGGAAACAACTTTGTTCATTGTGGTGTCCAAATCCTTCACTACCCAAGAAACGCTAAGCAATGCGTTGACCATAAAAGAGTGGTTTTTAAAGCGTGCTTCAAAAGATGATATTGCAAAGCACTTCGCAGCAGTATCTACCAATTCAGCTAAAATTGATGAATTCGGTATTACTGAAGATAATGTCTTCCCCATGTGGGATTGGGTCGGTGGCCGCTTTTCCCTTTGGAGCGCCGTCGGACTTTCAATAGCCTTGGCCATAGGTTATGATGGCTTTGAGCAAATTTTACAAGGAGCCCGTGAAATGGACATTCATTTTAGGGAAACCGATTTTTCAGAAAACATCCCTGTAATGCTTGGCCTTTTAAGCGTCTGGTACAATAATTTTCACGGAGCGGAAACAGAGGCTATTATTCCCTACACGCAATACCTTCATCGTTTCCCAGCCTATTTACAACAAGGCATTATGGAGAGTAATGGAAAGAGCATGGGCCGAGGGGGGAACCGCGTGTCTTATGAAACCGGAACCATTATATGGGGAGAGCCGGGCACAAACTCGCAACATGCCTTTTTTCAATTGATACACCAAGGCACAAAGTTGATTCCTACAGACTTTATTGGGTTTAAACAATCATTGCACGGCAATACGGCCCATCACAGTAAATTAATGGCCAATTTCTTTGCACAGACTGAAGCCTTAATGAATGGTAAATCGGAAAAAGAAGTTCGAGAAGAACTAAAAAAACAGGAGCTTGATGAAAAGAGCCTCAACAAAATACTTCCCTTTAAAATTTTCGAGGGCAATAAGCCTACCAATACCATTTTAATTGAAAAACTTACCCCTAAAAGCTTAGGGTCATTGATTGCCCTTTACGAGCATAAAATCTTTGTTCAGGGTGTTATTTGGAATATCTTCAGTTATGACCAATGGGGGGTAGAGCTGGGCAAACAGCTTGCCAAAAATATACTCTCTGATCTTGAAAACCCAGAAATTGGCAATCATGACAGTTCTACATTGAATCTTATTAAATTTTTTAAGGAATAATTTACATCTTCTTAAAAAAGAAGTATGCACTAACACACTGGTAATCATTAATTTAAAATGATTCTATTGTTCACAGATGCGTCATTTCTTAACCTTCGATTAACGTTCGTAATTTAGCTTTGGTAGACTTTTGCAGTGATGATTAAATACTGTTAAAATGAAAAAAATCTACTTGTTTGCCGCAGCAGTTCTATTCACTGTTTCGGCCTTTTCACAAGGTGTTACCACTTCGAGTATGCAGGGAACTGTGAACGATGATGCTGGTGAGGCTTTGTTTGGTGCTAATGTCGTGGCAGTACACACCCCCTCAGGTACTACCTATGGCGCAATCGTAAATGATGAAGGGAGATTCTACTTACCAAACCTCAGGGTTGGAGGTCCATACACGGTTACCGTGAGCTACATTGGTTTTCAAGAGAGAACCTTTGAAGGTATTGTACTTGGCCTTGGTCAAAGTTATAATCTAAAAGTCACAATGAAAGAGGGTGTTTCACTCGAAGAAGTTGTAGTGACATCTACAAGAGGAAATATTATTGACCCTGACCGTACAGGACCAGCAATAAACCTTTCAAGAGAAACTATTGATGCTCTTCCAACTGTGAGCCGAAGTATCAATGATTTTACTCGTTTGACACCACAATCCAATGGTACTTCATTTGCAGGAACGTCAAATAGGTTTAATAACTATACGATTGACGGAAATATCTACAACAATAATTTCGGACTGGGTTCAGCACAATTTGCAGGTGCAAATCCAATTTCACTGGATGCAATCGAAGAGGTGCAAGTGAATTTAGCCCCGTTTGATGTTCGCTTAGCTGGTTTTACTGGTGCTTCCGTAAACGCAGTTACGAAATCAGGAACAAATGAATTCAAAGGTAGTGTTTACTATTATTTGAGAAATGACCAAATGCAAGGAAACAAGTTGAGAAACCTGGAACTAAATAGAGGAGATGCTCAAAACGATATTAAAGGATTGAGTCTTGGAGGTCCAATAATTAAAGATAAACTTTTCTTCTTTGTCAGTTACGAAGAAGAATCCGAGGCAATACCAGGCTTTACTAGACAAGCCGCAAGATCAGGACTTTCCCCGGATGGTTTAATAGTTTCTAGAGTGCCCGCCTCTGAATTGGATTTTATACAAGAAAGTATGCGTAATCTTTACGGATATGAAACAGGACCTTATGAAAATTATCCTTTTGCGTCCGAACAAACAAGATTTAATGCACGATTGGATTTTAACCTTAATCAAAACAATAAGTTTTCTTTACGCTATAATAGATATAATTCTACCGCAGACGTAAGAATTAATAATAATTCGAATAGGTTTTTGCCAACACGATATCGCAATACAAGAAGGCAGGGCATTGAGGCCATTACTTTTGCTAACGCCAATTATACGAACGATCGTTTGGTAGAGTCTCTAGTAGGGGAATGGAACGCGAAGGTTACCGATAATATGTCTAATCAACTAAATATTGGGTACACCGCAATTCAAGATCCCAAAAGGGGTGTTCCTGGAGGTCAAGCCTTCCCTTTTATTGAAGTATTAGAACCGGACGATTCAGGAAACCTATTGTATTACACGGCATTAGGGAATGAATTATTTACGGTTGGAAATCTTCTGGAGAATAATGTCTTTAATATTACCGATAATTTCTCCATTTATTCAGGAAAGCATACCTATACTATTGGTGCCAACCTAGAACTCATGACCTTTAAGAACGCTTTCAATCCTGTTTTTAATGGTTTTTACCGATTTACCAGCTATGATAGTTTCGTAGCAACTGTAATTGACCAAACGCCTGGGGCGTACCCCGATGCGTTTGCCAAAAGCTTTGCCCTTGATGGTTCAACCACACCTCCTGTAGATGAAACTAATTTTGGACAGTTCGGAGTCTATTTTCAGGACGAATATCAAGTCAATGATAATTTTAAAATTACTGGTGGTTTAAGAATTGACTTTCCCTTTTATTCGACAGATATTCCAAGAAATACCCTCTTGGATGACTTGAATAAAACGTTTACTGATGCTAACGGTAACGATTTTACACCCGATGTAAGTCAATTTCCCAAAGTAAGGCCGTTATGGTCTCCAAGAGTTGGATTTAACTGGGATGTTAAAGGAGAAGGTAAAACCCAAGTAAGGGGTGGTACCGGTATCTTTTCAGGTCGTATTCCTTTCGTATGGCTAAGTAACCAAGTCAATGGTTCAGGAGTAGTTCGTGGTGGATTAGGTTTTGAAGGGGATGAAGTTGTGGATTTTTTAGGGCCAAATTATGTTTTTAATCCTGATGTTACTTTTGGCAACCCCGATAATCCAAGTCAGACCTTATCCAATGAATTAAATTTGACTGACAGGGAGTTTAAGTTACCCCAAGTATGGCGAACCAATATTGGTGTTGATCATCAACTCCCTTGGGGAATTACAGGTACTCTAGATTTTATTTACTCAAGAGATATATCAACTCCGATTGTATTCAATCCAGTACTTAGGGAGGCAGATGGAAATCTGGCAGGACCTGACCAAAGACCTTATTGGGATGGCGGCTATTCAAATGATGATGATTTTAGAAATGTTTTCTTATTGACCAACGCTGATAGAAATGCTGATTATTACTCGCTTTCCATGCAGTTGAGAAAGCAATTTGATAATGGATTCAACGCAATGATAGCCTACACCGCTTCGAGGGCTAGAGACCTTGACGCCTCTGGTGGGTCGCAGGCAGGTTCATTATGGACAGCCACGGTCCAAGAAAATAGAAATGATCCAAGACTTGGCTTTGCCCGTTTTGATCAGCCCAATCGGTTTATTGCCAACCTTAGCTATCAAAAAGAAGGTACTACAATTTCTCTCTTTTGGGAAGGTGGGGAAAATGGCCGATTCAGTTATACATATTCCGGTAATTTCGGAGACAACTCAGATCGCTTAATATATATCCCTAATGATGCTTCTGAGTTAAATTTTGAAGAGTATACCTCAGGAGGGAGTGTTATTACTGAACAGGCTCAAATAAATGCTTTTAATAATTACATCAATCAAGATGAATATTTAAGTGATAATAGAGGAAGCGTAGCCGAACGAAATGGGGCTAAAAATCCATGGCTAAACACTTATGATTTGCGCATTACCCAAGATATTGAGTTAACCAAAGACCAAAAGAATACTATTCAATTATCTATGGATTTCTTGAATATCGGAAACATGTTCAACTCAGATTGGGGTGTCCCACAATTTGCATTCCAAGACAATATTCTTGGGTATAGGGGCAGAAATGCTGCTAATGAGCCTATATACCGTTTAAACACCATACCAGGCACATCAGATTTGCCAAGAGAAACGTTTAGACCATCAACTAGTATCGCAGACACCTGGAGATTGCAAGTAGGTATTCGCTATTTGTTCAACTAAAAAATATTTCCGTTAATTGAACCAAGCCCTCGGCATCGCTGTCGGGGGCTTTTATTTTTAAAACAAAAGCAAATAGGTTTTTAGCATTTATCACGAATTAACCTACCTTTAGCTCAGAAATAAAATTCGTTACAAATGAAAGCACATACAGCCAGTCTAATAAACGCTCTTATTCTCATTGCATTATCGTTATGGGGTTATTTTTCGTCGGAGACACCTTCAATGACCGCGCTGATTCCCACAGCCATTGGTGTTGTTTTACTAGCTCTCAATAATGGAGTAAAAAAAGAAAATAAAGTGATTGCTCACATCGCCGTATTACTTACATTACTCGCATTAATTGGACTTGTCAAACCACTTTTTGGCGCCTTGGAGCGGGGTGATACCATGGCCGTTTTAAGGGTTGCTATCATGTTGTTTTTTACTGCCATTGCTATGATTAGTTTTATCAGGAGCTTCATTGAAGCCCGTAAAAAAAGGGAAGGTCAAGTTTGATAAAGTAGGCTTTTCCTGCTACCCTAGCGTTCAGTTTTGTGGCATGATTGCATCATGTAGTAGTGACGTTATTGCAACTAAATTCAAGAAGTGGTTTATGATGTAATACCAAACTACTTTTGACCACTAATGGCAATTCCCCCTTCGATCAATTGGTAAATTGATTTTTTACCATGTATCAATTATCCGTAATAGGCGAATCCATTTGACGAATTAGGTACAAATAAACAGGAAAATGATCGGCATATCCTCCTTGATACCTGGTGCCGACATACGTTCGAAAGGGATAGCCTTTGTACCTACCCGTTTTATTTTTTAACCAATCCGGTGCAAATATCCCAGCCTTCCAAAAATGGTAGTTGTCTTCATCTTCCAATATATTTGGAGTCATTACAAATTGATCAAAAAGATTCCATTTGTCACGATAAGCCAATGTGCCCATTCCTTTTCTAAAAAAACGCTCCATAGGGTTAAATAGTTGTGTGCTATCGAGTTTCTCTTGTTTCCCTTCCGTTCTCAACACTTTTTTTAGACTATCGTCAATGGGGTCATCATTAAAATCGCCCATCGAAATGATTTTTGAATTGACATCCCCCCGACGTAGCGAATCAATAATTCGATGATTCAATTGAGCCGCTTTAATACGATTCGGACGACTTCGCAGCTCTCCACCACTTCTTGAAGGCCAATGATTCACGATAAAACTAAAGGATTCACCATCCAATAAACCATTGACTACCAATTGATCGCGGGTATAGTCACGAAATCCTTCATCGCTAAAAAGAAGCAACCGAACACTTTGAAAGGATACGGGAAGAAAACTATTCTTTTTGTACAACAGGGCCACATCAATACCCCTCTCATCAGGGGAATCACTGTGAACAATACCATAGTTTCCTTTTAAGAGTAGCGGATGATTAACTAAATCTTGAACGACACGTATATTCTCTACCTCACAAACTCCAATAATATCTGGTAGGGCATTGCTTCGTTCAAATCCTACCTGAGACAGTACCTTGGCAATATTATCTATCTTCTTTTCATAACGCGTTTCGGTCCATTGGTATGCTCCTTCGGCGGTCCTTTCATCATCAAAAATCAAGGTGTCATTTTCCGTATCGAATAAATTCTCCACGTTGTAAAAAGCTACTGTTCGGATTTGATAGCTTTTTTGGGCCATCAAGTCAGTCATTAAAAGTACTGTGACGAGTAGAAGAAAACTATTTTTCACAACTCCAAAATAATCAAGTTTTATTGAAAAATGGTAAAACTGGTGAAGAGCTAAATTTTTGTTAAATTGAAGAACACTAACCATGTTATGAGTTTTCGTTTTACCGTACTTTTTTTCACGGTCACCCCTTTACTATGGGCACAACAAACCCAAATTCAGGGTACCATAGCTGATGAAATGACCAAACAGCCTATTCTTAATGCACAAATTCGATTCGATGAAAATAAAGCTACAACTTCCATTGAAGATGGATCTTTCCAACTTACCGTCGAGGAGGTTGGCCGTGGTTCTCTGCTCATTGATAAATTTGGATTTACGCCTAAAAAAATTCCCCTACAATTTGAGGGCTTGCCCATCGCATTGGGCACCATTTATTTAATCCCAGACTTAGAACTTGAAAAGACCGACAACCTCATTACCCTTACAGATGCTGATTTCTCAGATGATGTAGAAAGTCTTTCCTCCTCCGTTGGGCTATTGCAAGCCACTCGAGATATCTTTTTGACCCGTGCAGCGTTTGATTTCGGACAAGCCTTTTTTAGGGTTAGAGGATATGATTCAAGAGAGGGCAACGTCTTGCTTAATGGGATGATCATGAACAAAATCTTTGATGGTCGCCCTCAATGGAATAACTGGGGTGGCTTGAATGACGTGCTACGTAACCAAGAATTTACGAACGGACTGCAAGCGAATAGCTATACTTTTGGTGGTATTTTAGGAACTACCCAAATTGATGTAAGGCCTTCATTACAACGACCGGGTTCACGCTTATCCAGTTCTTTTTCAAACCGTACGTATTCGGGAAGGGCGATGGCAACTTACCATTCAGGTCAGAAAGAAAATGGTCTTTCCTATTCCTTTTCCGGTTCGAGACGCTGGGCAAAACAAGGGTATATCGATGGAACGTTGTATGACGCTTTTTCCCTTTTTGGTGCCCTGGAATATCAAATAAGTTCAAAGCATTCCGTAACCGCAACCGTTATTGCTGCTAAAAACCGCCGTGGCCGTTCTTCTGCCATAACAGAAGAAGTTTTTGAACTTGCCGGCAACCAATATAACCCCTATTGGGGCGAACAAAATGGTTACGTCAGAAATTCAAGGGAGCGTGATATTTTTGAACCAATTGTTTTAGTGAACCATTTCTTCAGCTCAGAACGTTTTCGCTGGGTGTCAGGACTTGCCTATCAAACGGGCTCACATACCCGAAGTCGCTTGGGGTATTATAATGCCCCGAATCCTGACCCAACCTATTATCGTTATCTGCCTAGTTTTTATATCAATAATCCCATTGGTGCAGATTTTACCAATGCAAATCTTGCTCGAAAAGGATTTTTGAACAATCCTCAAATCAATTGGTCACAATTGTACACTTCAAATACCAACCCAGAATCTGGGGGAAAGGCCGCTTATGTACTTTATGATGATACTATTGAAGACACGCAGTTTTCAGTTACCAGTAATGCCTCTTGGGATATCAACAGTAGCTTCAAAGTTGATTTTGGTGCTCTCTATCGTTCACTACGTTCAAACAACTATGCACAAATTAAAGATTTACTTGGGGCTGATTTTCATGAAGATATTGACCCCTTTTCAGAAACACGAAATGATGTAAATGGTGATCTCAATAAATCAATCGATGATATCTTCAATTACAACTACGCTTTTGAGGTTACCGATTGGAATGCTTTCGCACAGTTGAATACCCAAAAAGAGTCTTGGAACGGATTTCTTTCAGGAAAGATTTCAGGGGTCAATTATCAACGTAATGGTATTTTCCTAAACGGACGATTTCCAACGAATTCAAAGGGAGAAAGTAATTCGGTCAACTTCTCAAGTCTTGAATTTAAAAGTGGACTTGAATATCAATTTACAGGAAGGCATTGGGTTCAACTGCACGGGGCCATAGGTCAAAGAGTACCCACATTGCAAAATACATTTATCAACCCAAGGGAAAACAATGACGTTGTTCCCAATCTTCAAAAGGAAACGGTAAGTTCAATTGACCTTAACTATTTCATACGACTGCCAAAACTAAAAGGCAGGTTAACCGGTTTTTATACCCGATTTCAAAACACTACTGACATCAATTTTTTCTTTGTAGATGCTGGGGTCGGCTCTGATTTCGTACAGGAAGTTATTACCGATTTGGACCGTTTGCACAAAGGAGTTGAACTTGGGCTGGAATACCAGGCTTCTCCCCAATTAAAACTATCCTTAGCCGCTAACTTTGGAAATTATATTTTCGCCAGTGACCCAAATGTAACCATCAATTTTGATACGGCGGGAGCAGAAGAAGATATCATCAACCCTGAAGGAAATATTGACCTAGGTATTGCCAATATTAAGGGATTGCGACTGGCGCAAGGGCCACAAACTGCCGTGGCCGTTGGTATAGAATATCGTGACCCCAAGTACTGGTGGGTTGGGGCAACTACCAATTATTTAGCAAACAATTATGCGAATATTTCTACAATTACAAGAACCCCTAGTTTTACTTTAAATCCTGATACCGGAGAACCATTTCCTGAAGCCACCCCAGAAAATGTATCACAACTTTTACAACAAAACCCATTGGATAATTTTTATCTATTGAACCTCATCGGAGGCAAATCATGGCTAATAGATGGTAAATACATCAGCTTTTTCGCCAGTATCAACAATGTGTTTGATGAAACTTTCCGAACAGGAGGTTTTGAACAAAGCCGAAACGGCAATTTTGGGCAATTACAACGAGATAATCTTCGAAATGACCCTTCTTTCGCGCCACGGTATTGGTATGGATTTGGAAGAACCTTCTTTTTAAATTTGGCAGTAAGTTTCTAGCTGTTACTCCACAATAAACTTGCCTTGCATAGCACCATAGTGACCAGGAAAACTACAAAGAAAATCATATGTGCCAGGCGCTGGAGCATCAAAGTTTACGGTGGTGCTCTCACCTCCACCTATTAATTTGGAATATACTATGGTTTCCTCTCCTTCGGGTATGTATTCCGTTTCCCTAGCTACCGCAGCTTTAGCAGCAAAAGCACCTAAATCTGTACCTGCTTTGAGTAGAACAAAATTATGGCCCATAACCATCTTATCCAATTTACCTGTATGCCTCAAGGTAAGCGTAACGGGCTCTCCTGAGCTTACTTTAAGTTCGGTTTTGTCAAATTGCATCAAATCGTTTGACGACAAGGCGATGGTATTACCATTGGCCTCAACTTTTTCTGTAGCTTTTTTTCGTTGAACCTGAAAACCTTCTTTTTCTTTCTTGGCTTCTTTTTCACCACAACTTATTACTACAACAAAAAGCCCTAAAATCAAAGATTTAAATGTTTTCATCATGTCTGTCAAATTTTAATTTAGAATGAAGATAAATTATTTAATCCGGTTTTACCACAATTCAATAATTGTATTTTTAATTTAAGTAAATTTTAAATAAAATGAGATTCAGATTTTTCTTTGTGACACTAGTTGCCGTGTGTATGATGACCAGTTGCGGTGGTAAAAAAGAAGAAAAGAAAGACGGTTTTGAGGTAAGCCGAACCAAAAAAGAAAATAAAAAAAAGATGGCCGGTGGAGGAGTGCCCATTGATTTGGATAATGTTGGCATTGGACCCATAAAAGAGCTGAGCTTTGCTGATGAAATTGATCAGGAAATGGCGTCACGAGGGGAAGCCAGTTTCAATGCCATTTGTGTAGCCTGCCATATGGCCGAGCAACGCATGATTGGGCCAGCTATGAAAGGTGTTTACGAAAGACGTAACCCGGCATGGGTAATGAATATGATGTTGAATCCCAATGGGATGTTAAAAGAAGACCCTATAGCCAAGGCCTTATTAAAAGAATACAATAATGCCATAATGCTCAATCAAAATTTAACCGAAGCAGAAGCACGAGATTTAGCAGAGTACCTAAGGACACTTTAAAAGAATTGTGAGATAACAAAAATGTCACTTTCACTTCTTCATAATAGTGGTATTTTTAAGGTGTAAATGATGCGAAACGATATCCTTGTTTTTTTATTTGTCTTTGTCGTATTATCGAGTACCAAAGCACAAAGTCTCATTGGTGCCTGGGAGACCCAAATCGATGCAAATATTGAAGGAAATAAAACAACTGTGACATTGGTTTTTTTGTTTTCAAAACAGTATCACGTAGCCGCTGCGTACCATACAAAAACAGGGGCATTTATGGCTACTTTTGGTGGGAGTTATTCACTACAGGACACCACATTGACGCAGACCATTGAATTTGATTCTGAGAATTCAGACCGTATCGGTAAGACGAAATCATATAGTATTGAATTTAACGATGAAGAGCTGTTGATAAAAGGAGATGACCTTAAGCTGAAACGCGTAGATAAAGGAACACCGGGTGATTTAGCCGGAGCGTGGTTGATTTCAAGTCGAATGCGTGATGGAGCTTTACAAAAGCGTGATACCAATCGGCCTAGAAAAACGATGAAGGTACTCTCAGGAACGCGTTTTCAATGGATAGCATACAACACAGAAACCAAAGAGTTTATGGGAACCGGGGGCGGAACCTATACTACAGTTGACGGAAAGTATACCGAAAACATCCAATTTTTTAGTAGGGATGATTCCCGTGTTGGCACAAGTCTTCAATTTGATTATGAATTGAAAGAAGGTGATTGGCATCATTCAGGACTTAGCAGCAAAGGAAAACCCATATACGAAGTTTGGAGTGTGCGAAGCCAATAACAATTATGAGAACATTTCTTTTCGCATTATTAAGCTTTTCATTCATGAATGGTCAAGAATTACCATATCACCAAATTCCAGAATATCCTGAAGACTATAGTTCGGGGAATATCGTTGGCAGAATGATTGATGGTCTTGGCTATCGCTACTATTGGTCGACAGAGGGCCTAAGACCTGATGACCTTCAATACAAACCTTCTGAAGATGGTAGAAGTGTTTTGGAAACGTTACAGCATATTTATGGTATGTCAGAAACAATACTCGAAGCACCAAAAAAAGAACCCAGTATACGCCCAAAAGACTTTTCAAAACTCACTTTTGAGGAACTTCGAAAAGGTACACTAGACAACCTATTTGCGGCAAGTAATTTGCTTAAAGGTCAAAACAAAGAGGCTTTCGAAGACTTTCAAATCACCTTTCAAAGGGGTGACGCCCAAAGTTCTTTTACGTATTGGCATATGCTGAATGGCATGTTGGCCGATTGTATATATCATACTGGCCAAATTGTGCTTATGCGACGTTCAAATGGCAATCCCCAAAACCCAAAAGTCAGTGTATTTCTGGGCAAAACGGCAAATTAGTATTCTAAGAACCATATTTTTCTGTAACATCATCCTATAATTCAACGTCTCTAACCTTATACGGTTCTCAAAAAAAATACCAGCTTGAAAATTTCAAAAAGTGGTTCATATTACGGTGAAAAGAGTTTTGAAATAAGAACTTCGCAATTCATCATATCTGAATACGATTATCTAGAAAAATCCACGCCCTGGCACTTTCATGAAAATCCATATTTCATGTATGTCATTGAGGGAAATATGCTGGACATCAATAAAAAGCAAAAGTCAATATGCCCGGCTGGCAGTTTTCTCTTTCATAACTGGCAAGACCCACATCTCAATAAGAAGGAATCCTATTCCGCACGGGGGTTTCACATTGAATTCAATAGAAATTGGTACAAAGAGAGAAAATTAGACTTGACCCTTTGGGAGGGAAGCACCTTACTGTTCAATCCTAAATTGCACCATTTACTGGGTCAACTCTATTATGAATTTAAGTGTAATGATTCATCCTCACTGTTGTCGATTGAGCTTCTATTGCTACAACTCTGTGAACATTTGGAAAAAGACTATGTAGATGAACAGGCGCCCAAGCCAAACTGGATTCGTGACCTAAAAGATATATTGAACGATTCATCTGAAGGACTGACCCTTGCCGAATTATCAGCGCACCTAGGGGTTCACCCAGTTCATTTATCACGAAGTATTCCAAAATACTTTTCTACCACATTAGGGGATTATATCAGACAGCTCAAGACCAAAAAGGCCATATCACACATGATGAACAGTGAACATTCGCTTTCTGATATAGCTTATCTATCAGGATTTGCAGATCAAAGTCATTTTATTCGCTGCTTCAAAAAATATATGGATACTACCCCCGGAAATTTTCGAAAAAAAGTCAACCAAGGTTAATTTCATTCTATACCGTGACTTTCGCAATGCGTTACTTTTGAACAAAACCAGTAAATGAAAAACGTCTTGTTTTTTTCCTTTGGAATACTTGTTCTTTTATCCTGTAAAGACAATCCTCCTTTAACCTTGGATAAGGGCAAACCCTTAAATGACGTCCATAAGAAAAGCGTAGGCAAATTGGCATTTATGAATGATTGGATTCCATTTGAACATTTTACCGAAGAAGATTTTCAAGAGGAACTCTTTCTGACCCATTCTTCCAACTTTGGATTTAGAATGTTTTTGGAAAATACCCTAACCTTTTATCTGAGTGAATTAGAGCCTAATCTTTCCGTAGAAGAACTCTGTAAAAAAGGCAACTTTCAATTGACCTTCTATGTTGACCAAAAAGAGATTTACAAAAAGAATCTTCAAACCGGAGCAGGTTCTTGCGAGTATAAGAATTCAGCAACTGTTTATGGAGTTCCTTTGGTAGATGAAGAAGAGCCAGACCATTGGGGTCGTTTTCTTTGGATGCGCTTTATGAGAGGGCAAGGTGGGCAGAAAGCCTTATCAGGAGGGGCGCATTCCCTTAAGCTTGAAATTCGCCCTTATATTGAAAATGAACAATTAAAAGTTGGCGAAATCATCGCTCAAGGAGAAGTACAACTAACATTCTTGGAAAAAGAGGTTAAAGAAGATCAGATTTCCGTTCAAACCATTGCTCCTACCAGTGACTGGGAAGTCTCTAAAGGAATGTATGACAGCATCTTCATTCGAAAACTAAATCAAAAAATTGCTGATGACTACTTCAAAGACATTACTAGCATAGTGGTCGTCAAAGAAGGAAAATTAGTAATTGAAGAATATTTTAACGGTGCCAACCGAAACACTTTACATGATACACGGTCCGTTGGCAAAACCCTGACCTCAACCGTAATGGGCATAGCCATCGATGAAGGGTATATCACCAGTGAAGCGAAAACCTTAAAAGAATTTTATGACCTTCAATCTTTTGAAAACTACACCTACAGCAAAGGAAAAGTAAGCCTAAGAAGTTTATTGACCATGAGCTCAGGTTTCGAAGGTTCAGATATGAATCCAAACTCTCCGGGAAATGAAGAGAAGATGTATCCAACTTCGGATTGGGTAAAATTTGGACTTGATCTGCCCATGGATACTGATAAGAAAATTGGCAAAAATTGGGATTATTTCACAGCTGGGATAGTTATTTTAGGTGATATCCTAAACAAAACCGTTCCCAATGGGCTGGAAAAATATGCTGATGATAAACTATTCAAGCCTTTGGGAATCAAAGACTATACTTGGCAATATACACCAAGTGAGGTTCCCAATACCGCAGGTGGATTTCAAATGAATAGTTTGGACAATGCGAAATATGGACAATTGTATTTAGATAATGGCCAATATCAAGGAACTAAGATTCTAGATTCAGATTGGGTACAAAAAACACTTTCGCATCAAATTGAAATTCCCAATACCACTAATGAACATTACGGCTATCTAGTTTGGAACAAAATCTATTCCGTAAATGGCAATGATTACGAAGCCTATTATGCAAGTGGTAATGGTGGAAATAAGATAATGCTATTTCAAGATTTGGGGGTAGTCATCGTCATCACAGCAAAGGCGTATGGGCAGGCCTACATGCACGTTCAAGCTGATGAAATCGTTCAGGATTATTTACTGCCTACCTTAATTGAATAACACCAAATATAATTACCCTTAAAAATTGCGGTTTTCCAGTTTTGACGCTTATTTGGTACTTAAGGTATTATCTGTTACCACTTTATAAGTTGGATCTTCTAGAACATTCACTTCAATAATATCTTCAGCATTTTCCAGTAAACGTTTACAGTCTCTACTCAGGTGTCTTAAATGTACCTTCTTGCCTGTATTTTTATAGAGTTCGGTAATCTTATTTAAGGCTTCGATACCCGACATATCGGCTACCCTACTTTCTTGAAAATCGATGATCACTTCATCGGGGTCATTCTGCACATCAAATTTTTCATTGAAAAGCGTTGTAGAGCCAAAGAACAATGGCCCATATATTTCGTAGTGCTTGACGCCGTTTTCATCAATGTGCTTTCTCGCTCGTATACGCTTTGCATTTTCCCAAGAATAGGCCAAAGCAGATATGATTACGCCCAATAATACAGCTACTGCCAAATTATGGGTAATCGCCGTGATCAACGTAACCAAAACCATGACGATAACGTCAGAATTGGGCATTTTTCGAAAGGTCTTGAAACTGGCCCACTCAAACGTCCCCAAGGCTACCATAAACATCAAACCGACCAAGGCGGCCATAGGAAGGCGTTCAATCAAACTACTCCCAAACATAATGAAGACCAGAAGCATCACGGCAGCTGTAATGCCTGAAAGTCTCGCACGTGCTCCTGAAGACGTATTGATAAGACTTTGACCTATCATGGCGCAGCCGCCCATGCCTGATAAAAATCCAGATAAAATATTTGCAGTACCCTGTGCTACACATTCTTTATTGCCACGTCCCCTAGTTTGGGTTATTTCATCAATGATATTCAATGTCAAGAGACTTTCAATAAGACCAACACCTGCAACAATCCCAGCATAAGGTATAATAATCATAAACGTTTCCCAGGTGAAAGGAACTTGGGGAATTGAAATGGGTGGAAAGCCCCCTTGAATACTCTCTCCTTTTGGCATAATATCGGCTACGGTCAATGTATCAATACCCAAGCCCAAAACCAAAGCTGATACGACCACAATGGCCAACAAAGATGACGGTATGGCCTTTGTCAATTTCGGAAAACCCCAAATAATGAGCATCGTCAAAAGGGTCAATCCGAGCATAATATATAGCGCGTTTCCTGATAGAAATTCTCCAGAAGCCTTATCATAAAAATTCGGGAATTGGGCCATAAATATGATAATAGCCAAGCCATTGACAAACCCGAACATCACTGGGTGGGGTACCAATCGAATAAATTTCCCGAGGCGTAAAACCCCAGCTAATATTTGAAGAACGCCAGCAATAATAACGGTTGCGAAGACATAGTTTAAAATAGTAGTGGGTTCAATTCCAGGAAAGGTATTCTTTAACTCCAAAATCAATCCAACAAAGACCACTGCGACAGCGCCTGTTGCACCCGAAATCATACCTGGTCGACCACCCAGAACAGCGGTTACCAACGCCAATACAAATGCCGCATATAAACCGGTTAGCGGTGAAAACCCTGGTATTAGCGCAAAGGCAATGGCCTCAGGCACCAAAGCCAAAGCTACGGTCAACCCTGAAAGGATTTCAGTTTTATAATCTACCTTTTGTCTAAAATCGAATAAGTTCAGGTATTTGCGCATGGCATTCTATTTGAAGCCGGCAAAAATAGTATTATTCCTTTAGTTAATTAAGACTAGTATTAAAATTAAAAATTTGGCAAAATAGGTCAATTGGCCCAATAGTCCACAACAAACACCTTTTCAAGATGCGGTTGTAAACTGGCCACAAACGCTTGATGTTTTGGATGCGGTGTATACACATTGTCTCTATCTTCTTCTGATGTAAAGGTGACCAAATAACAATGGGTAAAATCTTGATGAAAGTTTTCAGGACTGTCATTAAGACCCCATTCAAAGTCTTTAATTTCGGTAATATGATTCGGTAAATCAGCGAAGGCTGAATTTAATTTATCGACTTGTTCCGTAGAAGTGCTATCATTGAATTTAAAGATGACCATATGCCGTAATCGTTTTTCTTTTTCCATTGAAATTTCATTTTGACTTTCAACTTTTTTTGCACAGGATCCAATTAAGATGCTGCAAATTGCAAATACTACAATAGGTTTTAAATGTTTCATAATCATTTTGTCTTATAATAATCCGCCAGTACTACCTCCATCCACCTTGATTGAGGCACCGTTTGAGGCTGAGGCCAATGGACTGCAATAGTATACTATCGTTGAAGCTACCTCATCGACCTCAGCAAATCGCTGTAACAATGAAGAGGTTCTCACCTCTTCAAAAAATGTGGCCTCAACTTCTTGTTTTGTTTTACCTGATTTGTTCGCCTCTTCCTCTAAAAATTGCTCTGCTCCTTCAGAAAGGGTTGAACCGGGTAAAATGGAATTTATGGTTACCCCTGTTGATTTGGTCAATTGTGCCAATCCTTTTGCTATGGAAACCATTGCCGTTTTGGTCATGCTATAGGCCAGCATATCTGGTGGCACCAACTCGGCACATTCGCTTGAAACAAAAAGAATTCTTCCCCAATCGTTTTTCAACATTTTAGGAAGAAAATATCGGGACAAACGAACCCCGCTCATTACATTGATTTCAAACTGGCGATACCATTCGTCATCACCCATCTCAAAAAATGACCCAGCTTTATATACACCGACATTATTAACCAAAATATCAATATGCCCTATAGTATTGAGGAGTGCCTGAATTTCATCGGTATTTGAAAAATCTGCTGCAACCCCTCGTATCAATGCCGCAGAATACTCTAACCTGAGCTCACGTATCAGTTGCTTTAATTTATCTTCTGAGCGGCCATTTAAAATCACCTTAGCTCCCTCAGAAATCAATCGTTTTGCTGTGGCCAAACCAATACACGCCGTGGAACCAGTTACCAAGGCGGTCTTGTTCTTTAGTCTAAGGTCCATAAATATGAACTACCAATCTTTGAGTCCCAATAACTTTTCACCCAATGGACTCAACGCTGCGCTATCATACTTATCACGCTCCCAATTTCTTGGATCACCTGGAAAAGCATACCCTTCTGGTGCTACTCGATTTTTCCAAGAATGTACTCGCCAATCTCTCATCTTTTTATTATCTTCCTCAGCAGGCATCATAGAAACATATTGGGCAATACGTACTTTATCACCTGATTTGTTTGGGCGGATTCCATGAGGTTGTGTGCTATTAAAAATCAACAGGTCTCCCGCTTCCATTTTTACCTTGACAATGCGATCTTCCAAGCCATTGACATCAGGTTGAAAATGATTACGGTCTTCAGGTTGGGTCAATTTCCAGGAGTCATAGTTTCTGTACAACCAGGGAATGCATTGAAAGCCACCCATATTTTCATCGGTCTGATCTGCCAAAGCCAATACCCCTTGTACATTTTGTGGTCTGGTTTCAGGATCATAATCCCAATGGATAAAACCTTTTTTGTTTTCACCTGGGCGCTGTGGAAAATTTAGGTTGGCCCTATCTATGGTCACCCAAAGCTTTTCTGTACCCCATATATCAACAAAAGCATCATAAACGCGTTGTGTTTGGCGATTGTTCCACAAATGCTGATGGTTATAGACTTCGACCATACCTGTACCCGTCAATTCTTTCATCTTCATTTCAGCCCTCGGAGGTGCATACCAAGTTTTTGGGTCGTTAGAATCTTTTTCATCAAATTCCCACAGAAATGCAGCAGTTAATTCGGCCTGCTTTCTTGGAACAGCATTCTTTATTACGATATATCCATTGTGAATCCAGAATTTCCAATCTTCTTCAGACAATACTCGTAAAGGTTGGCCATTACTTCTATCACTTAATTTCTTTTTACTACTGGTTGCCGTTGATGGATTACCAGGTATCTCTTCATGGCCTTTATTTGCCATTTCTAGTGTTGCATCTTGCTTCATCCCTTTTTGTTTTAAAATCATGATTCAAAACTATAAGGGTTAAAGAAGGTCTTCAAGTAGTATTTTGACCAATATTTTAAATATTTTGACTTTTTATAATGAACAAATCATATTATTTGCTATTTTAATTCAAATGAAGGTGCAATTAGAGAATATTCATGAAAATGAAAAAAGTTCAATTCGGTTATTACACGACCCCAAATTGAGTGACCTTTTCTTTTGGCATTTTCACCCTGAATATGAGTTGGTCTATATCGAAGGTGCGAGTGGAACCAGACATGTGGGTGAACATATTTCTACCTTTACTGATAGTGATTTGGTGTTTATTGGCTCTTATGTACCCCATCTAAACTTTGACTACGGCATCAAAACAACTTATTTAAAGGAAGTACTACACTTTAATTCGGATTTCTGTTCCGCCGTGCTGCAACAGATTGTTGAAATGCCAAATGTTCCGAGATTAATGGAACAGTCGCAACATGGTATTGCTTTTCACGGTAAAACGAAAGAACATGTTGGCCATAGCATGAAAGCACTTTATAAAATGAACGGTTTCGAACAGCTTCTAGAAGTATTTAAAATCTTAAAGTTTTTGTCCGAAAGTGAAGAATTTGAGTTACTTCATCAGAGGCCGGTACTTTCCGGTAAATTAAAAAGTAAACAATTGCGGTTGCAAAAAGTATATGAGTATATCGGTGCAAATTATCAAAATAAGATTGGTGTCGCAGACGCCGCCAGTTTATTGAATTTGGGCAACGAGGCGTTTTGCCGGTATTTCAAAAAAGTTTCTGGCAATACCTTTACCAACTTTTTGAATCAATACCGAATTACCCAGGCAAAACGATTACTGTTATCAGGGAAGAACATTACCGAGACATTTCACGAGTCTGGTTTTGAAAGCCTTTCTTATTTTACAAGGGTATTTAAAAAAGTTACAGGAGAAAATCCATCAGACTTTAAGAGAAGGATGAGGAATTGACCCTTCGACAAGCCTGTACTGAGCGAAGTCGAAGTGCACAGGGTTCAATTCGACCAACAAAATCTGGAAATCAGATTTTGAATCTCATTAAAAAAGAACCGCCCTGTGCATCCCGATAGCCATCGGGATGCCAAGGGCGATTCCTAACTAAATAACCAACCAAAAAACTTATAAGTATAGTCGTAGACTATTACACTTTCTTACATTTTTCGTTTACGTTCTACGTTCATCTTCTTATTACTTGATTTCGTACGTTTCTTACTGACCTTCTCCTTCGACTTCAAATACTGTACAAAACCCCTACCTGTAAACTCATACACTGTTTCGCTTGCCACATGATACAATTCTACAGTGCTATCATCAATAACGTATAACTCAAAATAATCATTGCCCAAGAAGTCATAATCGAGTGTTAAAGTTTTCAGTGTCTCGTCGTTGGTGTCAAACACTTCATAATTGCCTTCATAATCCCACTGTAAAGCTGAAATACGCGTGCCTGAGATATCAATTGAAGATTGAAAATAACCGCCATTATCCTCAAAAAACCGTAAGAAGTTTTCATCATCAAACTCGTTAACCGCTCCAACTTCACTAGTAAAGGTTTTCTCCCAAGCGTCAAATTCCTGTAATAGGTAATGAATGTTCTCATAGAACAACCGATCATAATCAAAGTTCCTTCTCTGATAACCGTCTAAAAAGTAAGAGGTATCCGTTCTTCTATTATAGAGTTCTAAAGTGCTATTGCTAACAGCAAAAACATCAAATGTCCAGGCGCCATCAATGTCATGACTAATATCAACCACTCCGCTAAACGTTCCATAGCTTCCTGTATCAATTCCCAGTCCATTGCCGGTCTTCCCAATACCTACGATATTATTGTTGGCAAACATGATACCATCAACGAATGAAATGGTAAAAGCACGTTGTAAAAAAGGAATTTCACCATTACCGCGTGTAGCATTGATGTCTACATACCATAAATCATACGATTGCAATGCCTGATCCGTGTTAAAAGCGGATTCAACGATAATTTCATCTTCTAGAATGACTTCTGTATAACATGAACTGACCAAAAATCCGATTCCCAATATTCCAAAAAGTAGTTTTCTCGCTTTCATCTGATATGGTTTTAATGGTTTCAGTTATTTCAAAACCAAGCATCATGCCAAAAAATGTAATAAATTGATAATCAGAAGTTAATGGTCTAAAAGTCATTTTATTTATTTTTGGGAAGTCATTTTATAATTGATTCTACATTGAAAATAGGTGTTTTAGGAGGGGGAAGTTGGGCCACTGCCTTGGTAAAAATTTTGACTGAAAATTTACAGGAAGTCCATTGGTATATGCGAAGTGTACATGCCAGTGAGCATATTAAAAGAGAGGGGCAAAACCCAAGTTATCTTAGCTCGGTACAACTAAACAATTCTTATTTGCGATTGACCAATACCATCAACGAGGTAGTTGAGGATTGTGATATCCTATTGTTTGTCATTCCATCTGCATTTTTAGAAAATGAATTGAACAAACTGACTGTTTCCCTTGAAGGTAAAATCATTTTTTCTGCCATTAAGGGTATCGTACCGGAGACCGGACATATCGTGGGCGAGTATTTTCATCATAAATACCGTATCCCTTATGAAAATATTGGAGTCATCACCGGACCATGTCATGCTGAGGAGGTGGCCTTAGAAAGGCTCTCTTATTTAACGATTGCCAGTGCCGATGAAAAAAAAGCCAAATTCTTCGCTGAACACTTGAAAAATCACTATATACGAACCAAAATCTCAGATGATATCGTGGGCACTGAGTATGCTGCCATGCTCAAAAATATTTATGCCATTGCTGCCGGTATTGCCCACGGCCTTGGGTACGGTGATAATTTTCAAAGTGTGCTCATGAGCAACGCCATTCGCGAAATGAAGCGATTCATTGATAAAGTCCATAAAATGAAACGTAACATCAACAACTCCGCCTACCTTGGAGATTTGTTGGTCACAGGATATTCTACATTTAGTCGTAATCGGATGTTCGGTAATATGATTGGCAAGGGTTACACCGTTAAAAGCGCGATGATGGAAATGAACATGGTAGCAGAGGGGTATTATGCCACCCAAAGTGCCCACCTCTTGATGTCTACATTGGATAAGAAATCGAAAACACCTATCATCAATGCTGTATATGACATTCTATACAACGAAAAGGGGCCAAAAAAGACTTTTAAAAAACTTACAGAGAAATTGGATTAAACTATGTTTTATGTAAACTTAAAGGAAGAATCAGGAAAACATATTCTTTCAATTCATTAACCTCTTGATCATTTATACTTTCTCCCTTTCCAATGAGAAATTGGAATGTACATCTAGCTCTTCTTGCATCTTTTCTTTAAATACCTGTATTTGAGAACTGTCATAACCATAGGCTTTCTTTAGGTCATCCAAAACAGGTTCCAAGTATTCTCGAACATTATTGATATCAAAATACAATCGACCTGTTCTTCGAATAAAGAAATCCATTGGTGTACAGACCATCTCATACTCTATACCAAATTTAAGTTCAGCACGAATCAAGCGAAGGGTGTTGTCTTTATTCTTAAATAATTGGTAATCTTCTAAAATCTGTTGGGTCTGTTTGCCATAAGTGGTCACCAAATACCACGCGTCATATCGGGTGAAGCCATCAGTTCTTATCTGTTCATGCACTTTCTCAATATATTTCTTGACATGTTTAAACTTCTTAAAATCGCTGCCACAGAGGGCAATCTTATCGGTATGGCAATCTTTAACCGTCATTTGGTGCTCTTCTTCCAACTTCTTTGTAATGCGGTTGACCACCCGCTCGGCCATTTTTCGATAACCCGTTAGTTTGCCCCCTGCGATACTGATAAGACCGGTATCTGAAGTAAAGATTTCGTCTTTTCTCGAAAGTTCAGACGCAGATTTACCCTCTTCATGTATGAGTGGTCGTAAACCAGCCCATGAAGAGATAATATCATCCATCTCCAATTCAATATCGGGAAACATATTATTAACTGCTGAAATCAAATAAATGGCATCGGCCAAGTCGGTACGAATATCATCCTTGTCCAAATTGTAATTGGTATCAGTGGTACCGACGTAAGTTATTTTTCCTCTCGGAATGGCAAACATCATACGCCCATCGGGAATGTCAAAATATACCGATTGCTTCACAGGAAGCTTCTCAAATGGAAATACGAGATGTACCCCCTTGGTCAAGTGCAATCGTTTCCCTTTTTTTGACTGGTTTACAGAACGAAGTTCATCAACCCATGGGCCCGCTGCACTAATAACATACTTCGTATTAACCCTAATATTTTTACCGGATAAGGTATCTTCCATAACTACGCCAGCAACACTTTCCTCTTCGTAAACAAAATCGGTAACCTTGGCATAGTTTAGGGCCAGCGCTCCAAATTCAAGGCTTGTCTTAATGTTTTCAATGGTCAATCTTGCATCATCTGTACGATATTCGGCATAATATCCAGCTCCATTTAAAATTTTCTTGGGTAGTAGGGGCTCCAGTTTTAGGGCCTCCTTCTGGTCAAGCATTTGACGCTTATCATCACCTGTTACCTGCGCTAGAACATCATAAACCTTAAGCCCTATACTGGTCAACCACTTACCGTAAGAACCGCCTTCAATCAAGGGCAGCAACATCTTTTCTGGTAGTACCAAATGTGGTGCAAGTTTATGCACAATGGCCCTTTCAGAACCAACTTCTTTGACCAACCAGAAATCGAACTGCTTTAAATAACGCAGTCCCCCATGAATTAACTTAGTCGATTTACTACTGGTGCCTGAAGCAAAATCCCCCTTTTCCAGAAGCGCTACTTTCAATCCTCGAGATGCGGCATCCAGAGCTATTCCACCCCCGGTGATACCTCCTCCAATAACGACTAAGTCAAACGGTTCATTTGCTAAACACTGTAGTTTTTCTGTGCGTTCCAAATTGGAAAAACGGATGGGTCGGTTCATAGCTTAACCTTTTATTTTGTTTTCAAAATTAGAGTTTTGCATTTCCAATTCAAAGTCTCCTAACGACTTGATTCCCGATAGTTTATATTCCCTTTTGAACTTTTGACCTATGTCGAACACGCGCTTTCAAGGTCTAAAACAGCTATGGAATACTTGCTTATTGACTTTCTCTATCTTCTACTACGTAATCCTAGATGCATCTGGCTACCAGGGAACATACACCGAAATAGCATATTTTAATTTTACCTTTCTATCAGGCAATATATTCTTTCTCTAAAAAGTAGTTGACCAAGGCTTCCTTCATTAAAACGGACTGTTCTCCAGACTTCAAAGGGGGAAGGTGCTCTTTTACGATATAATGAGGCCATCCGGCATCATCAAAACGATCAAACTCGTAATACCCGTAGGGTTCCAATAATCTACAGATGGCAATATGCATTAAATTGACCTTTTCATCTTTTTTGAACTTTCGATGCAACTGTCCCAATTCTTGAACACCGACCAAATAGATAATCCCATCTAAATCCAAAGGATCTCCATCGGAGAATTGGATAGACAATTTCTCCACCAACTGCCCCCAACGTTTTTTTAATAGCTCATCTCTTGCCATGTGGCAAAGGTAATTAGGTACAAGGGCATCTTACATAAATTTGTCAAAAAAGGAAATTATTCACAGGTTTATATGAACCCGTCACAGGCCAAATCTTTCAAGTAAATTGATAATAGGTATGTTTCATTTATGATTTCTGCCATAATACTTTTCCATTTTATGTTGATTTTACATCACCAAGTTCCGAACTAAACTATTATTCGAGTATATGTTGCCTTAGATAAAACCTACTTAAATGTCAACCTCTGTAGTGACGGTTTCAAGATCCCGGTAACAGAAGCACGACCCAATAGGTTATATTTGTTCAAAACACAGACATGGGTTTTTTAGACGTCGTTCTGGGCATACTATTGGCGTGGGGGCTCTATAAAGGTCTTACCAATGGTCTTTTTGTAGAGTTAGCGTCATTGGTAGCGCTTATTGCTGGAATATACGGTTCCATTCATTTCTCATACATCGCTGGAGATTACCTATCTGATAATATGGAATGGTCACCGCGCTACATTAAAATAACCTCCTTTGTTTTAACCTTTATAGCGATTGTCATCTTGGTACATTTCGCGGGGAAAGTATTGACAAAAGTTGCAAACTTTGCCATGCTAGGGTTGCTCAACAAAATAGCTGGCGGGATTTTCGGCGCGCTCAAAGTCGCTATCATTCTTGGTGCATTACTTCTTTTCTTTGAAAAAGCAACGGCTTCGTTCACCTTCATCAACGATGAGACCAAAAAAGACTCCATTCTTTATGGCCCAGTAAGGGATATTGGAGCGTTTATTTTTAATAAGGTCTTCAGAAATGAACCGGAATCGTAGCGGTTCATTCCCTTTAAACGACACTTTTCACTGTTTCATCCGGACTTCAACTTCTTGAACCTCGGCAAACAGTTCACCCCTTAGGACAAACGGTAAAAAAACATACAAAAAGCCTATTTCTTCGACGAAATTATACTTGCTTTTCATCGATAAAGCCCCATCAGCACTTATTCTGCAGCTCAACGAAAAAAATAGTATCCTTAAGGAATTTCTCATAAAAAACTCACTGAGCGTTCTAAATTCGCTTCAAGAATAGGAATAAGAATGACAGACCACATGAATTTGCAAAGAACAATACGGAACGCTTATATAGTTTGTATCGTTGCCTTAATGGCATCATGTACGTCTCCTTCGAGTACAGACGAGGAGCTTCTATTTGAGGAAACAAATACAGTGGCTGAATTGGAATACGTGCAGCTATCCGATAAAGAGGAGGCATTATATAATATGGTCAATGACCATCGCGAGTCGATTGGACTAGACCGATTGATCTATGATGGAGAGACCTATGCTTTCGCGTTTGAACACAATGAATATATGATTGGTCAAGGGGAGATGAGCCACGATAATTTTACCGATAGGGCCTCAAAAATATCAGACCAGACATCGGCCAATTTTGTAGCTGAAAATGTAGCCAAAGATTTTGAATATTCTGAAGCTGCGCTTCAGGCGTGGTTAAGTAGTGAAGGACATAGAAATAACATAGAAGGAGACTTTACGCATACCACGTTAAGTATCGTCTCTGATAGGGAAGGAAATTTCTACTACACACAGATTTTCTTCAGAAACTAAGAGCTTAGATTCGAGTTTTAATTAAGTGTTTTTAATGGTTTGGAAGCCCTGCAATGATGCAGGGCTTTTCGTTTCTTTACACAGGTTTTGTACCTTTCACGAAAAGAAGAAATGGCCATTCAACCCCCATTCAACCTTAACCAGTGGCTCTCAGCCAATCGAGATACGTTAAAACCACCGGTGGGAAACAAAAATCTATATAAAGAAGCTGGTGACTACATCGTGATGGTCGTTGCCGGACCCAATGCCCGTAAAGATTATCATTACAATGAAACCGAAGAGCTTTTTTATCAGTTGGAAGGTACCATAGAAATCTACATCCAAGAAGACGGCCAGAGAAAGAAAATGGCCTTGGGCCCAGGTGACATGTATCTTCACCCTGCTAAAGTACCTCACTCCCCTGTACGGCACGAAGGCTCTATTGGTTTGGTCATCGAGCGAAAAAGAAACCATATGCAGGTCGATGATGGTCTATTATGGTTCTGCGATAATTGTAATCATAAACTGTACGAAGCCTATTTCACCCTAAATGATATTGAGAAAGATTTCTTGGGCCATTTTGAACATTTTTACAGTTCACAAGAACTTAGAACATGTGATAACTGCGGTACGGTTATGCCAATTGACCCCCGTTTTTTCAAAAAACCATGATACTGCTGGCCAAGATAACAACAGCCTTTGTTGCACTACTGCACTGCTATTTTCTTTATTTGGAAATGTTTGCATGGACTACCAAAGCACCAAAGGTTTTTAGAAATTTTCCTAAAGACCTTTTTGAACCGACCAAATCAATGGCGGCCAACCAAGGACTTTACAACGGTTTTCTGGCCGCTGGCCTCATTTGGTCTATATGTATTGACGACAGGCTTTGGTCAACCTATATCGCCTTGTTTTTCTTGGGCTGTGTTTTAGTGGCAGGAATCTATGGGGCAATTTCAGTTTCGAAACGCATTTTTTATGTACAAGGAATTCCAGCATTGATTGCAATGGTATTTTGGATACGGACCAATTATAATTCTTTGATGTATTGGGATTTCTAAGCCATCTCTTCTTTGTATTTTTGTTATAATTTAAACAAAAACCTTTTAATCCGTTACAAATGGCAGAAACAACTACCGTTTTTGGTATTCAAGAAGCATTGAAAGCCTTAGGTGTGCATGAAATCAATCAAGGCACTTCGACCGGTTCAGAAAATTTTGGCTCAGGAGAGGCCATTGCCTCTTACTCCCCTGTTGATGGTTCATTAATCGGCAAGGTCACCACAACGACTAAAGAAGATTATGCAAAGGTCATGAATGCAGCCGCAACGGCATTTAAAACTTGGCGTGCACTGCCTGCGCCACAACGCGGTGAAATTGTTCGACAATTTGGCGATAAACTTCGAGAGGTAAAAGAACCATTGGGCAAATTGGTTTCATATGAAATGGGCAAGTCATATCAAGAAGGATTGGGTGAAGTTCAAGAAATGATTGATATCTGTGATTTTGCCGTAGGTCTATCTAGACAATTACATGGTTTGACCATGCATTCTGAACGCCCAGGACACCGCATGTACGAACAATATCACCCTTTGGGTATTGTAGGAATCATTTCGGCTTTTAATTTTCCTGTAGCAGTTTGGTCATGGAATACGGCATTGGCTTGGATTTGCGGAGATGTCTGTGTCTGGAAGCCTTCAGAAAAGACAACCTTGTGCGGTATCGCCTGTCAAAATATGATATCGGAAGTCCTAAAAAACAACGACCTACCCGAAGGAATTTCTTGTCTGATCAATGGAGACTACCAAGTTGGCGAATTGATGACGCAAGACAAGAGAATTCCTCTCATTTCTGCAACAGGTTCCACACGGATGGGAAAAATCGTCGCTCAGGCCGTCGCAGCACGACTAGGAAAATCATTGCTCGAACTCGGAGGGAACAATGCCATTATCGTTACCCCCGAAGCTGATATTAAAATGACCGTTATTGGTGCCGTCTTTGGAGCGGTTGGCACAGCCGGCCAGCGTTGCACCTCTACCCGTCGATTGATCATACATGAATCTATTTATGATACGGTCAAAGAGGCGATCACAGGTGCGTACAAACAACTGAGAATTGGAAATCCGTTGGATGAGAACAACCATGTTGGTCCACTGATAGATACCGAGGCTGTAACTTCGTATCAGAATGCTTTAAAAAAGGCAAAAAATGAAGGAGGAAAAATTATCGTTGATGGGGGCATTTTAACTGGAAAAGGGTATGAAAGTGGTTGCTATGTGAAACCAGCTATCGTTGAGGCCGAAAACAGTTTCGAAATCGTTCAAGAAGAAACGTTTGCACCGATTTTGTACCTACTCAAGTATTCTGGTGAAGTAGAAAATGCCATAGCACAACAGAACAATGTAGCCCAAGGGCTTTCCTCAGCTATAATGACCAATAACCTTCGTGAGGCTGAACGCTTTCTATCGGCAGCTGGGAGTGACTGCGGTATCGCCAATGTCAACTTTGGAACTTCAGGCGCCGAAATCGGGGGTGCCTTTGGAGGGGAGAAAGAAACCGGTGGTGGTCGAGAAAGTGGCTCTGACGCATGGAAAATTTATATGAGACGGCAGACCAATACCATTAATTATACGACTGAACTCCCATTGGCACAAGGTATTAAGTTTGATCTATAAAAAAACCGCTGGCTCCAAGAAGACCAGCGGTTTTAAACCAACTTAACTAACTCAAACTTAACTATTGTAAACCCTATTTCAATGCCGGAACTTTGTCGGGAGAAATAGGGTATTTTTTATTCTTTGTCTAATTTCAGACTATTTCATTACAAATTTCGAGGTATTCTTATCATTGGTCTCAAATACTGTATAATCGGTAAAGAATAGCACTCTTCTCTTTCTTTACTCTCTTATAATCTTGTTGTAATTGAAACAATTACAGTCTTATTGCATGGCGTTTTCTTGACAAAAAATTAACATTTTTAAAGCTTTTTTAATAAATTGAAGCATTGAACACTAATTGTAACTTCCATGACACGAGACTTATCCTATCTCATTGGGATTATTATCACTATGCTGATAGGGACATTTCTCTACTTCACCCTTTGTAGTGATTGCCAGCTGGCAACAACGGAAAATGAGACCGTTGAGCAAGAAACTGTTCCCGTCAAAGTGCCAGAACCTAACCCTACATCATTTCCTTTTGCTTTCTCTGATGGCGATTTCGGATATAACGTAGCGGATAACTTTAACTTTAGACCCTCTTCCGCTGACTTCGAAAAACCTGTTTCCTTTAATGTCAATAAAGGGATTACCCAATTGAAATCGTTTCTAATGGAGAACACAGAAAAGGGCATTTCCATTACGGGCTATTATACATCAGGTGAAGAAAATAGTACTGCATGGCCCAACCTTGGTTTGGCACGTGCCAATATGGTCAAAAACTATCTTGTCGGTTCAGGTATTCCATCAGCGCAGACCAATACATATGGTGAATTGCTTGATAATATGGTTCCAAAGGATAGTGTTTTCATCGGACCAGTCTCTTATGGACTAGGCGGAATTACTGAAAATGATACAGAAGATTTAAAGGCATTGTACGACAAGATAAAAGCTAGTCCACTCGTACTTTATTTCAACACGGGGCAAGCTGCCATAAATCTTAGTGCCGAACAACGACAGAAATTGGTAGAAATCTCGCGTTACTTAGATAAGGTTAACGATGCTTCCTGTTCCGTGGTAGGGCATACCGACAATGTAGGTAATCGAACCACAAATATTCGATTAGGACAAAAACGTGCAGATTTTGCAAAAGCCTATCTCATTGAAAACGGTATACCGGAAGCAAAGATAGTTGCAACCTCCCAAGGGCCTGATAGCCCTGCCGCATCAAACAATACTGCAGAAGGAAGGTCTCAAAACCGAAGAACAGTGGTAACATTAAATTAATAACAAACAATAAAATTTGACAACATGAATTTCGATAATATTTGGTGCTGGTTGATTCCCCTATTGATAGGTGCAATTTGTGCTCTTTTGGGTTATTTATGGGGGAAAGGAAAAAGTAAGTCAATCGATAACTCCGCTGACCTGAAAGCGTTAGAAGCTAAAAATGCCCAGCTTAAAGCTGACTTGGATGCCTGTAATAAGAAACTGACAGCTGTACCCGCCCCAACACCCAAAACAGCAACACCAGCCGCCTCGATAACTGCTGTCCCTGCAATCGCATTTGATGCCGGTGCCGCAAAAGCGGCGTTTGGCAAGCGGGTTAAGCAAGATGACCTTAAAGTAGTTGAGGGTATAGGTCCTAAAATCGAGGGGCTTTTCCACAACTTTGAAATAAAAACTTGGAAAGCACTTTCAGAAACCGAGGTAAGCAAATGTCAAGAGGTTCTTGATTCCGGAGGAGAACGTTATCGCATACACAACCCGGCTTCATGGCCTATACAGGCTAAAATGGCCTATGAAGGAAAATGGAAGGAACTTGCCAAATGGCAAGACGAACACAAAGGAGGTAAGTTATAACAAATACTATCTTTTATTAAAAAGGGTCGGAATTGCCGACCCTTTTTAATTTCTTCCCTTCTCACCAGGATAAAGACCATGCACCGGATCGCTCTGCCAATATGCTTTGGTATCAACATCTAAAATAGTCAGAGGTCCTTTAAAAGCAGCCCCAGTATCCACATTCCAGACATTGGCATAGTTTTTCGGCTTCACACCTCCTGTTTTTGACAAGGGAGTATGGCCAATAAAAATTTCACTATAGTGGGTTAATCGTTTCGGATATTTATCGTCTTCGCGGGTTAGCTTAGGGTTCATAGCTTTGGCCAACTCCCACAATGTTCTGTCCCAATAAAACAGTTTCTCAAAATACTCATGTTCAATACCCTTTAAGTTGGTAAATCCCGCATGCAAGTACAGGCGGTTATTCTTATCTAGATATGTATTTTCGAGATTATTGTAAAACTTTAAATGACTTTGCCATTTTGATTCTTCGGTCTTGAGGTATGAGTCACGGGTAGCAGTGCCGCCATGTGCCAACCATTGAGGGTTTTCCTTTTTGGTCAACATCCAGTCCATACAAAGTTCGTCATGGTTTCCCCTTATGAATGTACAACGGTGTGAATTACCCAAAGTGATAAGAAATTCTACCGTTTCAAAAGCCTCGCTCCAAGAATCTACATAATCACCCAGAAAAATCAAATGGTCTTTAGTGGTCACTTTAGCCCGTTGCAATACTTGCTGTAATGCTTTTAATCCTGAGTGGATATCTCCAATGACAAGTGTTCTCACTTCATAATTTTTGGCAATAATAAAAACTATTCGTGCTTTTTAAATCAAAAAAAAGTAAAGAATTAGAACATTTTATTTTAGGTGAATTTAAGTACCTTGCCCCGGATATCATTTCATATAATGACCAAAGTCTTTTGTATTGGAGAGTTATTGATTGACTTTGTTGCCGAAAACCAAGGTAATGATCTCTCAAAAGCAAACAATTTTACCAAAAAAGCAGGAGGTGCCCCAGCTAATGTGGCCTGTGCCATTTCAAAACTGAAAGGCAAGAGCTTTTTTATTGGTTGTGTGGGCAAAGACCCTTTCGGGACCTTTCTTTTAAATGTTTTAAAAAGTGAAGGCGTAGACATTAGTATGTCTCAACGTCACAAGAAGTTTACCACCTTGGCCTTTGTTTCTTTGTCAGATAATGGTGAGCGAGATTTTGTTTTCAGTCGAGGTGCCGACAAAGAACTAAAATACGATTCGACCATAAAGAAGGACTTTACAAACAATTTGGTTCATTTTGGGGCAGCTACGGCATTGTTGGGCGGTGCACTTGAAGAAGCTTATAACCATTATCTTTTTGATGCATTGACCCAAGACGCTTTCATTAGCTTTGACCCTAATTTTCGAGGAGACCTATGGAAAGAAGATGAAGCCGGTTTTATAAAAAAATGCCTCTCCTACGTTGAGAAATCCCATTTGTGCAAATTCAGTCTAGAAGAGGCCCTCTTACTTTCAGGAAGGGACAATGTTAAAGATGCCTGTCAGCAACTTCATGAAATTGGAGCTAAAATCATAACGGTAACCCTAGGTGAAGAAGGCACTTTCTTAAGCATGGAAGGGTTTACCGAACTGGTGCCCAGTACCAGTGTTACTCCAGTAGATACTACGGGGGCAGGAGATGCCTTTATAGGCTGTTTGCTGTACCAAATCTCAAAATTGAACGATGCCCAGAGTATATTCGATGAAAAAAACCTAATGGTAAAAATGGTTGAAAAGGCAAATAAGGCCGGAGCCCTCACCACTACCCGGTTCGGTGCCATTGCAGCGCTACCTACCCAAGACCAGTTGGATTCTTAAACCGTACGATATATTGCTTATAGCTCGACATTGAACCAGATGGGTTCTATAAATCAAATACGGCATTTGATTACTGATAAAAGAATTGATTCATAAATAGTGATGAACCGTATAATCCTACCTTTAACTAAGCTAGAATAATATTGAGCTCTTTTTAGTTGTACCGAACCTTCCTAAGAATACGCAATGCCAATTTTAACGATTCGTGAATTTTTCTATCATATGTTTTGATAACCTGACCCGCGTGTTCCATCTGTTCTTTGGCTTCCTCAAATCCATTTAAATAACAAATCAAATAAGAATCGGGCAAGTAATTCAAATCAGTTCTTTCTGCCTGAGAAAGTCTGATATTTTTTTCTAGCTTACCGACCAGGGCATTATTGCTGTTATAAATATGATGTAGTGCTTTCTTATCAAATTGAGGCGGTTCAAAAACAAGTCTGCTGTTGATCGTATAACTACCATTGTCTGAAAAGGTAAGGGTCACTTCCTCTAAGGGATAGTATTTTTCGTGTTTGCCAAGACCCAATTGTACATATTCCAAAGTGGTAAACGTAGTATCGTCGAAATGAATGGAAACCTCATCTAAAGCAGAATAAAACAGTTTTACTTGTTCATTGATCAATTCAATATCGACCCTAGAGTAATAGGTTTCCCCTTTGACCCGTTTGGTATGGCCCGCCCAACAGACCACAAATTGCTCATTGAAAACCTTATAGTGACTTGTAAGATCTGCATGTCGATTGTTTATAAAATCAATAACCCCATCAAGGGTAAGTTCGATATTGTTTCGAGCATGGTGCTCAATCGTAGCTACTTTGGCCGAATTGATATCTTTTAGCTCAATATCAAATGCCTTCGGCAAGCTTATACTCCCTTCGCGAAAGAAAACTGCCCCCCCGTAATACTTCCATATATTCTTTCGTAGCGCGCAGACCTTTCCATCTGATTTAATCGTGACCAAACCCACAACCTTATCTTCGGGAAGATGGGGAAAAGGGATGTTTTCATATGAAATTATGGGAGGGTTATCCAAATAGGCATTGACCAAATTTTGAATTTTACTATCATCGAAAAAGTCAACCCCTATGATTTTATTGTCTTCGTCTTCAACACCGACAACGATAAACGAATTATTCTTCGGATTGCTGTTGGCCAGGGCACAAACGTGTTTTAAAAATTTGGCTTTGCCTTCCTTCTCCCCTATGGAAATAAAGCGTTTCTTATCATAAAAACTGTTTTCGTCATTATGCGCCAACAGGTTTTTGACAAGCAAACGTTTATTGATCATGTTTTTTTGTTCATTAAGGTTGAACTGGCCTGTGCAGTTGGGAGTACCAACAAATCAGCAATGTTCACATGATAAGGCCGTGTAACCACGAAGTGTATAATATCTGCAATATCTTCAGCGGTCAATGCCTGATACCCCTGATATACGGTCTTTGCCCTTTCGGTGTCTCCCTTAAATCGAACATCACTAAATTCCGTTTCTACCAATCCAGGATTTATGGCTCCCACACGGATACCATATGGGTTCAAGTCTTTTCGCATGCCTTGATTGATGGCGTCAACGGCGTGTTTACTGGCACAATATACATTTCCTTTCGCATAGACTTCCTTACCGGCCAACGAACCAATATTAATAATATGACCAGAGGTCCGCTCCACCATTGAAGGGATTATGGCTTTTGAAACATAGAGAAGTCCCTTTACATTGATATCCAACATGGCATCCCAATCATCCAAATTACCTTCCTGAATCGTATCCAATCCGTGGGCATTTCCGGCATTGTTTATCAAAATATCTATGGAAGAAAATGAGTCAGGCAAACCGTCGATTGACGATATCACTTCATCACGGTCCCTCACATCAAAATTTAAGGTGTGAACATCAGTAATTTGGGATAGTTCACTTTGAATTTCGTCTAGTCGTTCTTGACGTCTTCCGCAAAGGACCAATCCCATACCTTCTTTTGCAAATCGCTCAGCGGTTGCTCTACCAATTCCGCTAGTAGCGCCTGTAATTAATACTATGCTTTTCATATTTTCCCTTATGCCACTTCATTGCCTTTACTTGCCTCCAAAAGAACGAACCAATCTTGCAAGTCCAAATCTATGTTAGCGGCTTTTATTGAATTTGATAACCGTTCTTTATTGGTTGTTCCGACTACGGGATATACCTGTACCGGATGTTTGAAAAGAAACGCCAATAGCAGTTGGCTATCATCGGCATCGTATTTGTCTTTTAATTCATCCAAAACTGCTGAGATACGCTCATTTTGTTGGTTATTTTGTCTAAAATAATTCCCCAACGGACTCCATGTCATAGCCATCCTATCACTAGCAAGACAATCATCGAAAGTACCATCTTCCATTGGTGCCGTGTGGGTCAATGAACATTCAACTTGATTTCCCTCCACACCTACACTTTTTTCCAATAACATGATTTGTGAAGGACTAAAATTGGAGACTCCAAACTGACGTATTTTACCGGAAGCTTTTAATTTTTCGATAGCTCTGGCCACCTCATCAGGGTGCATCAGTGGACTTGGCCGATGCAATAAGAATAAATCTACATAATCTGTTCGCAATTTTTTCAGTGATTGCTCAGCAGACCATACAATATAATCAGCGTCATATTGATAATGCTTGACCTTATTCTCTCGCCCCTGGGTCATTTGTATTCCACATTTCGTAATGAGCTGAACCCCATCGCGTTCAATACCACTTTCAGAAAATGCAGCTCCGAAAGCCTTTTCATTCTCATAAGCCCCATAAATATCGGCATGGTCGAAAGTGGTCAGGCCCTCAGAAACGCAAAACATCATAAGGTCAATCATTTCTGATTTGGAAAGTTGTTTTCCCCAACTTCCCCAAGTCATCGTACCGGCGATGATCGGGGCGTAATTAATGGATTTTGACATGGTGTGAAAATAAACATAAATCCCTTAAAAGGGTCATAAAAATCAAGGCTTCAGCGTTTTTTTTAACCAATAATTAACAGGGGATTTTTAAATAAATCCACATTTTGCACTTTGTTATAAATCAGACCTGACAATCAGTTTTTTATGGAGGAAAATACTACCATTGATATTGCAGCGGTAAATGAAAAAATTGCTCAAGAAAGTGCATTTATAGGCTTGCTAAAGCAAGAAATGGATAAGGCCATCGTCGGACAAAAACATATGGTCGAAAGATTGCTTATCGGCCTACTGGGTCAAGGACATATTTTATTGGAGGGCGTGCCCGGATTAGCCAAAACATTGGCCATCAATACGCTATCAAAAGCAGTAAAAGGCAGTTTTAGTAGAATACAGTTTACCCCTGATCTTCTTCCCGCCGATGTAGTGGGTACCCTCATTTACAATATCAAGGAAAATGACTTTTCCATAAAGAAAGGGCCCGTCTTCGCCAATTTTGTGTTGGCCGATGAAATTAACCGTGCCCCTGCAAAAGTGCAATCGGCCCTCTTGGAAGCCATGCAGGAAAAGCAGGTCACGATTGGAGACGAAACCTTTATTTTAGATAAGCCCTTCTTGGTGATGGCGACACAAAATCCAGTGGAACAAGAAGGAACATATCCACTACCCGAAGCACAAGTGGACCGTTTTATGTTGAAAACGGTCATTGACTATCCGAAACTAACGGAAGAGCAATTGATCATCCGTCAAAACCTAAAGGGAAGCACAGAACCGATCAAACCTGTGGTATCCCTAAAACAGATTTTAAGCGCCCAGAAAGCGGTTCGGGAAGTTTATATGGATGAGAAAATCGAAAAATACATTCTAGACTTGATATTTGCTACACGATATCCTGAAAAATACAATTTAGAAAACTTAAAAGCACTCATTAGTTTTGGTGCATCACCAAGGGGTAGTATTAATTTGGCAACGGCGGCGAAGTGTTATGCCTTCATTAAGCAACGTGGCTACGTAATTCCTGAAGATGTGCGCGCAGTGGTTCACGATGTGTTAAGGCATCGTATCGGCATTACCTACGAAGCTGAAGCGGAAAACATTACTTCTGAAGAAATCATAAACAAAATTGTAAATCAGGTCGAGGTACCTTAAAGGCTCCATGTTTCGATTTTCAGGTCAATCAAAATTATTGGCCTTTTTTGTCAATACCATACGATAAATGGATACAAAAGAGCTCTTAAAAAAAGTACGAAAAATAGAAATCAAGACCAGAAGGTTGTCAGACCACCTTTTTGGTGGTGAATATCATTCTACCTTTAAGGGCAGGGGAATGACGTTTAGTGAGGTACGTCAATACCAGTTCGGAGATGATGTCAGGGCAATTGACTGGAATGTAACGGCTCGATATAATGAACCGTATGTAAAGGTTTTTGAGGAAGAGCGTGAATTGACCATGATGCTTTTGGTCGATGTCAGTGGGTCCGAATTGTTTGGTACCACTAACCAGTTTAAAAAGGAAGTTGTCACCGAGGTTTCAGCGACTCTGGCATTTTCTGCCCTACAGAACAATGATAAGGCGGGACTCATTCTCTTTTCAGATGAGGTAGAGCTTTTTATACCTCCCAAAAAAGGCAAAAGCCATGTGCTCAGAATCATACGGGAGCTTTTGGAATTTCAGCCAAAAAGCAATAAAACCGATATTTCGGGAGCACTGAAATTTTTGACCAATGTGATGAAGAAAAAGTCCATCGTTTTTGTACTTTCTGACTTTATTGCGGACGGTTATGCCGATACCATGAAAATCGTGGGGAACAAACATGATGTTACGGGCATACGTGTTTATGATGAAAAGGAAGAATATATACCGAATCTGGGAGTCATTCAAGTACAAGATGCAGAAGATGGCTCGGTGCAACTGGTGAATACAAGTTCAAAGCAGGTCCGTCATTCCTACTGGCGTTATCATATGGAGCGTGTCGATTATTTTAATAATGCGTTTACCAAATCGGGAAGTGGTGTCATTAGTTGTCGGGTTGACGAAAGTTATGTGAAGAAATTATTGGGCTATTTTAAAAGAAGGGGGTGATAGAAGTGCAATGTTCAAAGTTCAGAATTCAAATGGGCCGTGTATTTTTCATTGGTTCACTGCTATGTTGCTTATTGCTGCCTATTACCATGTTAGCGCAGACCTCTTCGAGTGTAAAGGTCGAAATTGATACCGCACAGATAAAAATCGGGGAGCAGATCCAGTACAAAATCACAGTAGAAACCGACAGCCTAAATTTGGTTTATTTTCCCGAAGGTCAAACCTTTTCCCCTATTGAAATGGTCGAGGCCCTAAAAGTGGATACCACAAAGAAGAAAGACCGTATTACCCTTGAAAGAATTTATGCACTAACACAGTTCGATAGCGGAACGTACACCATACCCCAACAACGAATCGCCATTAATGAAGAGCCCTTCATGACCGATTCGTTTAGAATTGCCGTCGCTGATGTAGCAATAGATACCACAAAGCAAAAACTATATGACATCAAGCCGTTGGTAAATGTGGAGCGCAGTTATGCGCAAATCTGGAAATGGATTTTAGGAGTCGTAGTTACTTTGCTCATCATTGCAGGTTTGGTATACTGGTTTTTCTTTAGATCTAAGCCGTTGACGGAAGAAGAAAAGGTGGCCCTTTTGCCGCCGTTTGACAGAGCGCTCTTACAACTGAAGCAATTAGAGAACTCCCGCTATCTCATTCAAGACGAATACAAGAAATACTATTCCGAGCTGACCAATATTGTTCGCTCATATTTAGAAGAAGAAGTACACGTATCAGCATTGGAAAGCACCACTGACCAATTGATTGAACGTTTGGAATTGTTAAAAGACGCTGGTGAATTAGACCTCTCAAAGGAGACTTTGGACCAATTTAAGAAAGTGCTTCAAACAGCCGACCTGGTAAAATTTGCCAAGTCAAAACCTGAAATGTCACTAGCAGAGCAAGATAGAAAAGCAGTAGAGTTTATTGTTGTTAAAACCAAAGAAGCCCTTCCGGAACCTGATGAGGAAGATTTGATGCAAGATGAAGAATATTTGCTTGAACTTGAACGAAAAAGGAAACGCAAAAGAATTTGGGCCGCTGCTGCCGTATTTGCTGGGCTAATCGTTTTGGGATTAGGTACCTCGATAGCGGTATTCGGATTTAAGGATGTAAGGGATACCGTATTACGCCATCCCACAAAAACGTTACTCGAAGGAGAATGGGTAGCCAGTTCGTATGGCTATCCCCCTATTGATATCGAGACACCACAAGTCTTGATTCGAAAAGAATTAGGTGATTTTAATCCAGCCGATAGCATTCAAAGTGCCCAGCTTTTTGGAATGACCGATTTTGATGGTCTCTTTTCCGTTTCGGTCTCCGCTATGGCATATTCAAATGCAAAAACGGTAGACTTTGAAAAAAGTGTCGAAAGTGTACTGCGTGAATTGGAACAAAAAGGCGCCAAAAATTTGATTGCAAAAAATGAGGAAGCATTCACAAAAAGCGGCGTTCAAGGATTAAAGACATTTGGTTCCTATCAAATGAAAATACCCGAATCAAATGAGAACGTTCGAACAAAATATGTCGTTTTGCTTTATGGTGGAACAGGGTTTCAGCAACAAATCATTATGTCTTGGCTCGATGGAGACGATTATGCAGAACAAATCGTGCAACGTGTAACAGCATCAATCGATGTAAAAACCCAAGCCTGATGTTAGAGAACGTTCAATTCGCAAATCCGGAGTTTTTTTGGCTGCTTTTGGCATTGCCATTGGCTATACTTTGGTATGCGTTGACGCGAAAAGAGCAAATCGCATCGGTAAAACTCTCGAGCACAAAAGCATTTATAGGTTCAAGTTGGTTGACAAAATTAAAACCTCTTCTTCTTGCTTTACGACTCCTGGCACTGGCCGCTGTCATAACGGCTTTGGCACGCCCCCAAATCGAAGATATTTCAACACGTACCAAAACCACAAAAGGCATCGATATCGTAATGGCCATAGATGTATCTTCAAGTATGTTGGCACGCGATTTGAAACCCAATCGACTCGCAGCCCTTAAAGAAGTTGCGGCCGATTTCATTGAAAAACGCCCCAATGACAGGATAGGTTTGGTCGCTTATGCTGGAGAAAGCTATACTAAAACGCCCATAACCAGTGATAAGGGCATTGTACAAAGGGCACTTAGCGATATCATTTATGGGCAGTTGGAAGATGGCACTGCCATAGGTATGGGACTAGCGACCTCTGTGAATCGGTTGAAAGAGAGCAAGGCTATTAGCAAGGTTATTATTTTATTGACTGACGGCGTGAACAATTCAGGTTTTATTGAGCCCCAAACAGCTGCCGACCTCGCGGTTGAATATGATATTAAGACCTATACCATTGGTTTAGGCACCAATGGCAATGCCCTCACCCCTATAGCTTACAAAAGGGATGGTTCTTTTCAATATGGTATGCGACAGGTCGAGATTGATGAAAAATTATTGAAAGAAATCGCAGAAGTTACCGGAGGAAAATATTTCAGGGCAACGGACAATGAAAAATTAGAAGAAATCTATAACGAAATCAATAAGCTTGAAAAGACAGAAATAGAGGAATTCAAGTATTACAAGTATGAAGAGAAATTCCGTTCTTGGGTATTCTTGGCCGGCGTACTGTTGCTCATGGAATGGGGACTGCGGAACACACTTTTCAAAAGCTTTATCTAGTTAGTAAATATGGTTCAGTTTGACGAAAAATTATATTTCTATCTCTTGGGGATTATCCCCATTTTGGTGCTGCTCTTTCTTTTGGTGCAGGTATGGAAGAAAAGCAAACAAAATGAATTTGCCCATACCCCTATGCTCAAGAAGTTGGTCCCCGAAAAATCAAAATTCAAAGGCACCTTAAAATTAATTGTTTTCTTGTTTGGTATCGCTTTTTTGGTGCTTGCCCTGGTCAATCCTAAAATTGGCACGAAATTGGAAACCGTAAAACGTGAAGGGGTCGATATCGTTTTTGCAGTCGATGTTTCCAAAAGTATGCTAGCTGAGGATATTGCACCCAATCGGCTAGAGAAATCAAAACGTTTGGTCTCTGAAATCATCAACCAATTGGCAAGTGACCGAATAGGTATCATCGCTTATGCAGGGCAAGCCTTTCCGCAATTGCCGATTACCACCGATTATGGGGCTGCCAAAATGTTTCTGCAAAGTATGAACACCGATATGCTTTCATCACAAGGTACCGCAATAAATTCAGCCATTGATCTGGCCGCCACGTACTACAATGATGCAGAACAGACCAATCGGGTATTGTTCATTATTTCTGACGGAGAAGACCATTCTGAGGGAAATACCATTGAGGCGTTGGAAAAAGCCGTAAATCAGGGCATCAAAATTTACACCATAGGGGTTGGAAAAGCTAAGGGAGCCCCGATACCCATTAAAAGAAATGGTGTGGTTGAGAGCCTGAAAAAGAATCAAGACGGCGAAGTGGTCATCAGTCGGTTGAACGAACCCGTACTTAATGAAATCGCACAGCTTGCGGGAGGAAGTTATATTAATGGCGGTAATACCGAAGATGCCGTAAACTATATTAAAGAAGAGTTGGAGAAAATGGATAAAAAAGAGTTCGAAGCCAAGCAGTTTGCCGAGTATAAAGACCAATTTCAGTGGTTCTTGGGCATTGCTGCGATCTTCCTATTTTTAGATATTTTCTTACTGGACCGAAAAACCAAATGGTTGAAAAAGTTGAACCTTTTTAATGAACAGAACGATGTATAGATTCATCTTACTCACTGCCATATCACTTTCATTTTCAGTAGTCATTTCGGCTCAAGAAGAAACCGATACGGAACAGGCCACTAAAAAAGCATTGCGTGAATCCAACAATATTACCAATGAGGCCAATAATGAATTGGTACAAAATGATTTTATTACAGCAGAGGCCGATTATCGAAGGGCCATTTCCAAAAGTGGTGAAAATGCAGTTGCCCCTTATAACCTTGGCCGCGCCTATTATAACCGTGAAAAATATGCGGAAGCCTTTGCCCGCTTTAAAGAAGCTGGGGAGAAGGTAGAAGAAAAGCCCACTAAGCATAAGGCCTTTCACAACATGGGTAACGTATTTATGCAAAACAAAGAGTATGAAAAGGCGGTAGAGGCCTATAAACAAGCCCTGCGTAGCAACCCCAAAGATGATGAAACGCGCTATAACCTGGCTTTGGCAAAAGAGATGCTAAAAAAAGACCAGAACAACCAGAATAACGACCAAGACCAAAACGATAAGAACAACGACCAAAACAAAGACAATAAGGAGCAAAACCAAGACCAAAATAACGAAGGGAATCAGAACAAAGATCAAGAGGGGGACCAAAAAGACGACCAAAACAAAGACCAAGGTGATGAAGGTGACCAGGGCGATCAGAAGCCCGAGGAGAACAAGAAAGGAGAGGGCGATGAAAAGCAAGAGCAGAAGAAACAACCCAATCAGGGCGAAGAACCAGAAAAGCAGCCTCGACCACGACCTAACCAGCTTTCGAAACAACAGATTCAAAACCTGTTAGAAGCGATGCAGAATGAAGAGAAAAAAGTACAGGAGAAAATTGATGCCAAAAAAGTAAAAGGCAAGAAAATTAAAAACGAGAAGGACTGGTAATGCGTTGGAATACATCCATTTTTGGAATTATACTTTCCCTCCTACTTCTATCGGGCCACGGTGTTTTATTCGCCCAAGAACAAGAAGAGGATGACATTACTTTTGAAATGAAACTGAGCAAAGAAAAGCTTGGTATCAATGAACGCCTTAGGGTTGAGTTCGCCATGAATAAAGACGGTGATAATTTTAATCCACCTGCGTTCGACGGATTTCGCGTGGTTATGGGGCCATCACAATCCATTTCCTCCTCATGGATCAATGGCAAACGCAGTTTTTCAAAATCATATTCCTACATTCTAAAACCTACGGTGCAGGGGAGTTTTAACATTGGTCAAGCTACTATTGAAATTGATGGGGAAACATATAAAACACTACCAAGAAAAGTTCAGATTACCGCTGCCGTCGATAACCCCAATGCCCCAAAATCAGCTGACGATGTTGCTGACGAAAACCTACATTTGGTGGCAGAAGTTTCAAAGGGTAGCCCATATCTTAATGAAGCGGTAACCGTAGTGTATAAGTTGTTTATCAGTTCCAATATTTCGGTAACCAACTTTAGGCCATTGGACAGCCCTAAGTACAATAACTTTTGGAGTCAAGACATTCCCGTGACCAAATACAATACGGTCAATGAAACCTACCAAGGCCAACCATATCGAAGCGTTATCTTAAAAAGGGTAGTACTCTATCCCCAAAAATCAGGTAAACTTGAAATTGAACCCTTATCATTGGAAATATATGTAGATGTACCCACAAATCGCCGTGACTTTTTTGGAGGTCGTATCTACACCCAAGCCAGTAAGACCGTATCAGCAGGTAAGCGCACCTTGAATGTACAGCCTTTACCTGAGGCCGGCAAACCAGCTGACTTTAGCGGTGCAGAAGGTCAGATAGAATTTGGTGTGACAACCAGTAAAACAAGCCTAAACGCTTCAGAATCACTTCAGGCCAGAGTTGAAGTGAGCGGAAAGGGAAACCTAAAGCTATTTCAACTTCCAGAACCAGAACTTCCAAGCGCACTAGAAGTATACGAGCCTGAATTTGACGAAAGTGTGCGTACCACACTTTCGGGAATGCAGGGAAAGGTGGCCAACAATTATACCATTGTACCTTCGTTTAGGGGGCGTTATCCAATACCTAATATATCATTCAGCTATTTTGACCCAAAAACGAAAACATACAAAACCCTGCGTTCTGATGAGATTACCATCGATGTTTTGGAAGGACCAACAGATGGAACTCAAATTTCCAACAGTACTCAGGGCAGACAACAAATCGCAGTACCCACCGGAAGACAATTTCACTTTATCAAGACCCAGACCAATCTGATTTCGCAAGGGTCAAATCTATTTTTTGGTTCAAAACGGTTTTTCTGGTGGCTTTTTGGGCCATTGGTCTTCATTCCTTTAATACTATTCATAAGGAAGCAAAAACAAGAGAAGGATGCCGATATCGAAGGAAATAGACTGAGAAAAGCAAACCGACTAGCTCGAAAGTATCTTTCCGCGGCGAAAAAACAATTAGAGAATCCAGACGGTTTTTACGTTGCTCTTGAAAAAGCGCTGCATAATTATTTGAAAGCAAAGCTAAAGATTGAAACCTCTGAATTCAGTAAAGAACGTATCACGACACTCTTAAGCGATAGAAAGGTAAATGAAATTACCATATCGGAGTTCATAGCGCTCCTCCAAAGCTGCGAAATGGCACGATATAGTCCAATTACCACAGTACAGATGGCCGAAGACTACCAAAAGTCAAGTGAAGTTATCTCTAAAATGGACAAACAGTTATGAAAATGAAAGGTTTAGTATATATCGTTCTCGCTTGTTGCTCCCTTAGTGCTTTCGGTCAGGGCGAGGTACTTTTCCAAAAAGCCACTGAAGCATACAACAACGGAGAATATGAGAAGGCTATTGATTACTATGAAAATGTTCTGAAAACTGGAAAACATTCTTCTGAGTTATATTTTAATTTGGGGAATTGCCATTATAAATTAGATGCCATTGGGCCAAGTATATATTACTATGAAAAAGCACTTTTATTAAACCCTGGTGACCAAGAAACCCAAAACAATTTGGGTTTTGCACAAAACATGCGGTTAGATGCAATTGAAGAAATGCCCAAAACGGCAATGGCAAGACTTCATGATAGTATTGTACTATTTTTTACCGCCGACCAATGGAGTTATCTGGCCATAATCACGATGTTTCTGTTTGTTCTGGGCTTTATCATCTACTATGTGCTTTCTTCGGCGACATCTAAACGATTTGCTTTTATTATAGCCAACGTTGCACTGATCATCTGTATCCTTTCAATTGCATTGGCCTACTTGGCCCATAACGATCAACGTGCTACAAATCCAGCAATCATTTTTGAACGCGAGATTGCCGTAACCTCAGAGCCTAATGACCGTAGCGAACGGGTTTTTGCGCTTCATGAAGGCACAAAAGTAAATATCTTGGAGTCACTTGACGATTGGAGCAAAATCAAAATAGCGGACGGACAAACCGGTTGGGTGCCCTCCGGAAGCCTAAGGGTCATCAAAGATTTCTAAAGGTCTTGATGTATCATGAAGTCTAATAATCCTATATTTAGTATTTTCGAGACGAAAGGAAAATTATGGATAGTGTTCTCCAAAAAGAATTCTTCTTAAATTCCTCATCTGAAATGGAAAAATAATATTCCGTTTCAGGTTATAGTTTCGACAAACAACCCTACCATGTTCAATAATATTAAAAAAGACCTTCCAGCCAGTATTGTAGTTTTCTTTGTTGCGCTTCCCTTATGTTTGGGTATTGCCTTAGCGAGTGGGGCTCCCTTGTTTTCAGGCTTGATCGCAGGTATTGTCGGCGGTATTATCGTCGGAGCTTTAAGTGGCTCTCAAATTGGGGTGAGCGGACCCGCGGCCGGACTGGCGGCCATCGTTCTTACGGCAATAACGGCCCTTGGTGGCTTTGAAAACTTTTTGGTTGCTGTCGTACTTGGTGGCGCTATTCAATTGACCTTTGGCATTCTCAAGGCAGGTATCATTGGGTATTACTTCCCTTCTTCGGTAATTAAAGGAATGCTAACCGGTATCGGTATCATTATTATCCTAAAACAAATCCCTCATTTCTTTGGTTATGACGCTGACCCCGAAGGTGATTTTGCTTTTGCCCAGGTTGATGGAGAAAATACGTTCTCTGAGATATTCAATGCCTTCGATTACATTAGTTATGGCTCCACTAGTATTGCCCTGGTCGCATTGGCTATCCTCATTTTATGGGAAAAAGTATTAAAAAAACAAGGCAAGATTTTTGAACTGGTACAGGGTCCATTAATTGCTGTTGTCGTCGGTATTGTGTTCTATGTTTTGACCAAAGAACATGAAACATTAAGCATACCGGTGGCCAATCTGGTAAGCGTGCCGATTCCAGAAGATGCCGCCTCTTTTTTTGGTCAGTTTAGTTTTCCAAATTTTGGGGTCATCGGTAATCCCCAAATTTGGATTACCGCCTTTACCATTGCCCTAGTTGCCAGCTTGGAAACACTTTTATGTGTAGAGGCCACCGATAAGCTCGACCCTCATAAACGGGTGACGCCAACGAATCGTGAGCTTTTGGCGCAAGGCACGGGGAATATGATCTCTGGTCTTATAGGGGGTTTACCCATAACACAGGTTATCGTTAGAAGTTCTGCCAACATACAATCAGGCGGTCGAACCAAAGCCTCTGCCATTATTCATGGTTTTTTTCTGTTAATTTCCGTTGTACTTATACCCAGATTGCTGAACATGATTCCACTATCTGTATTGGCAGCAATCCTTTTTTTGGTCGGGTATAAATTGGCCAAACCCTCACTATTCAAAAAAATGTATGATTTAGGCTGGAAACAGTTCATTCCCTTTACCGTAACCGTTTTCGGAATTGTTTTCACAGATTTATTAATCGGTATCGGGATGGGTCTCGCTGTGGGTATTGTCATTATTCTTATAAAAAGCTATCAAAACTCACATTTTCTGCATATCCAGGAAAATAATGAAGGAAAGAACGACATCATCAAGATGACATTTGCAGAAGAGGTAACATTTTTCAACAAAGGTGCTATTTTGAAGGAACTAGATAGTATTCCCGAAGGTTCTTACCTAGAATTGGATGTTCGTAAAACGCGCTATTTGGATAATGATATTATTGAAATTTTGGAAGATTTTGTCCCAAAAGCAAATGAGCGCAATATTCACACAAAATTAGTTTCTGAAAGGGGTACGATTGAAAACCCTGAGAGTTACATACAATTCTTTAAATTAAGACCAAAACTTGCCGATTAACCCCTTACGACAGACTCTTAACGGAATAAGAATAAGGTCTTGAAGAAAGTACCATTCCAAAAAGGAGGAAATTTAATGTCAATTCAATCAACATATTGTTGAATAGTATTTTTACAAAGGTCTCCTTACATTTGTTGCCTCAATAAGACTTAGGGCGATGATTGATACACTTAAAGAGCATCTGAAAACGGTCGAAGAATTTACCTCCAACTCCAAAGAGGATATCGAAAACTTCCGCGTAAAATATTTGGGTAAAAAAGGACTATTGAATGAATTTTTTGCGGCATTCAAAAATATACCGAACAACCAAAAAAAGGAATTTGGCCAAGTTATCAATCAACTAAAGAATACAGCTACAGAAAAAGTCAACACCTTGAAGGCTAACTTAGAATCGAATATGCCCACAGAGGGCAAATTCGGTGATTTAACAAGGCCCGGAGACCCAATTGGTTTAGGAGCACGTCATCCAATAAGTATCGTGAAAAACGAAATCATTGATATTTTTTCGAGGATAGGGTTCAATGTATCGGAAGGTCCTGAAATTGAAGACGATTGGCATAATTTCACCGCCCTAAATTTACCAGAATATCACCCTGCACGTGATATGCAGGATACCTTTTTCATACAGACCGATCCTGATGTTTTACTGCGAACCCATACGTCGTCAGTTCAAGTGCGTTATATGGAAGAAAATAAACCGCCCATAAGAACTATTTCTCCCGGACGCGTCTATCGTAACGAAGCCATCTCTGCCCGTTCGCATTGCTTCTTCCATCAGGTTGAGGGATTATATGTAGATAAAAATGTTTCTTTCGCAGATTTAAAACAGACCTTACAATACTTCACATCTGAAATGTTTGGCAAGTCAAAAATTCGTCTTCGCCCATCTTATTTTCCATTTACCGAACCCAGCGCTGAAGTAGACGTTTACTGGGGTCTTGAAACCGAGACCGACTATAAAATGACCAAAGGCACCGGTTGGTTAGAAATCATGGGGTGCGGTATGGTTGACCCCAATGTGCTTAAAAACTGTGGTATTGATCCAGAAATCTATTCTGGCTTCGCCTTCGGAATGGGCATTGACAGGATCGCATTGCTCCAGTACCAAATATCCGATATTCGATTGCTGAGTGAAAATGATGTGCGCTTTCTCGAACAATTTAAGTCAGCCCTTTAATTCTTATCGTGAAAAAAGATATTGAGATTCCGATTGCCAAAGATGTTTATGTGGCGATTGTGCATGAGTGGAACAAAGAATTTCTGAGTAAAGACTGGAATGCTTATATCATAAACAATCGTGATACACCCGTAGAAATGGTACTTATTGTTTCTAAGGGGTTTGATGGTGAAACAAAAACCTCCACCCTTCGCTATGCCTTCGGAAAAATTGAGGGCAAAGCATTTGAAAAAATTGAGATGGTACAAGAAGAAGTCTTACGGTTGACCAACGAATTCTTTGTGACCTACTATGCAGATGATAAGTTATATGAAAAACGGTTTCTTTTCGAGAAAGACACGGTAAACCATAAAAATGTCATAGCTATTCCCTTACTTGAAATGGATGGAGTTTTAGCAAAATGACATAAAATTGTGTTTAATGTTTGAAATACGATAATTAAACAATAATAAAATTGCGATTATCAAATTTTAAACCCTTGATTTTTACAGATTTAGCATAGGAATTTTAAAGGGCACTATCTACTTTTAAAAAGTACTAATTCAAAAAATTTCTAAATCGTGAATCCATCCAAAATCAACCGTAGAAATTGGCTCAAAACGTCGGCTTTGACTGCCGGAGGAATTATGGCCTCCCCTTATTTGGGATTCTCTAAAAATCCTTCCCTACCATTGCAACTCGATGCCGATGGTAATGCCATATATAGTCCCTTTTTCAAAGAATATTTACCGGAAGATGCCAGGGAGTTTCCTGTGTTTGAAGCCAAATTGAATGCCAATGAAAATCCGTATGGCCCGTCACCTATGGGTCTAGAAGCCTTAAAAAATTCGGCTGGCGGCGGAAATCGATATGCCTGGAAGGAGTTATTTCAACTCATTGATAAAATCGCTGATTTTGAAGGAGTAACATCAAAGAATATAATGATGGGACCAGGGTCTTCCGACCTCTTGGAAAAAACGGCAATGGTCTTGTTTATGAATGGAGGCAATGTCGTTTCTGCCGACCCTGCTTACATGTCACTCATTCGCGTAGCTGAAGCTGCCGGTGGTACTTGGAAACCCGTTCCACTTAAAGATGATTGGTCCCATGATTTAGATGCTATGGAAGCCGCCATCGACGAAGAAACAAAGTTGGTTTATATCTGCAACCCCAACAATCCTACAGGAACCATAACAGACAGTAAAAAGTTGTTGGACTTCTGTTCACGAGTCTCAGAAAAAGTACCTGTATTTGTTGATGAGGCCTATTTGTGGTTCTTAGAAGAAGGCGCCAAACACAGTATGGTGTCATTAGTCAAAGAGGGCAAAGACGTTATTATCGCGAGAACATTCTCAAAAATTCATGGTATGGCCGGTCTTAGGGTTGGATACGCTGTAGCTCAAGAGGCCACTTTGACCAAACTTCAAAAAATCACAAGAGCGGGTATGGGCATTAGTTATCCTTCAGTTTTTGCGGCGATGGCGGCTATGGATGACATCGCCTTTTTAGATTCTTCAAAAAAGTTGAATGCCGAGGCCAGAACATATACTTTCGAAAGTCTGAAGTCGATGGGATTCGAGCCTGTACCTTCTTATACAAGCTTTATGATTTTCCCCATAGAAATGGAAGGCAAGGCCTTTTTGACTAAAATGACCGAGCAAAAGGTTGGTGTGAGAGCATTTGAATTTATGGGTAAAAAATGGTGTAGGGTAAGCATAGGAACCTTAGATGAGATGAAACTATTTACTGCTGCAATCTCAAAAGTTTTGGTGTAGTGCTATGGAAGTAGGTTTTGAAAAAACCCTCGTCTTCTTGATTTTCATTCTTCTTGGTATCGTTTTGAAGGCCAAGTTTAAATCAAAACAAGAGGTCAATGGAATCAAAAAGATTATTTTAAATCTTGCGCTTCCCGCGACAATCTTTATTGCGCTATTGGGTATCAAGATAGAAGCAAGCTTGTTGTTATTGCCTTTAATGGCCTTGGTATTCAATATTCTCCTTTTTGCGATTTCCCCTTTTTTGCTCCCTATCGTAGGGGTAAAGAAAAATACCCCTACTTATCGAACAGCAAGACTTTTGATACCCTCTTTGGCCCCAGGGCTTTCGTGCTTTCCCTTTGTTTTGGAATTTTTAGGCAAGGATTTTTTAGCCAAGGCAGCTATGGCCGATTTAGGAAATAAAGTTTTTGTGCTTATAGTGCTATACATGGTGGCCATGCGTTGGTTTTATGAAAGAAATCAAGAAAACCAAACGGGCCGTAAAGCAAAGCTGGTTTCATTAATGAAAACTTTAGTGACCGAACCTGTTAACCTATTTATTGGAGCAGCACTTATACTCCTCGCTTTTGGGTATAATATGCGGTCTTTACCTTTTGTAGTCAGTGATTCGCTGGCCAAACTAAGTCTAATGATGACGCCCCTAGTGCTTTTGTTTATTGGGTTGGCCGTAAAAATCAAAAAGCGACAATTCACTGAGATCTTTTCGTTGTTGTTATTGCGCGCTGGGTTGGTCTTCTTGTTGTCAGCGGCCTTTATCTTCGTTTCTGGTTTGTCTATTCAAAATGAAATTTTACTACTTATCTCATTTGGTTTAAGCGCCTGTAGCTTTTGGCCCTTTGCGCATATTTCGTTGGTCGATGAATTGGAGTCGGAAAAGAAATCAAAGACATTTGACAGTACCTATGCGGTCGCTATTTTGGCATTGTCTTTTCCGCTTTCAACGGTATTGATTTTAGGCGTTTTGAATAGTGGAACACTTTTAAGTTCTGCAATAAGCGTTTTTGTTATCGGATTAATCCTAGTTCTTGTGGGTTCCGTATTTCCCTTACTGAAAATATTCCCTAAAAAGATTTCAAAATTGCGTCTTGCCAATACAAAAATGGAAACAGCAGCCACCGAAAGGGCATAACCCATTTGTTTTCATACTATCAGGTTGTTTTTTGTTAACTTCTAAAACCGTTAACCAGCAACCCATGATTAAATTCTTCCGCCGTATTCGGCAAAAACTGCTTGAAGAAAATCGTTTTTCAAAGTATCTGCTCTACGCCATTGGCGAAATTGTTCTTGTGGTCATTGGAATCTTGATAGCATTGAGTATCAACAATTGGAATGAGAAACAGAAGGATTTGGCCAAGGAGCAATTAATTTTAAAACAACTGTTCAGTGAATATCAAAGTAACCTCACGCAACTTGATGAAAAAATACTGATGCGCAACCAGGCACTGGAAGCCTGTAATAATTTGCTAAAGCAAATAGATAATCCCACCTCGGCAATTGATGACGATAGGTTTTATCAATCATTGTGGATTATATTTAGGGATCCAACCTTTGACCCCATAAAAAACGATATCGTTGGTTCAGAAAATCTTCGTCTAATACAGAACAACAGCTTGGTAAGATTTTTATCCAATTGGTCTTCTGAGGTCTTTCAGGTTCAAGAATTGGAGTTGGAATTCCAAAAAGTGAGAACAGAGATTCTATTACCTTGTTACCTTAGATTGGGAGTTTCAAGAAACGTAAACAATGACTTATGGAAAGACGGATACACCCCTACGGAAGCATTAGACAAAGAATCAAACAATAAATTCACGATTAAGCCAACAAAGAAAAACGTGGATTTGACAAAGGTTCTTGCAGATGTTGAATTTGAGGGCATAGTTAGTCATGTAATTACCCATCATCAAGTTACAAACATTCAATCGCAAACTTTGCGCAAGAGAATCCTGAAGATACTGGACATCATAGCGCAAGAAATTGAAGAATATTAATGAAATGGTTAACCAATGATCAAGTTCTTCCGAAAAATCCGTCAAAAACTACTCGCTGAAAACCGTTTCAGCAAATACTTACTTTATGCCATTGGCGAAATTGTTTTGGTGGTCATTGGCATTTTGATTGCCCTTCAAATCAATACTTGGAACGAGAACATAAAATCACTGGAACAAGAGAAAACCTACTACTGTAAAATTGCCGAAGACCTACAAGTCGATATTAGAAATATCGATAATTCGCTAGTCAATATTGATGAACGACTGGAAAGCACAGAAAGATTTTTAAAAAACCTCCTAAAAGTCCAAAACGACAAAGCAGTAATTTTAGAAGATTTTTTGACAGCGTATAGGCACCACAAGTTTATTCCGACCAAAGCAGCTATAACCGACATTACTTCTTCAGGGAAACTGGAAAAGCTGCGCAATCAAATCTTGAAAAAAAGAATTTTAAGCCATTATACCGCTCAAGATAATACCACAGATATTATAGATATCAATTATAATGCGCTGGTGCAAAAACTTTTTGCCGTAGAAAAATTTGCCGACTTCGGATTTCAAGAGATACCGCAGTATCAAAACTTATTTGATGCAGAATTGCAAGGACTATTATCCAGCATACAATGGCAACAAAATACTGATGGCCAGCTATTTATAAAAACAAAGGATATCTTGATCTTTAATATGATTATAGCAGAACGCGAAAAAGACCTTCTTAAAGCCATCAAAGTTGATGCAAAGGGATTGAATGATTTATTGGTTAAAAACTGTAATTGATATGATTAAATTCTTTCGTCGCACCCGTCAAAAACCACACTTACAAAGCCTCCCCTCCTCAGAGGGGACTGAGGGGTGGGTAAAATTATGAGAAAAATAATTCCATACAAACAAGATTTGGTCGCTTACGCCAGAGAACTACGTAACAACATGACTTTGGGTGAAATCGCTCTTTGGCGCGAAATCAAAGGCAAGAAATTGGGTGTGCGATTTAGTAGGCAAATACCAATCGACCAATATATCGTCGATTTTTATTGTAAAGATTTGAAACTGGCCATTGAAGTTGATGGCTCAATTCATTTTGAGGAAGGTCACCAAGAAAAGGATATGATACGACAAAACCGATTGGAAAGCCTTGGGGTTACCGTAATCCGATTCAGCGATATTGATGTGAAAAATAACCTGGGTTCGGTTCTAGAAAAAATTAGAATGGAAATTGATAACTTAAAACCCACCCCTAGCCCCTCCCAAGAGGGGAAAAGCCAAGAACCATGATTAAATTCTTCCGTAAAATCCGTCAAAAACTGCTGTCAGAGAATCGCTTCTCAAAGTACCTACTCTATGCCATCGGCGAAATTGTTCTTGTCGTCATCGGGATTTTGATTGCCCTGCAAATCAATACTTGGAGTGAAAATGAGAAAATAAGAACGGAGGAGAAAATACTTATTACGGGTTTAATACAAAATATTGAAGATGACATTCAGAGTTTAACAACCGTGACGAAAGGAGATAGCATTACCATAGATGCCAATCGAATACTATTGAGCGCCTTGAAAAATGATTCGATACGAAGAAACAAACCCTTGCTAAAACAAAAAATTTACCAGGCTGCATTTGTTTCTAGTTTAAAACCTAATCAAATCATTTTTAGTCAAATACAATTTTCAGGCAAGTTGACGTATATCTTAAACGATTCCATTAAAACTAAAATTCTATCCTATTATGATAATGTTTCAAATGTACTCGACTATCAGGAATCCAATCTTAATACAATATACGGTTTAGGCGTTGGCATGAGTGATATTTTGGACTATAATTCAGTGGTTCAAAACGTTTTACCAGACTTCGCAAAAATGGAAGTAGATGCTTTTGACAATTCATTTTTTTATGAATCTATAGCGTCTAATCGGGTAAAAGAATTTGTAAATAAAACTACCGCCAGACAAGCGCTAATGCTACCATTATATGCTACTCACAGTGAATTACTTCAAGAAGGCATAGCATAAAGGGAAAGTTTGATTCAGTATATTGATGAAAAATAACGAACGTATAGCAAAAGCTGTTACAAAGCAAGTACTTACAAAAATATGTGTTAACACATGCATCTGTTCATAGAGAAAGA